>ERZ779622.183-NODE-183-length-42830-cov-13.324769_pt1 | contig 42830 bp, 51 predicted proteins | sample MGYA00514188_ERZ779622 | MGnify/ENA primary metagenome ERZ779622 (study PRJEB29562, sample SAMEA4376702) | mouse gut metagenome | isolation source: Cecum | study: EMG produced TPA metagenomics assembly of the A DSS colitis mouse model was used to assess the... | reverse complement strand
ATACGTGTACTAATTAATCAATGATGTGGTTGGAATTAGCTTACGGGAATTACGGATTAGGCATATTGCTGTAGAATTTAAAATGATTGATGGGAGGAATATAGATGTCAAAACAAAAATTGATTATTATAGCAGGTTCTCCGTGTGGGGAAAACGACAGTAACACAGAAGCTTTTTGCTTCTTATGAAAACAGTGCTTATTTTGATGGCGATTGGGCATGGTGTGTCAATCCGTTTTCGGTTGATGATCCGAGGTTGAGAAATGGTGATAAAACAATGTCATTCGCGTTATCTACATATTTAAATTCTAGTTTTGATTATGTCTTTTTTTCGTCGGTTGTTGTTGTGGATAAAACAATTCGTGAAGCGATATTAAAAGATATAACGGCAAAAAATTATTCTGTTATTGGCATTACCCTGACCTGTTCAGAGCAAACTTTGCGTGAGCGTCATAAAAAGCGTGGAGATGCAAATGAATGTTCTTTTTTCTGGCTACATTTAAAACCATATGAGGGCGATTATGTTATCAATACAGATAGTAAAAGTGTTCAGCAAATAGTTGATGAAATGAAAGTTATTATAGATAGTGAGGGAAATGAATAGAGGAATTTAAAACAAATGATTTAATACTGCGAATTTTTATATCTGCGTAAATTTGAATCAATGGATGAGTTTAAAGCAGAACGAATAAAATATATAGATTACTATAATAACAAGGGAATTGACTTTTCCCAAAAAGTATGGTTAAATAATAAAAATGCAAAGAACAGAATAAGTAGATCTGCGAATCCATCAGAGAGAAGTCGGCTGGTGCGAGACTTTTGGATGTTGCAGTTTGAACCGGTCTGGGAGCAGCAGGAGTCAAAACTGAAAGCGATTCAGAAACTTCTGACGGAAGTCACCGTTATCAGAGACATGTGAGTGATAGCTCGCAATGAGTGCAGAGAAATCTGAATTTAGGTGGTAACGCGGATTTATTTCGTCCTAAGTATATTTTGGTATACTTAGGATTTTTTTGCGTTTGAATGATAATTTTATTCATTTATAGGAGGGATGAAACAGATGAAGCTTAAAAATTTAGTAAGCCAGCGTTTTAAGGAGCGCCCAGCGGACTGTCTTATTGACAGCCATGCACTGATGCTGCGCGGCGGATTTATGAAGTATGTCGGCAATGGCATTTATTCGGAATTGCCAGCACTGCGGCGGGTGACTTCCAAAATAGAGGCAATCATCAGGGAGGAAATGGATGCAATTGACGGGCAGGAGGTTTTGCTGCCTGTCGTGATGCCGGCTGAGCTTTGGCAGGAATCTGGACGCTATGACAGCATTGCAAATGAACTGGTGCGTTTTGAGGACAGGAACAAATCCAAACTGGTTCTTGGGATGACACATGAGGAAGCCGCCGTCCATCTGGTGCGGGAGTACGGGCAGTCGTACCAGCAGTATCCGTTTATGATTTACCAGATTCAGAGAAAGTTCCGGGATGAAGCCAGACCGAGGGCGGGGATGATACGAGTGCGTGAGTTTACGATGAAGGATGCGTATTCGTTTCACACCTCTCAGGAGGATTTGGACCAGTATTATCAGAAATGCTATGAGGCCTATCAACGCATTTTTCGACGCGTTGGAATCCCGGAGGTAGTGGCTGTTGCTTCGGATGCCGGAATGATGGGCGGCAGTCTTTCTCACGAGTTTATGCTGTTAAACGAAGTGGGCGAGGACTCGATTGTACTGTGCTCGGAATGTGATTACAGGGCAAATATGGAGGCAGCCGTGAATATTGTAGAGAATGTGTCAAGCGGGGCAGGATCAGCGCTTGAATATATCGCCACACCCGGCTGCAAGACAATCGAGGAAGTCTGCGATTATTTCAAAGTAGATGTTTCGGCAGCCTGCAAGGCGGTAGTCTATCAGAAAAATTCGGATGATACGTATGTGGTGGCATTCGTGCGCGGAGACTATAGCGTGAATGAGACAAAGCTGCGAAACCTTGTCGGGGAGGAGTTGCATGCGGCGGAGATTACGGCGGATGCGCCGCTGGTGGCAGGATATATCGGACCGTATGGACTTTCTAAGGAGGTTGCATATTACTGTGATTTGTCTCTAAAAGGGATGGACAGTCTGGTGGCAGGGGCAAACAGGGAAGGTTTTCATCTAAGAGGCCTGAATCTGGAAAGGGAGCTTGGGCAGATTGATTATGCCGATATTGCAAAGGTAAAGCCGGGCGGCATCTGCCCATGCTGCAAAAAGCCGGCGCTGGCCATCCAGAGAGGTATTGAGGTCGGAAATATTTTCCAGCTTGGCACAAAGTACAGCGAGCCTATGCATATGCAGTTTGCGGCGCAGGACGGGACAATGCATTATCCTGTGATGGGCTGTTATGGAATCGGTATTGGGCGACTTGCAGCTTCCGTGTGTGAGGCGCATCATGATGAACACGGACCGGTTTTTCCGATGACGATAGCACCGTGGGAAGTGCACATTTGCTGCATCCGCCCAGATGATGAGGAGACAAAGAAAGCGGCTGACCGCTTGTATGAAGAACTGGCCAAGCAAAAGATAGAAGTGCTCTATGACGACAGAGAGGGTGTCCGGGGCGGGCAGATGTTTGCGGATGCGGACTTAATCGGCGTGCCGATTCGCGTGATTGTCAGTCCCCGAACGGTAAAAGAGGACAAAATCGAAGTTACAACAAGGGACAAAGCCGTTCAGGAAATGGTTGAAATTTCCGAGAGTCTGGCGTATATCATGAAACTGCGAAAACGACTGTATGAGGAGTTTGACTGACTGGAACAATCATTGCGCAGAACGCAGGCGTATGCTATACTGTCTTACAGGTGATGCAATGATGAGCAGAAGTTATAAGCGGACGCCGGTGATGAAATGCTGTGGCGACAGCAGGTATGGAAAAAGGCAGGCGAACAAAAAAGTCCGGCGGTCGGACAAATCAGTGCTCTACAAGAGAAAACAATACAGGAAAGTATATGAATCGTGGGACATCAACGATGTTGTCCTTTACTGGTCAAAAAGAGATGCTGAGAAAAGCGGCGAACTGGATGACTGGAAAAAGTATTATTACCGCAAATAGTGCATGGCTGGCAGAAGTTTTTTTGTCCTGCCAGCCGCCTGCAAATTTATCATGGCAAGAATCTGGTTCTGCGTTAATCCTCATATTCCTAATAAAAGCTGCAATGATATTTGAGATTTTCCTCCACTGTCATTTTGACATCCAGCGTGGAATCCTGGAATACAATGCCGATATCCTTTCTGACTGCCCCCTTTTCTTTGGAAACATCATGCCCATTAATCAGGATACTTCCTTCCGTTTTATCCAAAATTGTGCATAAGGTATTGATTGTGGTGCTCTTGCCTGCGCCATTGGGACCAAGAAACGCAAAGATACTTCCCTCATCCACCGTAAATGAAATATCGTCTACGGCCTTAAAATCTCCGTATGTCTTTGAAAAATGTTCTACTTTAATGATTGGATTCATTGTTTTTCCTCCTCCAAAAAATTAAGCCCTATGGATTGATTCCCATAGGACTTATCGCTATAGATTCTATAGTGCCTTTCAGTTATTTATTTGTCTGGTCTGCCGCCAAATGCGCCAAATGGACCTCTGTCTGGAATGAAACCGTCATAATCCGGTGAAAAGCGTTCCACATGACCGCTCTTTTCCAGCTTATTTAACAGCTCGTTCAGCGATTGCTGCCGAATGCCCAGCAGATACGCCAGCTCCCTTGTCTTAATTTCCGGCTGGATTTTCAGCATGGCAAGGATTCTTCCCTGCCCTCTGGCGGGATCGGCAAATGGTCCTGACTGCGCCTGACTGAACATCTGGCGGCGTTTCATAAGCCATTGCAGTGTAGAGAGCTTTTCATAAACAGCTGTATACAGATCATCCATATCATGCTCCTTTCATTTTATACTGGTACTTGTATCTTTGTTCATTTTATATAATACAGGTACCATTCTAATTTGCCAATGGTACCTGTATATTTTTTTAAAAATTTTTTCCACAGCCCTTTTTCTTTGGGTTACATTTACAGATTTGGGCGGACTATATCTCTCTATGCCATAGTATTTTTGCGCAGAGGATATGGACAGGAGATGCATAAAGTGTTATGCTCGTCTCAGAGGAACGAATATTAGGATACAGCACAGAACGGATAAACCTGTACTGTGGAAAAGTCAAAGGAGAGCAATCATGAAAAAGGAACTGCTGGCGGAGGTTGAAGGGTGTTATGTGCGCTCGTGCTGCTCTATTCCGAAATATGGAATTGTGACACTACAGATATACAGAATTGACTCGCAGGAGATACGATTTGAAAATCATTGTCCGCCGGAGCGGCTTCCTGAACGCTTTGCAGAAGGGGTGGAAGAAGGCGTGTATTATTTTGCATCGGAACATGGTATTCAGGGTATCCAAGTGGAGCTTTTGGATGGAGGCTGGCACGAGTCTGATTCGCACAAAAGGGATTTCATGTTTGCTGCGATGCTCGCATTGTTCAAGGTGTTTCCGCAGAAAAACGAAGTGCAGGAAGAAAAGTGAACTTAGATAAGGAGGTTTGAAAATGATTAAAGTTTGGAGAATTTCCTGTGCAGTGCCTATGGCACTTCTCTTAGGATTGTGTATTTCGTGTGCTGGCAGTCAGGACACGGTGGAGACCGAAAAAATATCGGAGATTACATCCACAGAAACGGCTGTCCAAACAGAGGATATGGCAGATGGGACCATTGCCCCTGACCTGAATGGCAATGGGATTCCTGAGCAGGTAATTTTAAAAGAAATGGAGGACGGGCAGGGGCAGGAGCTCGAAATTTGGGAGAATGGCACCTGTATTGACTGCGAAACGGGATATGTTGCACATACAGGATGGACGAGTGTATTTCTGTGCACGCTGGATGGGCAGGACTATCTTCTGCGGTATCATCCAACGATGTTTCAGGGCGTTGGCACATACGACTATGCACTTTCCATGTTTACAGACAATGGCGAGGAAGTAATACAAAAGAACCGTGTTGATTTTGATATCAACTTTGGCGCGCCTGTGCACAGTGGTTTTGAGCCGGAGGCGATCGCTGCGTTTATGGAGGAGCTGAATGCGCTGCTCTCCAACAGTGTTGTGCTGCTCAATACCGACAGTGATTTGCAGGGAACTTTTGACAGAGAGGGACGCCTTTATGACAGTCTCTGGTGGCTGGATAGTCAGGAGCCTGTGTTTGCAAGAGACCAGAAGAAATCTATGCTGGAAAATCTACAGGATTTTCAGGCTGCAATGACAGCAGTCCAGACGCCTGCCGTATTAGAGGAGGCGGAGGCGCTGCCTGTAACAGAACCGTTGGAGATGTTCTTTTACAGTGGTGCGGGAGCGTGGAGAACTTCTTTGGTCTTAAACCCGGATGGCAGTTTTGTGGGGGATTACAGCGATGCAGACGGTGATACGATAGAGGTCTGTCAATTTCATGGACAGTTTGGACTCGCAGGAAAACTCACAGAGCATTCTTGGCTGCTGACGATGGAGGAGCTCGTCCTTGACACGGGGCATGAAATCGGGGAAATGTGGGATGTGACAGAGAACGGTTACACCACGCATTATATCGCCAGTGAGCCCTATGGTTTTGACAGCATGGATTGGACAGTGCTTCCAACGGGTGCCCAGTTCATTCTGTATGATCCGAATGCCACTGGACATGCGCCGGGAACAGAGCTTTATGGCGCCGCAGCGTTTCAGGCATGGATGCATGACCGCAGGGAATTTCTCAGCGAGCAGGATGTATTGGGCTGCTGGGGACTGCAATGTATGGAGACTGGGCGGGGATTTTTTGCGGACTCATTTTGATTCAAAACCACATAATTTGGAGAAGGCGCGGTATGCTTTTCTCACAAAATCCTCTGGAAGCTCACCGGGCGCACATCGCCAGCTTTCAGGAACATGGTCAAATGGCAGAAAATAAGGAAAGCGGTAGAAATACACGCCCCATGAGGGACAGTGGGTGTCATAATATTCCGGCGCTTTGTACAGTCCGTCAAAACGAAGCGCCGCGCCATTCCCCTGTTCTTCATCCACAAGATGATACGACAACACATAGTAGCCGTTGTTGTCATTTCCTTTCCGCAGGCGCTGGCCGGCAGCGGAGGAGAGCGTATGGCGCTGTGTCAGCGTGGCACCTTCAAAGACAGAGAAATCAGGCAGATCTGCCTGTGCAGCAGAAACGGTTTGTTTTGCGGGATCCTGCGACAATCTGTCCAGCACTTTCTGGCAATACTGGCACAGCCGTTTGCTCTTGTGCGGCGTATTTAAGAACGTAAAGTCTTGGTATCCCAGAAAGAGGTACATGAAGTCTATCCATTCAAACTGCTGGAACATGCTGTAACTGTTCTCAAATAAACTGGTCTTTTTGCGTGCGAGCAAACGAAGCGCTGTGTCCATGTCCGCTTTTGCCGCTTCTGCTGCGGCATCGGGGGACAGTGTAAGCGTATTGAAGCCGTGGCGGTTTTCAAGATAGGCAGCCATCACATCGGCGGGTGTCCAGCCGGCAGCAAAGAGAATCCGAACACTGTCCGTGTGTGAAGCGCCCAGATACTTTTCGCGGGCATCCACAAAACGCAGCAGTGCAGAGTACTTTCCATTTTGGCTTTGCATGAGCGGATAGATGGTGTCCCAATAGTTTTTGACCGTGGGGCTGATGTCATAGAGTGCATCCTGCGGATGAAGCAGAAAGTCATAAGCCAGACCATAATCAGTGTTTTCCTGAATGATTTTCCGGCGTTTTTTGTAGTACTGTTTCAGCGCAGGCTCAAGCCGGGCAGCGGCATCTGTGACATCCTTTCCCGTTCGGAAATCTTTGAGGATTTGTTCGCATTGAGTGTACATCTTTGTTTACTCCTTTCATAAGCGCATTGCGGGATTGTTTTAGGAATTGTAGGAAAATAAGTGATGCATATTGCGTAGGATATTTCTTCGAGGATGTATGTCAAAAAACGCAGTCGTAGCGGGCTGCGGCGAGGCTTTTTGATATGCATCCTCGAAGAAATAGTCAAGTCAAGATGCGTCAGTTATTTTTCTACAGTTCCTAGTATAACATATGGTAATTTTATCGGCAAGATGGAGCTGTGCAGGGTTTATCTTATTTTCGTTAGAGTAAGGAACTGTCAAGAAATAACTCATCAATTTGACTTGTATAAATGTCCATCTGCGGCATCAGATAATCTTGACGTAGCCCGCTACGCCTGCGATTATCTTCTTTGCAGTTGAACATTTATGCGGCGTCAAATTAACAAGTTATTTCTTGACAATTCCTAATGACACAGTTCCTTGATGTCAATAATAGCTGTCAATCAAATAGGAAAAGGAAGAATCGTAAGTATGATATCAAAAAACCAATACAGATCAGAAAAGCAGGTATTTCAGAAGCTGCTTCTTGGTGCCCGCATGTACGAAATAAGATACGGCGAAACATTTTATTTGATGTTTTCTCTTCGTTCTGATGAAAACTGTCCATCCAAACCCGAAATAATGAGTTTGCTGATAGATGCGCCATGCTGGGTGGGCGACCGGTGCCAGTGGGAAGCGCTTATGAAAGAGAACAACGGTATGATTTCTATGCAGGATACAGAGTTAGCAAGTGCACTGGTAAATCTTCGGTATTATAATTTGATCTCTGTTCAGGAAGTGGAGTTTGGGGAGCACTATCTGTGTATTTTTCTGGATGGTGAAAAGGTACTGGCGATTGCGCATGAGGCTGATATGTCGGATTATTCTTGGGTTTTGGAGGAGTGGAGTGATAAAAAACCTCATGAAAAAGTAGGGGTTTCCTGTGATGGGATAGAAATCTTTTCTAATCTTTGCGATAGTAGTTCTCTCTTAACAAACCCTCACTTTGTGCGGTGGTTTCTGATGATGAATTTTCCAGAGGGAATGGATGCGGCAGAAGGCTGTTCCCTTTTTGAGCTGATGGAAGAAAAGTGCACTTTGGATACCGCGTTTATAGATCATCTGACAGGTTATTATGATGGCGTATTTGAGGAGAACGATGGATATATTGATTCGCCTAAGAGGGTGGTTCTCCCACTCGCTACAGGGGATGAATTTTGTGTGGCATTTCATCCGGGAGACACGATCTATTTCATAAATGGCATCAAGATTGGCTGTACGGGACCGCATTATGAGATTCGAAGGCTGCCGCTTTCGGAGTTTTTGGTGTACACAGCGCAGATGCAGGACAAAGAAAAGCTGTTTTTGCTTCCAATGGTGAAAATCTCTGCGGGAGAACGGGAGGTTATGACCCAAATCATTCAGTCTGTATTATGCAGCTTTCCATTGCAGGAGTGCAGCGCAAAGCAGATAGGTGCCTGTATTTTAGAAAATTGTCTGGAATGAAACCGGTATGCTATGCTATAATGAGAGTGCAAAAAAGAAGCGTGCAGTAAATCCTTACAGCGTCAAGGAGCTGATGAAAGGGCAGAAAGGGTACAGCATTGGAGATTGAAAACAGAACACAATGGCATCCGGCATTTTGTAGTATAATGGAATTGGAACTAATAGAAAATGAGAAGGGTCTTGTCTATGACCCAGAGTATTATTTAAGTAGGGAGCCGCTGCGAATTGACCTGCTTGTCATTAAGAAAAAACCAGAAGAAGTGATTAAAAACGAGATCGGTTCATTTTTTCTTGGTCATAATATAGTAGAATATAAGTCGCCGGACGACAGCATGAATATTGATACATTTTATAAGGTACTTTCCTATGCTTGTCTGTACAAGGCAGATACAGGTGCAGTGGATGAGATTTTGGATACAGATATCACAGTGTCCCTCATTCGTGAACAGAAACCTGTGAAACTGCTTGGGCAACTGAAAAAGAAATATCAGATTCAGCAAGAAGGAAGTGGAAGTTACCGTATATATGGCATGATTTTCCCCATGCAGGTCATAGTTACAAAGGAACTTGAAGAAAGCCGGCATGTGTGGCTAAAGGCACTGACACGTAGCATGGACATTGCGCAGGCGGAGCGTCTTTTAGACAGCTATGACAGACTGTCAGGGGAGGAAGCGCGTGAGAAGGCCGGCGTCGTTGTTAACCTTGTGTCTGATATCAATAATGATATATTTGAAAAGATTGTTAGCGGAGGTGATAAGATGAGCGAGGCATTAAAGAGGATGGTTTTGCCGGAGTTTGGTGAACTCAAAGATTTGCTTGCAGATAAGGACGCAGAGCTTGCAGATAAGGATGCAGAGCTTGCACATAAGGATGCAGAAATCGCAGACAATTATGCGAAGCTTGCAGATAAGGACGCGGAGATTGCGGCATTGAAGCGTATGTTGGCAGAAAGGGATACAAACAAATGAAAAACGATCTAAAGAAATTAACCAAAGAAAACTTGCAGCAAATCATCTTGGATATGAAAACATTTTTGTCAAAAGAGCAGCAGCAACAGCTTGAAAATCTGATTGTCCAGTACGCTTCAGGCAGTGTGAAAGCACAATCCAAACAGAAAATAGTGCGTATGTCTCAGGAGCTTGTGGATGAAAAGATGGCGCAGCTAAAAATCTGGATGAACCAGATTGATGAGGGAGAGCTGACGTTGGATGCGGAGGAATACGAGGACTATTCCGAGGGCTACTGGGACAGTGAATGGGTGACAGAGTACTCGGATAATCAGGGAATCGGCGATAAGATTCAGTACGCAATTCAGTTTGCGAAGGACTGCGTGGATGACTGCCGGTATCAGGAAGCGAACTTGATCTATGAATGGCTGTGGCAGATGGAAGTGTGTACAGAAAGTGAGTATTCAGGTGAATGCGAACCAGCGGATTTGCAGGAGCTGGCGGAACAAGGCATTGTCAAGACAGATCTCAAACAGCTTGCGCTGCTGACGCTCTATGCAGATTATCAGGCGCTTGAGGCAGACAGACGCGCAGAGGACTTGTATCTATATTTTTCGCTCAGGGTATTTCGAGACCTGCATCTTGAGGATATGCTTCATGTGGGACGTGAAAATCTCGCAGAGACCGAGCAGTTCTGGGTGGATTGGATTGCACTGTTAAAGAACAAAGCAGGGGATGTGGAGGCAAGGCTCTTGCAGGAGGCGGTTTTGTATCATGATGGCGTTGAAGGTCTTGTCACGATGGCAACGGAAGTTTGTCATATGCATCCGTCTCTTTATTTGAGTGCGATGCAGGCATATGACAGGAATCACGAATATGACCAGATTGAAAAAATTGGTGAGATCGCATTGGCAAAACTGAATAAGAGCCTCAAAATAAGAGGAGATATTGCATTGAAAGCAGCATATGCCGCATCCTGTCTGTCGCATGACGAACAAATGATGCGGTATAGCTGGGAATGTTTTTATTCGGATTCGACAGTTCGAAATTATCTGCGTCTGTTTGGCACAAAAGAGATGGCAGAGCAGTATGGAATGCGGGGAAAGGAAGTGCTGCCAACGTCCGGGGTACAAGGCGGGGAGGTATATTCATACAAAAACAAAGAACTCTGCCAGAACCAGATTGGAAAATGGGAATACTTTAAACTTTGTTTTTTTACAGGTGATTTTGATACTGCGAAAAAGGCATCCCAAAATCCATCGGGGGCGCTGGGATGGAGTTCCAGTTTTATTGATCACGGAATCTGGTTATTTTTGCTGTATTTATTTGAAAATTCAAAGCCGTCCCAAGCGGCAGCTATGGCCGCACAGAAAGTCGGGTTTGCGGATGATGCGGTTTCGTACAACGCCATGCATTTTGAGAGTGCAATCGCCGAGGAGAGCCGTAAACTCAAAGTAAGTACCTTTTGGAATTATTTTCAGCGCTGGAAACAGTATTTCCCAATGGGAGAGGATGAGAGAAAAAAATATCTTGCATGGGCAGAAAAAATTGTGTACCAAAGGGCGGATGCCATCGTCAGCGGACAGCACAGAAGCCATTATCAGGAAGTGGCAGTACTGCTTGCGCTGACCGCCGAGAACAAGGAATCAATGGGCATACAGGGGGCAAGGACGGAAATATTTGCAGAGTACAAGAAAAAGTTCCCAAAACATTCCTCGTTTCAGAGGGAGATGAAGAACTATTTTGGATTCAAATAAAGTTCTTATTTACATATTGCACGCCAAATCAATGCGGTATCCGTTTTCTCTAGCGTATCCAATCCATTGAATCTTATTCGTTTTGCATTTTTCATCCATGCCGCGGTTCTTGTAGTTTTCCAAGTGTTTGCCAAAGTAGTCCAAAGTGTGAAGCAAACATTCGCTTATGTCGGATAAAATTGCTGCATCGCCATTTGAGATTGCCGCAGCAATTTTGTAAATAGGGTAGTTATGACCTCCTTTTTGAAAAATTGTATCATTGTTTGATGGTATACAGTATAGCATGATGGCGTTTTGATAGCAAGATGCCCGTAACAGTTAGAGCGTTGTGGAATGCAGGGAGATGTGATATAATACTATGCATCTATTGAAGGAAAATTACAGTCAAAGGAGAAGAGAGCCATGACACTTACGGATGAGGAGGCAAAACAGCGAGGGGAGAAAGGTATATGAATATCGAACTTGTGCGTTTAACCAGTGCATATAGAGAACAGCTCTTTGATATGCTGACAGAGTGGAAGAATGACATTCTTGTAAATCATACAGATATGTCTCCGTGGAAAATATGGGCACATGATTTTCATGATTTTGATGCATACATGAAAAATCTTGACACAACAGAAGAGACAAAAAAGGACTGGGTACCTGATACGACATTATTTTGCCTTGATAAAGATAGAGATATTTTGGTAGGAGCGGTTAATATTCGCCATTATCTAAATGAAAAGCTGCTCAAAACAGGCGGGCATATAGGGGATGGAATCCGGCCAAGCGAAAGAAGAAAAGGCTATGCGACTGCAATGCTTGCGCTGGCACTGGACGAGTGTAAGAAGCTTGGCATTCCAAAAGTTTTGATATGCTGTGACAAGGACAACATCGGTTCAGCGAAATCCATCATAAACAACGGCGGCGTTTTGGAGAATGAAGTGGAAGAGGATGGGCAAATGAAACAGCGCTATTGGATTCAGTTTTAGGAGGAGACGATACAATGTTTGATTACAAAAAATTTGAAAATGATCTTGTCGCCGCTATGGAAAATACATTAAGAAACTGGGCGGAAGAATACGATGATCTCTATATTCTGTCTTTAGACTGCGCAAGGGATATGACATCCGTCGGCTTTATAGCAAATACACAGCAGCATTTGGAGGAGGAGGCTGACGCGGATGACGAGGATTATTGGTACTATAAATACTGTGAGGACGAGTGGGAATTATTTGAAGCAGGCGGGCAGGCGAAGGAAATTTCTATTTATATGAAGCAATATATCGAGGAAAATGATGTGCGCTTTACCAATCCAGATACATTTGAATTTACGGAGGAGTTTGAGGCGCATTGCGATCAGATGATAGACGCCTGCGAACAGGCAGTACGGCGTTTGCGGCAGTCGGTTCATCAGGACTTTCCAAAGCTCCTGCTGGCATTTAATATTCGAGAGTACTTAGATGCCGAAGCGCGCGCAGTATTTTTTGCGTCCGTAAATAACAAAGAGGCTTCCCAGGAATACGCAGCACATCTTGAGGATTTTGAATAAAGTATGAAAAAACTGATTGTACTTCGGGGAAATTCGGGCAGTGGGAAAACCACGGTCGCGAAAGAATTACAAAATCGATTTGGAAATAACACAATGCTGCTCTCACAGGATGTCATCAGAAGAGATATGCTGAAAGTCAAGGATGGAGAAAATACACTGGCATTACCTCTTATGAAAGAGCTCTTGAGATATGGCAATGCGCATAGTAATATTGTTATATTAGAAGGCATTCTGCGTGCAGACTGGTATCAGCCGTTATTTGAATTGGCGGTTGCATTATATGGCGCAGATATCTATGCTTATTATTTTGATATCTCTTTTGAGGAGACGTTAAAGAGACATCAGACAAAGCCGAATTGTGGTTCGTTCGGGGCAAAGGAAATGCGCAGATGGTATCGTGAGAAAGACTTTTCAAAAGTGTTGGATGAGGTGTCTGTGACAGATGAAAAAGACATGCAAAGCATTGTTGCAGAGATTTATCATACGATTTTAAACGAACAGGAGGATTAAGGACATGATTCAATGGTCAGATCAGGAAGAGGGATATTGCGAAGAAATTTTTAAGAGTGCATTTTTTCGGGATGACGAAGGCAGCGATGAGCTGAGCGTGTCTGCGCAGCGTCCCGAGCTGAGCGAATGCGCAGAAAAGTGTGTTGCGGCGTTCAACAGTCTAACAGAGGCGCAGATCACAGCAATTTGTGAGGAAATCATAAAGAGCGCTGAGGAAAACGGCGATGAGGAGTTTGAACTGCCAGAGCTCGAAAACGCGCTGGATATCTTACAATACTGCTGGTTTACAGGAATCTATGTCAATATGCTGAGCACAGAGGATCCGGTCGCTTTTGTGGCGGAAGGCGAAGGAGACTGGGGCAGCGTCATCGGCTTTGCGGTACAAAATAATGAAGTCGTTTACGTTGGCACAGAGTACATGGACTGTATGCGGGCAGAATAGTCTGAAAATAGAGCATAAAATTAGGAGGAAAATTTAAGATGAATAAAATAGGAATTATTGGCGCAATGGAACTGGAAGTGGCGGAGTTAAAGTCAAAGATGACACTGAAAAATGTGGTGGACAAGGCGGGGATGAAGTTCCATGAAGGCGTGCTGAATGGAAAGGAAGTCGTCATAGTCCAGTGCGGTATCGGCAAAGTCAATGCCGGCATCTGCGTGCAGATTCTGGCGGATTTGTTTGCCGTGGACGCAGTGATCAATACAGGGGTTGCCGGTTCACTGCGCGCCGAGATCAATATCGGCGATATCGTTGTTTCCACAGACGCCTGTGAACATGACATGGATGTCAGTGCGCTTGGCTATGAGCCGGGTATCATTCCGCAGATGGAGACTTCTTTCTTCAAGGCGGACAGAGCGCTTGCCGAGGCGGCAATTGCAGTCTGCCGTGAGGTGAATCCTGAGATTGGCGTGCATGAGGGACGTGTTGTCAGCGGCGACCAGTTTATCTCGGACGGTGCAGTGAAGGACAGGCTGATTGCGCGGTTTGACGGCTCCTGTGCAGAGATGGAAGGCGCTGCGATCGCGCACGCAGCGTTTTTGAACAAGCTGCCCTATGTGGTGCTTCGCGCAATTTCGGACAAAGCAGACGGCAGTGCACATATGGATTACCCGGAGTTTGAGCGTGCGGCGGCGGCACACTGTGCGAAGCTGGTAGAAAATCTTGTGGTGCGGCTATAGAGGGAGTATTGATTACTGCCAAGTCTCACGGCAGCATGAGTGTCAGGACACCGGGAAGCGAGACTGTGCTTTCTGTACTGCCATCATTCTACAACACGCAGAATGCATCTCACAGCAAATAGGTTCATTCACTGCCCTGTCGTGCCGAAATTCATATTGAAATGCAGTAAGGAGCTGTAAACAAATAATTCATCAATTTGACTTGTCTAACAAGTTATTTATTTACAGTTCCTAAGACATTGTAGAAAAATAAGGATGGAGGTACGCATATGGCAATGGAAATCAATGGAAGCTACAGCACACAGACTGGTTATTTAGACCGGCTGAGAGAGGAACAGCCGCTGGACAAGACGGGAAAAACACAGGAGCCAAGAGAAGAAAAGATACCTGCACAGGATGAATATATCAGCAGGGAACAATCCGGTGCAAAACCCACGGGTCTGTACTGGATTGGAGAGGATGAAAACGGCAGACGCAAAATCTTTTATGATGATCCGAAAAAGCCAGCGGATGCAAAAGAGATGCCTGATGAAAAGGCGGAGGAAAAGTGCACAGGCGATACAGGAAAGGTTGACCGTGAGATCGAGCAGTTAAAGGAGAAAAAGAAACAGCTCGAGCAGCAGATTCAGTCCGCAGGCGGTGACAGCAAAAAGGTTCAGGAATTAGAGCGCAAGCTGGCGCAGGTAGAGAACGAACTGAGCCAGAAGGACAATGACACATACCGGCGGAATAACACTATTTTTTCCTAAGAGAAAACGGGTGTACATATGTATAAAATTACCAGAAACAGCGGCAGATTCGCGGCTGTTTTTGGCGTTGGGAGATAGCAGAAATGGACTGTATTCAACTAAACGCAACGGACCGGCAGCTGTTGCTATATGATATTTTCATGGGAAGTGAACAGATTTCATATCAGGACATTACATCAAGGCTTCCTGTCGGCAGGAAGATGATACAGCGCGACCGAAAGGTCTTGACGGACGCCGGTCTGATCTGTGTCAGATATGCAAGGAAGCAGAGGGCGTATGTCCATGCTGGACAGGAGCCGGTTTTTAATGAACAGGCAAAGGGAAAATATCGTATGCACTTGGTGAAGCTTCGACGGATTGCCGCATTGATGACAGGGCTTTATATGGATACAAACTCTTACTATGAGGATGACGGGGACGACTATTACTCCTGTAAGACATCGTATTATGAGATGTTCCCAGATGCCACCGAGAGGATGCGGCAGCGCGATTTTGAACAGTTAAACAGGATTGGCTATACCATAAGGTATGACAATACAGACCGCCGGTACAAAATGTGGGATGGCTGCCGTCTGCGCGAAGCATTCGGCGTTTATCTGGAACATGGAAAACTGATGCGTTGTCTGGATACGAAATATGATTTATAAGGTATGGGTGACAGTCTATTGTCCTTGAAATGAATGGGGGATGTGTTATACTATATTAAGTACTATTAAAAAACAGAAGAGGAGGACCTTATGAGTTTCAATGAAGAAAATAATTTGAACAGTGAGAAATATAGTTGTTCCATAGAACATTATATTGAGGGCGATTATTCTATTTGCCGTGAGGAACGTCAATATGCAGTATTTTTATACAATATTCTGTGCAAATATCAGAATCCAGAGAACAGAACGGGTGATATTAGCGAACTATTTACTGTTTGTGGTGTTCCGAAAGAAGCTATTATCAAACATGTTTTTTATGAAGCGTCCTTGATGAGAGATTTTTTTGAGAGAAACAGACGCATTGTGTTGGGAAAAAAAGAAGATGTTCTGTTAAATAAATCATTTTCCCCATCAATGCTAAAAGTGGAAGGGGAGAAAAGCTTTAACAAAAAACTGATTCAGTATATAGAAGAACTATCAGACACAAAAGATATTTGTAAACAAGAACCGCTTGTAACAGAAACAGATTGTTCCAGATTATATGAAGAAGTTAACTTAGGGCAAAATAATGTGGAGCTTTCAGCTTTTGGCGTATCGGGTACAGAACAAGAGCAAATCAAAACGTATGCTGCGTATATGATGAACGTCAAACCAGATATTGCTGTTGTCTATGAGAAAAAAGGTAAAAAGTATCTTCTGTTTCTCGAATGCAAGTTTGAGTCGGGTGAAAGTACTTATAAGAATGGAATGAAACAAAGAGAGATTCAATGGCATGTAGCAGATTTTCTTTGTAAATTTTATCTGAGTGAAGAAAAGATATCAGTAGCGGATGAAATGAAAGACAAAAAATCCCGTCTGGTACGATTTGTCAGAAAAGAGTCGGATAATCCAGAAAATGCTATACCAATAACCAAACTTATCGAACTGAATAATAGGATATTTTCACCCGACTTTTAAATATTTGGATAATTTCCCTGATAAAAAGGATGTGATAGATGTTGAGCACTTACATCATGAGCGACATCCACGGCTGCTATGACGCCTTTCTGTCTATGTTGTCCGCCGTCCGCTTTTCAGGCTCGGATATGCTGATCGCAGCAGGGGATTACATAGACAGGGGAAAACAAAGTTATGAAATGCTTCAATGGATTGCACAATGTCCGCCAAATGTCAGGCTTTTGCGCGGAAACCATGAGGAGGAGTTTGCGGCTTATGTCGATTTGATGCTTCTGCTGGACCGCCGGGAGCATTTGGAGACTGATTTTTCGTCAAATGCAGACGCCACAGCATTATATGAAAGTACGCAGTATTTTATAAAACATGGAAAAATGGCGGCATCCTGTTTTGACCTGTATAGTACGATTGGCGCACTGCTGCAACAGAACCATGTCACGTTATATAATTTGTGCCGATGGTCAGCAATCATACGCCAAATGCCCTATTATATGAAATTAACTGTTGGCGGCAGGATGTATATTGTTGTCCATGCTGGATATTTAGAAACGCTGTCAGACATTGGCGGGCGTTTTGACTGTCTGGAACGGTTTTATCTCTATGCAAGGGAGGAGAGCTGCCAGTTTGGAGGAGTGCGTCATGGAACCATCATTGCCGGGCATACGCCGACGATTATCGAAGAAGAATTTGCATATAACAGAGGCAATGTATTTCGCTTTTATAATGCCGCAAAGGACAGCGTCTATTATGATATTGACTGTGGATGCGTGTTTCGGGGCAGGTATGCGGAGGCAAAACTTGCCTGCATCCGGCTGGAAGATGAAAAGATATTTTATGTATAGCGCATGTAGAGTTTCGAGGTCTATATGCGCTGTTTTTATGCACACGCCGCTCTCTTCCCTACTCGATTGCACACGGTTTTTTCACAGTTGAAATTTATCAGCGGAAGCTAACTGGGTGACATACATATGTCTCTGTCATTTAATGCGCTATGCTATACTTTATTTTACAAGATCTGCTGAACCATGAAAATTAAATAAAGTACAGAGCAATTGGTGAGATTTTTATGACAGAATGAGAGGAGAAAATTTATGACAGTGTGTAAAGAAGATAAGAAAAAAGAAGCATACAGGAGAATGACGGAATTGCAGCTCAATATCAACGGGATACAGGAATTTATGAAGGAGGACAGACTCAATATTTCCTCGGGCGGCAGTTTGATGCACCTTGATGATGAACAAACCGCAATAGTGCAAAGGTTCGAAGAAGAGTACGATGTTCTTGTCTATCATGTGATTCAGAATGATACGTATTTGGGAACTATGCTGACGCTGCTGTTTGTGTCCGACCAACCCGGAGAATGGGAACAGGACAGGGCGTATGTAAAAGCACGAAATCCATTGACGTATGTGATCAATCTCGACCACGAAACCCAGTCAGAGTTTGGTTCTGTCAAAGTGGAGACACATGCGGGCGTAATGGTACGGACGTTATAGCGTATTGTTTGTGAAAAGGAGGACGGAGCATGAGTGAAAACAATCCGTTATCATTACTATATGAAGTCAGGAAGGACGCCCTTGCAAAGGCAAAAGGCATGGAGGTGGATGAGCGTTTTTGGTGTATGATTTATCACATGGGCAGGATGATACAGGAGACGCAGAAGGAAGGGCTGCTTGCACTGGATGAGCGGATCAAAACTGTGCCTGCCCAAATCGGCTTTGGTCAGGATATGCAGCTTGCGGCGCTTTATGTGTGCGACGCGCTGGATGCAGAAGTGATCACGGAGATGCTCACTGCCCGCTACTGGGTGAAAGATTTGCAGGGAAAGGATGCACTGTTGTACTTTATGATGATTTTGTCTTTTTTAAAAATTCAGGACGGCTCATCGCGCTATGTGCTGGAAAACCTGCTTCTGGCGTATCTGCCCGACGATGCCTGGGAACAGTTTGCAGCATTCAAGAAACAGTACCAGCCGCCAGAGCCGACACTGGCACAGCGGCTGCTCAATACCAATGCCAGTGTTGGAAAAGGCGGAATCCTCTATATGAAACAACTGCTGGAAACAAAGATAGAACAGGCAGACAGGATATTATTGAAAAAAGTTATCAAGGCAGAGCGGAATCATTGTTTTGTCATATCGCTGAAAGGGCTGTCCAGTTCTGCAAAGAAGAAGCTGTTCTCTGTCATACCGGAACATCAGGCAGAGGAGTATGCGCAGGAGGCAGCGTACATGGGGCCTGTCCGACAGCTTGATGTGATGATGGCATTGGCGGAGATGGCAGCAGTATTTGATGAACAGGAAACATAAAGTTCTTTTGAAATTTCGGGATATTTTGTGTTATAATGTGAGTGGCAGTATTGCTAGGAGGAACATTTTGAGAAAAAGAAAAAGCGTTATGAAAGTAATATTTATTGTGATTGTTGCAGTGCTTATCGTGTTGTTCATCATTTCTATTTATCATCAAATTCATTTAAAAAAAGAAGCGGAATTACGGCTGCCATTAGGGCAGTTGGTCGAAGTTGACGGACACAATATGAGTATCTATGTTGAGGGAACCGGCGATACAACGCTTGTCTTTCTGTCAGGCGGGGGGACTTGTTCTCCCATACTCGATGCATTCTTGTCAAAACAAACCGTTCAAACAGGCGCTGAGAACAATACTTCGCGGGAGGTTTTGGAATGAATGATAAAAAACAAGATGGCTCTAAAAAGAATAGCTGGAAGATTATTATAGTCCTCATTCTTATTTTTGCAGTATTCAAGTCCTGCGGAAATGGAAATACTTGTAAAGAAAAAGGATGCCATGATGAGCTTTACAAGGACGGATATTGTCGGACACATTACATGCTGCATATAACTGATGAGTATTTGGATGATTATTTTCATCCTGATTATGGGAAGTAATATTGTGCAAGTATGTATTAATTAGTGGTTATCGTAGCAGTCTTTTGGTGACATAAATCTTTTATGGCATTATTTGACAGAATGTGCTATAATTCTTTTAGTCAGATTAGAGCAAGTAGAGATAGTCTGCGGTTGTCCTTTCTGGAAACGGAAAGGAGGTCGGTATGAACACACTTGAGATACTTACACTGCTGTTGGTCATTTTCGCAGCATTAACATACTTAGACAACAGAAACAACCGCAAGTAACGGAAAAGGCTATCCTCTACGGCAATAGGGGATAGCCTTTAATCCGTTAATTATTGACGCATTATAAGTTTCCGATTGTATAACCGTTGGACGTTCCAATATCCTTCGGGTTCTATGATGATTATAAACCAATACTGCAAATTTTGCAAGAGGGTTTAGGAGAATAGGAGTGTTTCGACACTCCTGTTTTTTGCAGATGTTATATTATCTGTGGAAAATCTCAGGAAACTTGCTTCAGTTGGAATAGTGATGAAAGCATTGCGATGTTGCTCAGAACTGCAAACAATATGACGCTTATGCTCCGCTTTTATGCGGAAGAATCACAGAACATGACAAAATTACAGAGAGAAAAGTAAAATCATTGAAAGAGATGCAGTTAACGGTCTGGGATGGACCTGACAGGTGTGAATGAAAGGAAAACTTATGAAGAAACATGTTATTATTGCGGGTGTGCCGCGCTCGGGAAAAAGCACAATTTCTCAAAAAATATCGGCGCATTTGGGATATCAGCATATCAGCATGGACTCGGTTATCGCAGGAATTGAAAGCGTTTTTCCTGAAACAGGCATTCAAACGGATGCCGATACAGATCTTTGGGAAAATATTCAATATATCAGCGCTAAGATGGCATTATTCATTCGCGCAATGATAGACAGCGGAGAATACGAGGAATGTGATTATGGGATGGTAATTGATATATTTCAATTATTGCCGCAGCATTATATTCAGCACATAGATTCCTCTGTTTGTGAAATATATTATTTGGGCACATCCGAAGTATCGCCCGAAGAAAGATATGAACTTTTGAAAAAATACGACACGCCAAAGGACTATACCTATTATAAATCTGAAGAAGAGAATAAAAAAAATTGTGCAGACATTGTAACAATCAGTAAAAAACTGAAAGAGCAATGCAGCATATATCATTTGCCATACTACGATACATCTTATGACAGGGAACAGGTATTTGAGTCTATTTTGGGGGAGTAGGAGAGAGAGTGGCAGACCGATGAGAACAGTTGAATTTGGAAAGGAAAATAAAGATGTCATTCTTCTTCTTCATGGAGGAGGTCTTTCATGGTGGAATTATGAGGAAACAGCAGAGATGCTTAAAAACCGCTTTCATATTGTAATACCAATATTAGATGGTCATACTGGAAGTGATCTGCCTTTTACCTCAATTGAAAATAATGCAAAAGAAATTATTTCATACATTGATGAGCAATATAATGGTCATATATTGTTAGCAGGAGGTCTTTCGCTGGGCGGACAGGTGTTAGTGGAGATATTATCTCAACGAAATAATATTTGTGATTTTGCCATGATAGAAAGTGCACTGGTCATGCCAATGAGAATCGCAGAGTATTTCATTACCCCTTCATGTTCGATGTGTTACCCTCTAATAAAAAAGAGATGGTTTGCAAAGTTGCAGTTCCAATCCCTGCATATTCATTCATCGTTATTTGACAATTATTTTACTGATAGTTCGCTGATAAAAAAAGAAGACATGATTTCTTTTTTAAGAGCCAATTCCAGTTATCAGTTAAAAGATACAATAACTGGTTGTCAGGCAAAAACGCTTATACTTGTTGGCGGGAAAGAGCAGAAGATTATGAAAAGGTCCGCCCAATTACTAAGTAAAAAAATAAACAAGTCAATACTTGAAATATTACCTCAGTACTATCATGGGGATTTGAGTATCAATCATAGCATGGAATATGCAGAAAAATTGGTACAGCTTATTTCCTTTTGAACTGTAAAACTGCGTAAAGAAATGACACTGCTTGAATATATGTTACAGTATTCATGGTTCATGGAAAAATACAATCAGGAATTATGGAGGACAGGAAATTGAAAATCATTGAGGTAAAGGACAGAACTGAGCCATTGATAGAGCAATTATTAAAAGTGTGGGAAAGTTCTGTAAAGGCAACACATCTCTTTTTATCAGAGGACGAAATAAAAAGCATTAAGAAGTATGTGCCACAGGCATTAAAGGAAATCCCTTTATTAGTCATTGCAGAAAATGGAAATCAAATTCCTGTTGGTTTCATGGGGATTGCGAAGCAGCATCTTGAAATGCTCTTTATATCTCCCGAAGAAAGAGGGAAAGGGTTAGGCAGAGAATTGCTTGCATACGGAATAGAAAAATATACAGTCAATGATTTAGCAGTTAATGAACAAAATCCTCTTGCAAGAGGTTTCTATGAACATATGGGATTTGAAGTTTATAAAAGAACAGAGTATGATGAACAAGGCAGTCCATATCCACTTTTGTACATGAGGATTAGGAACTGCTGCCGTCAAGGCATGAATCAGAAGGAGCAAGTACAATGATTGAAATTAGACGTATTGATGCACAGCATAAATCGGATATTAACATTCCCAATGAACCATTTTATTTATTTGGACGAATGATTCCGTCCTTTCATAATGGACAGTGGACTTATGAGCTTGAGCGGTATCCCGATGAAGATGTCACAGAAATGACCTTTCCAGACGAGAACTACGATTACGAGAATATGAGGGACAGTGTGTTTCTCGGTGCTTACGATGGTGAAAAATGCGTAGGCTTGGCTATTTTACAGCCCGGATTTTTCAAGTATATGTATCTGTATGATTTGAAAGTGAATCAAGAATACCGTTGTCAACATGTTGGACAGGCGTTGATGGCAAAAGCAAAAGAGATTGCCGCACAATCTGGGTATGCTGGACTTTATACGCAAGGTCAGGACAACAATCCCGGGGCCTGCTTGTTTTATCTAAATTCCGGCTTTTATATTGGAGGGCTTGATACCAATGTATACCGGCACACAAAACAAGAAGGAAAGGCGGACATTGTTTTTTATTGTGACATAGATTAGGAGGATGAAAATGAAAGAGACACTGGAATTTAATCATAAAAAACAATGTGGTTTATGGCTGGTTTTGATCGGTATTGTACTGATAGCAGCAGTGGCGTGCGGTGGCAGGTTTTTGGTGAATCCAATTGTGTTTCTGGCAGGCTATTACATTTGCTTTTTTGGCGTGAACGTGAACAAAAAAGTCAGGGAAAAGCTCTCTCAGGGAGCGATTTCCAAAAAGCAGATCAAAATGATTTATTTTTCGATCGCTGCGTTGTTCCTGTTGATGTTTTGCATTGCCGGGCCGTTTATCCCCGGGTGGCATTGGAGGCAGATTTGGCTGGGGGTACTGATGGCAACCTCCATACATTTCTTTCTGCTGTTTTTTGTGCATGGCTGGAGCATGATCGTGTTGGGGATGATGTGTCTGGTGATCGCGGCAGCGGGGTATATGTTTCCCGATATACCAGTCTCAGTTCTCTGCATTGCTGATGCGGTTGTTAAAATGATATGTGGAACATATTTGTTATTTCTTGCAAAACCATCCAAATTCATTCCCAATGCGGCGAGATAAGGAAAGAAATAATGCGTACCAAAGCACGAAAGGGGGTATCATAATGATTTGGGATAATGTCTCAGGAATCTATGATTTTACAGAAACCATATACAATGGCAAAGTTTATCAAAACCTTGGCAAAGCCGTGACGGCACAGATCAAGCAGGGCGATCTCGTGCTCGAATGTGCCTGTGGGACAGGCGCAATCAGCAAGTGTATCGCGCCGAAGTGCAGGCATTTGACGGCGACAGATTTTTCCAGAGGGATGCTGCGCCAGACCGCCAAAAACTGTAGAGGTTATGAGAATATAACCATCCGGCGCGCCGACATGACACAGCTAAAGTGCCGTGACAATAAGTATGATAAGGTTGTGGCAGGAAATGTGCTTCATCTGCTGGATGCGCCTTATGCCGCAGTCAGAGAATTGGAGCGGGTGTGCAAAAAAGGCGGCAAAATCATCATTCCGACGTACATCAATATAGCCAGCGGACCAAGCCGGCTGGGTGTGCGCCTGTTTGAGATGGCAGGCATCCCCTTTAAGCGGCAGTTTGACCTTGCGTCGTATCAAAAGTTCTTTGAGGACGCCGGGTACAATCAAGTTGAATATACTGTCATCCAAGGAAGAATGCCCTGTGCAGTGGCGGTGATTACCAAACAATAAAAGGAGGGAATACACAATGGGTGTATCGCTTTATTATACAGCTACAAGACCAGCTTCAGCTACACCGCAGGAGCAAAACCGCTGTGATGAGATTGCACAGCGCTATGATGATCAGTATCCCTATGGGGATTTGTACGAGGGCTTCTGCATCTATCGCTGGGATACACTTGAAGATGATTTTGATGGTGAACATGTCATATTGCAGGGTGCAACCAAGCTGCCATTAGATGATCTGGAACTTTTCGCGAATGTTTTTGAATGGTGGTTGGATTGCCTGACAGAGCTGAAAGATACCCTGCCAGACGCGCAGTGGCATGTGAATCTTGATGATCTGGATTTTGACTGGTCGGAGGAGGAGCATCGTTTTTTGCCACATAGGGATGAATAATCTGATCAGACATGTAGTTTTTTCAATCATTTAGTTGAGAAAATGGCATGATTATGGTATGATTTACCCATGAAAAGGAGGAAATATAATGCCACAGATTATACCAATTAAGGATTTGAAAAATACTTCGGAGATTTCGGAGATGTGCCATAAGTCAGATGAACCCATTTATATTACAAAAAATGGATATGGAGATATGGTAATCATGAGTATCGAAAGATATGAGCGTGCTATGCGGCAGCTTTCTATGTACCAAAGTATTGAAATATCCGAAAAACAATTAGAAAATGCTCAGGTAAAAGATGCCAAGGCTGCGCTGTCAGAGATGAGGGAGAAATATGGTTTATAGGCTGGTTGTTACAGAGCATGCAGATGAATTATCCAATAAAAATAGGAGAGTAGGATTTAAATAGCTTATTTTCGGCAATATATTTCATATTTCAGGAGAACATGGAGGAGTAACATATGGGAATACATTTTGGCGTGGATTATTATCCTGAGCATTGGCCAAGGGAGCGCTGGGAGACGGATGCGCGGCTGATGAAGGAGATGGGTGTGCAGGTCGTGCGCATGGCGGAATTTTCGTGGTTTAAGATGGAGCCTGCGGAGGGCGAGTTTGATTTCGAGTGGCTGGAAGACGCGGTGGCGCTTCTGGACAGCTATGGCATCAAGACGGTTCTTGGCACACCGACGGCGGCGCCTCCGGCGTGGATTATTCAGAAAAATCCAGAGATCCAGCCGATCGACAGAGAAGGGAGGCGCAGGCACTTTGGCGGCAGGCATCACGACTGCCAGTCGAATGCGGTATATCGCGCACACATTAGCAGGTTTGTGACCGCTTACGCTAAACGCTTTGCCGATAATCCGGGCGTCATAGGCTGGCAGATTGACAATGAGCTTGGCAATTCGCACGGGGATTTGTGCATGTGTGATTCCTGCAAGCGGCAGTTTCAGGCGTGGCTGCATAAAAAATATGGCACGATTGAGGCCTTGAATGACGCGTGGGGAACGGCATTTTGGAGTCAGGGATACAATCATTTTGAACAGATTGGCACGCCGCTTCTTACCGCGGTCGGTGAGAATCCGTCTGCGATGCTGGACTGGAAGTGTTTCTGTTCGGATTTAATTGTCGATTTTGCAGCGCATCAGGCACGGATTCTTCGGGAAATTTGTCCCAATCACTTTATCACACACAATTTTATGTGTTTTGACAATAAGGTGAATTATTATGATTTAGCCGGGCTGCTCGATTTCGTCTCCAATGACATCTATCCGGCGGGGCACTGGCAGAAGCAGCCGCATCAGCCAGACAGTGAGCTTGCGGCGTGTCATGATGTGATTCGCGGGTACAAGAAAAAACCGTTCTGGATGATGGAGCAGCAGTCTGGCATGGCAGGCTGGGAAATCATGGGCAGGGCGCTAGAGCCGGGACAGATGTCGGCGTGGGCGATGCAGTCTGTCGCACATGGCGCAGATGCGGTGGTCTTTTTCCGGTGGAGAACGTGCGCGATGGGGACAGAACAGTACTGGCACGGCATTCTGGGGCACAGCGGCAATCCGGGCAGAACCTATCATGAGGCGAAGAGACTGACAGAGACCTTTGCAAAGTATATGGAGGATTTTGAGGGCAGTATGCCGCGCCCTGAGGTTGCGATTGTGCACAGTTTCCGGCAAAATTATGCGTTTGACATCCAGCCAAACCACCCGCAGCTTCGCTATGTCGAGCAGCTGCAAAAGTATTATAAGGCATTATATGATAAAAAAATTCCGGTTGATTTTGTGCAGGGGATGGATGATTTGTCACAGTATCAGCTCGTGATCGCGCCGCTTCAGTATCTGATGACGCCAGAACTCGAACAGCACTATATGGATTATGTGGAGGGCGGGGGAAATCTGGTGCTGACCATGCGCACCGGTGTCAAGGATGCGACAAATTTGTGTATGACAGACCGTGAACTGCCGGGGCGGCTTGGTGATCTGTGCAGTATCGAAGTGCCGGAATATGACTGCCTGCTTGAGACAACAGGCGGTGTGCTGTATGGCAAGAAAGAGTACACGATTGAAAAATGGTGTGACATGATAACGCTCAAAGGTGCACAGCAGATCGCGGAATATTCTACAGGCTTTTACAAACAGACGCCCGCTGTCACAGAAAACAAGTACGGAAATGGTACTGCATGGTATATTGGCACCGAGCCGAGTGAGGAGCTGATGGAGGACATCATGACATATATTACCAGCACCTGCGGGATTGAGACGCTTGGCACCGCAGCGGACGGGGTGGAGATGATGACCCGCGAGAGCGATGAGAAATTATGGCTGTTTGTCATCAATCATACAGGCGATGAGCAGGTGTACCATCTTCACGGCATGTATACGCTGCTGGAAGGCGAGCGGGAAGAATTTCTACAGCCGTATGAGGTGCAGCTCTTTGAAGGCTATCGGCGCCGAAAATAAAATGCTGCAAAATTTCACCTGCCAGCGAGTTCGGTTCTTTAGAGCTTGCTGACAGGTGAACGGTTTTTCTGACTACTGTTCCAGCGTTTGGATAAAAATGTCATTCAGCGCACCCCAGTCTGCGGTGCGGTCGTCGTGCATGGCAGCAATCGCTTCTTTATAATAAGCAAGCTCTTTTACAATGTATGCGTTCAGCGCGTCAATACGGGGCGCTTTTTCGGATTCTGACATCTGCATTTTGGCTTCTAACAGCTGGCGTACTACGTCTTTGAGCTCTGGCGCTAACACTTCGTCAGCAAGCTCCTGAAACAAAACCGGCGGCGGGCAGGCTTTTTGCTCAATCCATCTGCATGCCAGAATCGGGCGCAGCACATAGAAATACTTCTTGTATTTTACGAGATCTTTGGTCAGGTGCTCGTGATAATTTTTCCGCGCGGTGCCGTAGTAGTGGTACATTGATGACTTGCACGAGAAATAGTGCGCTGCCGCTGCATAGATCTTCTGCCACTGCGGTGTTGTGTAGTAGACAATAGGAGCATTTGCCCACTCAAACAGCGTCGCATTGGATTTGTGGAAATGCTGCAAAGTCTTGGACAAATCCCAGCCGTTGATGTCAAGTGTCTCGTTAAGCTCCCAGTCGATAAAGTCCTGTCTGGGCTGCAATTGCAGGTAATCATTTTGCGGGCGTATATAGATAAAACGCACGTCATAGTCGCTGTCTGGCGACGCAAATCCCCATGCACGGCTGCCAGACTCGACAGCGTGCAGTATTTTTACATGCTCCGCGGCTTCAATTTCATTTAATTTTTGTAAAATAAGATTTTTATATTTCATTGCGTATCACCCACATCAAACTTCATTTGTGCCATCCATGCAGTTCTCAAAAATCCATTGTTTTAGAAAAGTGGTATCGTTGCTCTCGTAGAAATCGACGAGGTACTGTTTGAATTTTCCATCGAACGCAACGGGTACATTAAAGATGCCGCAGCCATTTTCAATAAGGATTTTGTTGATGACAAAGCTGCCGATTCGCTTATTGCCGTCCTTGAATGGCTGGCAGCGCATCAGCCATAAACCTAATTCTAATGCATAATCTGTCATGTGGTCAGGGTCGGCAGTCTGGTTCAACACATGGTATATATGGTCTGCGCTGGGAAGCTCTGGACGCCATTTGGTACCACTGATAATGACATCGTCTGTCCTTAATTTTCCAAGGTATTGATACGGAACGTCAAATCTTGCCACAATCTCATGCAGACTCTCAATAAAGATAAGGTTGGTCGGTTGGTTTATCTGATGGAATAAATAGTTCCAGCCATCACGCAGACAACAGACCTTGCTGACTTCTGTAGGGGTCAGTGTCCCAACATTTACATTGTTAAGAATATCCTGTGTGTCTGCGAAGGTCACGCCGATTCCTTCAAGATTAGCCTGCTGGTAAACGGAATCCACCAAAATCCGCTTGGCAATAAAAATATTTTCTTCCTGAGACATTTTATATTTATTGGAAAGCACCATGGTCATTTCCTCCTTTTCCTATCCGTTTATTTCGCCGCGTATCACCTTCTCATTGACTGCCATCACATACGCCTGCACACGTGCCATGTCCGGCTCGTCGGGGAGTGTGGTGTGCGCGGCGGCTTCGTCTAGTTTGCGCTCATAGCTGCTTAACAGCTCATAAAATTCTTCCCGAAAAGTGCCGTCCGCTTTCTGGTAGCTGCCATTTCTAATTTCCATCAAAAGCTGGTGCTCCTCTTGGCGGAAGGTACGGATTTCGCCCCTTTCCAAAATGTCAATTGCCATCATAAAGAGTCGAATCAAATGCATGGCATGTTTGTTCAGGTGGTTGTCGTCCTTCTTGCGGTTGCGCTTTCCGAGCTTGTCATAGTCCCTGACAATGTTGTGCATCTCATTCCAGATATTTTTGTAATCGCGCAGCGGATAGTGTGACAGGTTCGCATCGACAAAAATCTCTGTCTCGAAGTCTGGATTGACTGCCTTGTCCGTGTAAATGCGGATTGCCCCGTTTTCAAAGGGTTCATAGCGTTTTCGAAAGTCGTACATCGCATTTTTGACCGAGTTAAAAATGTGCTGTTCTTTTTCGCGCTGCGGGTAGGAATCCCGTGCCATCGCATTTTGCAGGCGCCGAAGCTGGGCATCCGCATAACCGCCAAAGGAGTGAATCGCGCGCTTGGACAGAAACAGGTGTGTATTGTCGATCAGCTCCTGTCCAAGCGGGTGCAGGTACAGATAATGTTCTGGATTTAGACCAAGCAGCTCTATGGTGTTTGGATTGCAGCTTAAAAGCAGCGTAATCATTTTCATAAAGCTGTAGATGGTGGTGTCGGTCTGTGTGTCCACATACTGTTCAAAGTGGGTCAGGCCAATGAGGTCGGATTTGCTGTTCAGGGTCACGCCTCGGACATCAATGTCACTGTTTTCATTGTTTGTCCCATAGGAATAGCTCCCCGCAAGCCCAAGCAGAATCACATGCTTTCCTAGGTGCTCGTCGGACTGTATAAAGCTGTATGCTTGGGATTTTAGTAGTTCAGAATCAATCATATCACACCTCATTTAGGAGCGGTCCTGTAATAGTCTGCGATACCAATGCCAATCGTAGCCCAGTGTGCTGCTTTTCGCATCTCAAATGCGATATCTTCCTCGTCCATGGGCTCACCGTCCTCCTTGGCATCCTCAATCATGTCCTCTACAGCTTCCGGTGTGCGGGGACGAAAAATGCCAACGCTGATGTTTGGAAATCCATAAGAATATCCGTGTTCGCTGTCATTAATCTCACCATCGTTTTTGGCGCAGAGAAGTGCAAATAAATCATCTGCCCCGGTCTGGAATGCACAGACGCCATAAATCTGCGGCTGGATTTGCCCGTCAATTCCAGCCAAAAACTCGATGTATTGAAGCCTGTCATTCTTGTCAAAGTCAAAGCGCAGTTCGTTCTGGAAGTAATATAGTGAATAATGATGTCTGGCGTACGGCGCGCCAAGAAGTGTCTCCACTTCCTGCGGGGTGGCTGTGAGCGCGATCATTTTATCCCTGTATCGGATGCCGGACAGGGGAATCAGTTCTATCGTCTCCATATGAGTTTGCTCCTTATATATTGGGGTTCGTGGTTGTTTTGCGACCCCCTATAATCTGTACGGATTGTTACAGCTTCATCATAACAGATTATAGAAAAGGTGTAAAGCCTTATTCAATTCTCAAAGTGCGAACAGTTCCTCAGCAGCACACTACAGCAAAATATTCCATTTTCAGCAGTAAAATGCACATCGCCGCTGTATTTTTCGACAATATTTAAGATACTTTCCACGCCAATGCCCTCATGATCTTTTGACTGCGGGATACCGTTGCAGAAATGGATATCGTCTGCACAGCTATTTTCGCATTTGAGAAGAATCATGGCGTTTTTCTGCTGTGCGACAATCCCGATCCTGCGGGCTGTGGTTACGCGAGCGCAGCCGTTGACTGCATTTTCCAGTATATTTGAGAAAATGCTCACCAAATCGACATCGGAGACACCGAGGGTTTTGTCAAGGCGGATCTCGGCACTCATCGCAATGCCGCGCTGCTGTGCCTTTCGCATATAAGCGGAAATGAGGCTGTTTACCGCGTAGTTTTTGCTGAATTTCCTGTCAAATTTTTCGTCCTCAATCCGTTCATATTCTGCAAGATATTGGAGGATGTTCTTGTAATCCTGACGCTCTGCAAGCTCCATGACAACCATGTTATGATGGCGGAAGTCATGGCGCGTCTGCTTCGCATTGCGCTCGATTTTCTCATATGCCTCCATCTGTGCCTTCAGAAGCTGTTCGTGCATCTGCATCAGACGCAGCTGGTGGGCGTGATTTGCCTGCGCCATAAAGTAAAATAACAGCATATGTACAATCAGCATAAAAAGATAACACAGAGTCATGATAAAAATATGGGCTGCATTTTTGTCAGAGTGGTATTCATTGTAGAACAGCAGGATGGTCATCATGACAAAGGTAAGGCTGGAAATGCAGGCGGTCATTCCGCAGCCGCTCTGCATCTGGCGATAGAGCCGCAGCAGCGTCTGCTTAAAAAAGCGGCGGTACAAAAACAGGAAAAGAAAGTTTAACCCAATGCGCAGTCCCCAGACTGCAAAACCGCCCGTACCTGCCATACTTTGGGTTACCAGCGAAATCAGTCCATAGATAAATGTCCACAGGCAGTAGTAGGAGGAGATTAGAAACACTGCCTTTAGGGGATTGGAAGCGGATAACAGAAACAGGAACACGCTGCCAAATACAACAGCAGTCAGAAGATAGGCACTGACAATAAAGAGCATTTTAGGCAGACCAAGCTGCGCGCTAATCAAGATAATAAGCTGCATGACAATACCAGTGAGGACAGTGATGAACAAGGTTTTTCTTTTGTGATGTTTGGGTTCCAGCACAAGGTTATAAAACCAGATAACATGAAAGATATTGTTGACAATGTTTGTAATAAATGCCTCGTACATTTTTTTGCTCCTTTGCAAAGTGCCTATCTGAATCGTATTTGATGCACGTTTTATTATATAGTATTTATAATAAAAATGAAACCTAAATCGCATTTAAAATTACTTAAATTAAGCTATTTTTGCCATCTGATTGACATTTTCCTGCTTATCCATTATCATATTTTAGAAAAGCAAATACGCGCAGATTCACAAAAAGAGGATAGATTCATGATATTTGAGACACATGCCCACTATGATGATGAGGCATTTGACGGGGACAGGGACAGCCTCCTTGCCTCCATGCAGCAAAATAATATTGGCTGGCTGGTCAATGTAGGCGCGAGCCTCAAGACCACACGAAGCAGCATCCAGCTTGCAGAACAGTATCCGTTTGTGTATGCAGCGGCAGGAGTGCATCCAAGCGAGAGCGCAGCGCTCGATGAGACACAGTTTGAATGGCTCAGGGAACAGTGCGCACATCCGAAAGTAGTGGCAGTCGGGGAGATCGGTCTGGATTACTACTGGGAAGAGCCAGACCATGCGGTTCAGAAGAAATGGTTTGCGCGCCAGCTCGAGCTTGCAAAATTGGTCAAAAAGCCGGTTATCATTCATTCCAGAGACGCCGCGAAGGATACCTATGACATGATGGCAGCGCACCATGCCGGCGAAACCGGCGGGGTTGTCCACTGTTTTTCCTACAGTGCGGAGATGGCGCTGGACTATGTGGCGATGGGATTTTACATCGGAGTCGGCGGGGTGGTTACATTCAAAAACGGCAGGAAAATGAAAGAAGTGGTGCAGGCAGTTCCGATAGAGCGGATTTTACTGGAGACCGACAGTCCGTATCTTTCCCCGGAACCATACCGCGGCAAGCGCAACTCATCACTTTATTTGCCTTATATTGCACAAAAAATAGCAGACATCAAGGGTCTGCCTTACGAGGAGGTTGTCAAGGTGACAACAGAGAATGCACAGCGGTTATATCAGATTCAATGCTAGGAGGAATGCGGATGGCAGCGCTAGGAAATCCCACAAATACCATTGCAGTATTGCAGAAATATCATTTTACTTTTCAGAAAAGATACGGGCAGAACTTTCTGGTCGATGCAAATATTCTGGAAAAAATTATCTGCGCGGCGGGTATTGACCCAAACGACTGCGTACTTGAGATTGGACCGGGAATCGGTACCATGACGCAATATCTCTGTGAACATGCAAGGGAGGTGGTCGCAGTTGAGATCGACCCAAAGCTGATTCCGATTCTTGAGCAGGATACCCTGTCGGCATACAACAATGTCACAATCATCAATCAGGATATATTAAAGCTTGATCTCAATGCGCTTGTACAGGAAAAAAATGACGGAAAACCGATGAAAGTCGTCGCAAACCTGCCATATTATATTACGACACCAATCATCATGGGATTGTTTGAGAACCATGTGCCGCTGGACAGCATTACCATCATGGTGCAGAAGGAGGTAGCGCAGCGGATGCAGGTAGGCCCCGGCACCAAGGATTATGGTGCACTCTCGCTGGCAGTACAGTACTATGCAAAGCCAGAGGTGGTGATGACCGTGCCCGCAGGCTGTTTTATGCCGCGCCCCAATGTTGACAGTGCTGTCATAAAATTAACGCGCCACGATGAACCGCCAGTGGCTGTCCCAGATGAAAAATTTCTGTTTGATATCATCCGCGCAGCATTTAACCAGCGCAGAAAGACATTGGTCAACGCACTTGGAAACGCCGCAGGAATCCAAGTGGAAAAAGAGCGTGTCCTGCGGGCGCTTGAAAAAATGGGGCTGCCGTCTGCTGTGCGCGGGGAATCGCTCACGCTGGCAGAGTTTGCTGCGCTGGCACAATACCTAAGTTAGTTCTGCTCGTCAAGCTGGGAAGTACAGTGGGGGCATCTAGTCGCCTCGACTGCGATCTCAGATTTGCAGAAAGGGCATGTCTTTTTGGTTGGGGCTTTGGGCTGTTCTGGTTTCTGAATCCGAGACATGGCTGTATTCATGATTTTTACCAGCAGAAAGACAATCAGCGCCATTATCAGGAAGTTGACCACAGCGGTGATAAACTTTCCATAATACAGGGTGACATCGCCAGTAATGTTCCATGCAAGCTGGTCAAAGTTCATGCCCCCAAACAGACCGAGAACTGGATTGATAATGTCATTGACAAGGGAGGAAACGATGCTGGTGAAGGCGCCGCCGATAATGATACCGACTGCCATATCCATCACATTTCCCTTGCTGATAAATTTTTTAAATTCTTCAAAAAATTTCTTCATGGTTCAGTACTCCTTATAAATATGTAATGATGCTACGCCGCCCATTATATCATAGAAGCCTGTGCGCTGACAACCACCATTTGACATATTCGGCCTTATAATCCCTGAATGTTGTGAAATGCAGTCACGAAGGGATTTCCCATACAGTATTTAATTTCTTCGATGCCGTTATTTTTTATGGCATACCATCCTGCGGGGATGGTTATGGTAAAGAGTTCTTCCATTTCTAATTCAGGGTAGAACAGACACTGTAGAAACTCCCCTGCGGTGACGGCAAGGAGGCTGCCTGTAGGAACCGATAACCATTTGTCAGAATCTGTGATGGTGTCATCTTTTTCAAATACACATTCTGTCTTTACCCCATCCAATAGCCAGACAATCATTTTTCCCTGATTACAAAACGCCTGTATCGGTGCGGACTCCCGCGCCCATACAACGCCCCAGTCCTCATCTGGAAAATCACATATAAGTTCAGAAGTCCCTTTGTGATCGAGCAGAATTTCAAAAGAACAAAGTAAATCATAATTTAGTTCGTTGTTTAGTTCTTTGATAAAACCCCGGTCGATGAGGACGAGTCCGTCTAAACAACTGCAGTTTAAGTCAAATTTCATGGGAAATCCCTCCTTTTTGAGTCTATCATACCATATAGAAAAAATACAAACAAGGCATAGTAACACTGTTCATTTCCGATTTGATTTGTTATAATAGGTGTATATTGGATCGCAAATTAACAGAAAGAGGGGAAAACAAGATGGCTCAAAAAATAAAAGGAAAATGTAAATACTGTGCAAAGGAATACACCTACAGTTATATGTCAAGACATCTCGCGGCATGTAAGGAGCGGAGTGTGGCCGAGGCTGGGACTGGAACGAAAAAGAGCGGCTGCTTTGAACTTGCAGTCTATCCGCGCTACGGCAGGGACTACTGGCTTTTTGTTGAGATCGATGAGAAAGCAACGCTCAAAGATCTGGATGATTTTTTGCGGGATATATGGCTTGAGTGCTGCGGACATATGAGTGCGTTTGACATTGATGGGATCAGTTATGATTCCGATGCAGAGGACGACGATTTTTGGGGAGAGCCCTCGGAGGACATGAAATACAAGCTGGGCAAAGTGCTGAGAAAAGGTATGACATTTCGGTATGAATATGATTTTGGCAGTACCACAGAACTGATGATAACCGTCGTTAACTATACGAAGAAGGCTTTGAAGAAGGAAAAATTAACACTGTTGTCAAGAAATAATCCCCATGAATATGTATGCAGTGAGTGCGGAAAAAAGCCTGCCACCATACTCTGCACAGAGTGTTTTTATGAGTCGGGAGAGGGATTTTTGTGTGAGGACTGTGCCCATACACATGCGTGTGATGAGTGTATGCAGCTTCGTGTGTGCAATTCCCCGCGCATGGGGGTCTGTGGCTATGAGGGAAGTGAAATGTATCCAGACCAGTTCGTGCCTGATGTGCAGACGACGTAGGGGAAGCTGTATGGAGATACGAAAATTAAATGAGGCAGCGTCCCATTTTCTGCCGCATCCGCATCAACCCTTTGATGTGATCGGCAGATTGATTCCCATTTATGACGGAAAACAGTGGTCTTACTGTGAAAGCCTGTGTAATGAGAACCGACAGAAAAAATATGACGATGAGATCATAGAACCCAGAGCATATATTGATAATGAGAGACAGACTGTATTTCTAGCAGTCTGCGATGAGTTATGTGTCGGATTAATACGGATGAGCACAGGGGTGTTTGGCGATGGATATATTGAAGATTTTATGGTAGATTCGTCATACCGGCATCTGGGAGTTGGAAAAAAGCTGATGGACAGCGCTGTGGGCTGGTGTAAAGAACGACAGCACAACGAAATAAGATTAGAAACGCAGGATAATAACCTGCAAGCCTGCCGCTTTTATATAAAATACGGTTTTTCCTTATGCGGCATGGATACACAGAAATATGCGTTCACAAAATATAGAGATGAAATCGCATTATATTTTTGCTACATGTTATAAACTTCAATGCATAGCAATGATTGCCAGATTGCATGCTTATATGTATGTAATCTGGCAAGTGTTATCATGCGCTAAAGAATCAGCATATTTATTCACATTCGGTATAATACTTATCCCATGTTAAGTTTTGGATCGCGATTTTGGTGTCAGCGCTTTGGTTCCACTGAACTTCAAATCCGGCTTTCTGTAATTCTTCCACAATGATCTGACCGATTTCTTCGGAAGTTGGTTCATCGAGACAGGCACCAAAGGACAGATAGAGCTGTGTGCTCTCCTCATGCAGAATATGCTCTAAATCCTGTTCGGAATAAAAGCAGCAGCCAATGACTTCTATGTCCTCATCTTCTAAATCGGCTCTGGCTTCAGCGCAGTCCTCGAATCCTTCAGACTGTGTATAGCCAGCATAATGCAGCGCAACAATTCCCCGGCTCGTTAAGGCGTCGAATGCAGCATCTAATTTAAGGAAATTTTCCTGACTGCCCGTATTTCCATAAGTACTGCGAAACGCTTCTATGATTTCTAAGAAATCATCCTCGGAAAGGGTGTCGCACTCCTCAGGATAATCATCCTCAAGGTGATCTTCGCAGTCCTCTAGGATTTCATCATCGGACAAGAAGCCCGCCTTGATCTCATCGCGTATCATTTTTTCTAATTCATCTGCGCAGCACGCATCATGAAATTTATTTTTCCATTCCATATAATGCTCCTTTCTGATTTTTATTGACGATTATAGTATAGCATATCATGATACCTGCTTCTAGAGCGATTCACCACTTTGCACGTTATTTATTTGATGATTCAAACACGCTCTGGCTATTTACTTTCATTTTATATTTTGATATGATGAAATGCGATAAAAGATAGGAAATGAACACGACAGATCGGGGGGCAAATATGCAAATAAAAGACAGCAAAGGAAATGAACTTGTGGAAGTAATCAAAGTTGATGAGCATACTGCTATGGAGCAGTATCATCCAGTCACACACTGTCTTGCTGTTGTGATGGTGGGCAGCGAGTATCTGCTTGGCTGGAACCGCTGGAGAAAGCACTGGGAAATTTTTGGCGGCTGTATAGAGGAAGGGGAGTCCATGCGTGCCTGCATTGAAAGAGAATGTCTGGAAGAAATTGGTCTTGCTAATTTGCAGTTTGAGTATCTTGGACTGATGCATTTTAATTTGGTTGCAGATTATTTCTCAGCGCAGAGCCGCACAGAGTATGGCGGTCTGTATGGAATCAAACTGATTCCAGAGGATTTGGATAAAATGGAGAGGTTCCGTCAAGACAGGGAGGAGATTGAACGGATTGCCCTGCTAAAGGATATTAACGCAGAAGACAAGATTGCAGAAATTGACAAGGAACTGTTAAAAACGTATTTATGAGGGAAAGGATGAGATCGTATGCGCATTGTAATCATAGAAGATGACCCGGCAATCCGGCAGGAGCTGACAGTGCTTTTGCAAAATGCACTCTATGAAGTGACAGCGCCTGACGAGTTTGATGATGCGGCATCTGCGGCGCTGTCGGCTTCGCCGGACTTGATTCTGCTGGATGTAAAGCTGCCGGGGGAGTCCGGTTTTGACATATGCAGTAAAGTGCGCGCTGTGTCTGATGTGCCAGTCCTCTTTTTGACCAGCCAGACGAATGCCGCGGATGAGTTAAACGGAATTTTAATGGGCGGGGACGATTATATTACGAAGCCGTTTCATCCACCGATTCTGCTCGCACGCATCGCGGCAGTATTAAAGAGAACGAAAAAAGCAGGCGCAAAGGAGCAGGACAGACTGGAATACAAAGGAGTCGCGCTCGACATTGCGCGCGGCAGGATCTGCTTTCAGGACAAGCAGTCTGAACTGACCAGAAATGAGTTTAAGATTCTCTATTACCTGTTCCAGCACACCGGCAGGATTATCCCGCGCATGGAGCTGATTGAGTATTTGTGGGACAATCAGGTCTTTATCGACGACAATGCGCTGAGCGTCAACATGACACGGATCCGAGGGAAATTAGAACATCTTGGCGTGCGGGATTTCGTGGAGACAAAACGGGGAATGGGGTACCGCCTATGAAGTTCACATCGTTTCTGAGGGACAAAGTATTGTTGTATCTGCTGCATTTTTCCTGTATGGCGGCACTCGCCGTCTTTTTGTGCGCGACAGCATATCCCAAGGATGCCTGTCTGCTGATATTGATCTGCTGGGTTCTCGTGCTTGGCGTGTGGACAGGATGCGAGTACTCGCACAGAAAACGGTATTTTTCCCGTATGGAGGCAGTGATTGCACAGATTGACCAGCGCTTTCTGCTTGGGGAGCTGATGCCTTTTTCTGACAGGCTCGAGGACAGGCTCTACCGGGAGCTGATCCGCCAGTCCAACCGCTCCGTCATCGAAAAAATCCATGCAGCCGAGGACCAGAAAAAGGATTACCGCGCATATATTGAGAGCTGGGTGCACGAAATCAAAGCGCCGATAACAAGCATTTCCCTGATCTGTGAAAATCACAAAAGTGAGGTTACACGCAGCATCCGCAGTGAAAACAGTAAGATTGAAAATCTGGTGGAGTGCACCTTGTACTATGCGCGCTCCGATGAAGTGTATAAGGACTATATCCTTCAGGAGACCGACTTGGCAGAAGTGGCAGCGGAAGTCGTTGCGCGGAACAAATACTATTTTATCCAAAATGGTGTGCAAGTGGAAATTGACTGCCCAAATCTTGTCCGCACAGACAAAAAGTGGATTGCCTTTATACTGAACCAAATCCTGCAAAACAGCCTGAAATACAGACGAAAAGAAGATGCCCGAATCCGTATTTATACGAAGCAGCGCGAAAAAGCAATTCTTCTGGTGGTGAAGGATAACGGCATTGGCATACCTACGGAAGAAATTCCGCGGATTTTTGAGAAAAACTTTACCGGCACAAATGGAAGGACCCATGAGCGTTCAACCGGGATGGGACTCTATCTGTGTGAGAAACTGTGCAGAAAACTTGGGATTGCAATCTCGGCGGACGCACAGGAGACCGTGGGGACGAAAATCATGCTGGAATTTCCAGTTTGTTCGTTTTTGGTTCCTGAAGATGAAGAGTAAGAATTTTATGTCTGAGCATGTTGTTAATATGTAATTTATACTTAGACTGAAATAAAGCAGATGTGGAGGGAGAAAATGGAAATACAGAATACGATAGACTTTCAGAATTTCATTGTGGGTCAGGAAATATCTGATGAGAAAGCAGAATATATTGAACAGATAATAGGTGCCTTTTCTGAATATATAGTAGCGGTCAATCCAGAATATGTCTATAATAAGACTTATTTGTGTGCATATGTGGAAAATTTCATCAAGTGTCAAAAGGCATTAAAATTGAAATATCAGATATTATTAAATAAGATTTTAGTCAAGATTTTAGCTGCTGGAATTGAACAAGAATGTATAATAAATATTGATGAAGTATGGAAAGTTGAAAAGGGTAAAATAAGGCTTTGTAATTCGATTAATCCCTATAATGTAACGAAGCATAAAATGCTATTTGAACTGGAATTGATACATGAAAATGGATTTGTAATTGCAGAAGAAATAAATATTGATGAGGAGTATGAGAACGTGCTAGATGTTTGCATCTCATCCTTTATTGAACGGAGAAAGGAATTACTTAAAGATGAAACAGAATGAATTAAGCATACGTAAGAGATTGTTTTGTAAACAAAATATATATTTGGCGTTGTATTCCGTTGAATCATACATTTCGAATAGAGAATTAATGGACAAAGAAGATAAAGAGGCGCTTAGTAGATTAAAGGACAAATTTGATGAGCAAAATATTGAAAAATGGATTAAAAATATTGAAGAACGTTTACACCAATTGATCGATGAAGATTATTATTTACAAACAAAAATATTTTTCAAACCTAAAAAATATGATGATGAGAATGAAAAGGTTATATTTCGTCCTTTTCATTCATCGACTCTCCTTGATCAGATTACGGCAGTTACTATGTTAAATATTCTTATCTATGATTTTGATGCCGATAATAAAATATCCATGTCAAATTTAAGTAGGCTTATTCCGCATAATTTTTATGGAAATAGAATAGCATATGAACCAGAGAGACTATTTAAACCATGGCAGGAACAGTATAAGCAGTATACATCTAAAGCAAATGACTACTATAAGAGTTTTCATGAAAATGGTGAATACAAATGGGAAGTAAATCTTGATTTGGAGAATTTCTTTCCATCAATAAATTCAATTTGCCTGTATAATTATATAATTCAACAAATACCTGTTAAATATATTGAAGATGATAAAATAATATTATGTAAGATATTAGAAAAATTAATATTTGTTGAGATTGAAAAAATTCATAAAGAAGATTTGGAGATATATTTGGGTGGGAAAAAACGTAAGAGTTGTAAATTTGCGATAGGTCTTCCACAAGGTCTTCCACAAAGTTATTTCTTGGCAAATCTTTTGATGGTAGAGATAGAAAAATTTTACAAAAATGTTTTGCCAGGAGAAATGGTGTTTTATGTTGATGATTCGGCTATATTCACGAATGAAATAAAAAATATTGAAGATTTCGGACAAAAAATTGAGACTATAAATGAAAAAATATCTAAATGGATGAACGATTTATATGAACAGAGCAATGATTTTATTCCATCTGAGTTACGCTCTTTTGTTGCAGAAAACATAGATCTGTATGGTATAAAAATTCATCCGGCAGGTGATAAGAGTACAATTTCGAATATCACTGATGGCAAAAAGGGTGAAGTGTATATTCATTGTATTGGCCGTGAAACTTCTAAGACAGCATTTGATATCAATACGAGTTTTTCTGATGAGGAAAGTAAAATACTGCTTAATAAAACAGAATGTATTTTGAAGGCTGTCAATAGTGAATTAGAGCAAATAAATTTGGAATTAAATGATGAACAATTATCAGAAGAAGACAGAAAATATAAAGAGTCTTACAAAAAGAAATTAGTTCGTTATAAAAAATTTTTTAAGTATAGAAATAAGGATTTAAGGTATAGAGAAAAAAGTGATACACAATCTCTTCAGGAAGAACTATCACAAGATCTGAAATTTTTAGAAGATGTTAATGGTAGACAGGAAAGTCTTAAAGATTTTTTTGAATTGTATAATGAAGATACATTAGGTGCAGCAATAGATTTTGCGTTAAAAGCAATGAAAGAAATGGGAGAAGACTATTCTGCATTAATTGAAAAAATAGTAAAATTAAATCAGTTGTTATTTGGAAAGGATAACAAATATAGTTCTTATCTTTATTTTACATATAAGGAGTATATAGAGCAATATAACTATGAAGATCCAGAAGTTTCAAAATACACAACATTAAAAAAGCTGGTTAAACAAAAGACTTCTTATGTAAGAAAAAAGACAGACAACATTAAAACAAATCTTGTAAAAGAAGAGTTGACAAAAATTAGTAATGAATATCCTTTAAGTGGTATTATAGGACAAAGTTTTTACAGTACTGTAAATCTGGTAACAACTAATTCTTGTGAAATGCAAAGACAATGTATAAATGCACTTTTGTCGAGCCTGATGCAAATAGAAGTTAGCGATGATGTAATACTACAGAAGAATAATAATAGAAAAATTACATATTTAGAATTAAGAATATTAATATTTTTGAGAAACAATAATTTTTCACTTGAACATTTTGAAAAAGCTAAAGAGGATTTTGTTCGGGATGAGTATAAGTGTGCGATTGATTATTCAATTATGCAAGTATTGGGTATATTTAGAACGTTTGTGAGTATTTCGGCTTATATTGATAACCTCATTCTAGTTCATAAATACACTTGTGATATATGGAAAAATGGTTCAAAGCATTTATATTTTTACACGCTTCATAATCAAGAGCATGCAGTTGATTTGATTCAGAATTCTTTAAAGATAATAAGGGCTATAGATTATATTGATATATCGAAAAATGATTACTATGTTCTATTTATTGCATGCTATTTGCATGATATATCGATGGTAACATTTCCAGATTTGGATTCAATCCAATCGGGCTGCTTTGAGAGTAATAAAATATACTCAGATTTTGTTAAGAGTATACGCGAGGAAACAAATAATTCTAATTTAGCAAAACGCCCGGTGAAGAAATTGCTAAAAGAGTATTATATGAGAGTTGATTCGTTTTATGAAAAATTAGTACGAGATAGCCATGCGCGAAATAGTGCTGCCGAAATAAGAAATCGACATGAACTGAGTTTTATAGATAGTGCACTTAGAGAAATCGTGGCAGAGGTATCAGAAGCACATGGATACAATGTAAATGACGTTTATAAAATAAAATCAACTGCAAGTTCTAAATTATGGAGTCAAAAATTTACTAAAATAATTTTAAGATTAGCAGATTTGTTAGATATGAGTAATTATCGTGTGTCTGCGTTAGTTTTGAATCATAATTTGGATAATATGAGTAAAACCTCAAGATTTCATTGGTTGTCGCATCTGGTCACAACAGGATATGAAATAGAAACAGACTATTACATAGATAAAGATAAAAAAGTGAATTTTTTGGAAAATCGTAGTATTGTTGAAAAAATTATATTGAGAGTAAACGTTGAATTGCCGCAGTTAACACATGAAAATTCGTATGGATGTAAATTGATGAAATTAGAGACAATTGATAAAACTACAATAAAAATCAAGTGTGGAAAAGAATGCATTAGCAATAAATGCAATTTTCTTTGCAAATGGTTTGCTCAGAAGAATTATTACTTATTTTTAGAACTGGCCTCTTTACAAGAATACTTAGAATCACTTCCAGATAATTATTTTAAATCTGAGATAGAAGTAATAGTTAATTCAAGTGATAAAAATAGGCTATCTTCAAAGCAATTTACATTATTAAAAAAGTATGTAGATGGAAGATAGATGTTACAGACAGTGTATTTTGCGAAAAGAAGATTTAGAAGAGAATGTTTATATCCACAAAGATAATCCTGTTAGAGACTGTAAAAAATCTTGTGTCTATAGAGAAAATTTCTTTCCTGACATGAATCAGATATGTAAAAATTTGTTGTCGGATAGTGTTATTTTTATGTTGTCGAATTTCCTTTATAGTCATAGTACGCCATCCGGCTAGTTTTTAAAGTATTGTTGGATACAGCTTAGCCAGTTTTATCCTTGCATCCTGTGTCGTAAACTGCCAGTTTATTTTTCTGCATTTGCTGTTTCGTTTAATAGTCCAGATACGTATCTGTTCCTTAAAACTTTCGATATCTGCAATACCTTTTTTGACTAAGGAACTGTCGTGAAATAATTTGTATATTTTTGGAATCTATGTTAATATA
>ERZ779622.180-NODE-180-length-43469-cov-9.252730_pt1 | contig 43469 bp, 36 predicted proteins | sample MGYA00514188_ERZ779622 | MGnify/ENA primary metagenome ERZ779622 (study PRJEB29562, sample SAMEA4376702) | mouse gut metagenome | isolation source: Cecum | study: EMG produced TPA metagenomics assembly of the A DSS colitis mouse model was used to assess the... | reverse complement strand
TTCCATTGTTGTTAATATTCAGCGTATATCCCGTGCTATAATCCGGGTCTCCCCTAGTGTCCAGACAAAGGGTATACTCAATACCATCAACGACTATGGGTACAATGTATGGCGGGTTGAAGGGGATTGCCTCACTGTCCGCAGGTGCCAAGACGGTGTATGACCACTCCGAAGCCATCTCGCCCCCCGTATACAAGCGGATGGTGCTTTCCTGCATCGTAATTTCATCGACCCCATTGGTTGTTGAGCGCCATTTGCTCTTCGTCAGGATTTGATTCACCGAGGACAAATAGTGCCGTAGCACCTCTTCTCTCTCGGCGTCTTCTGTGCCTTCCCCAAAAGATTCGTCGGGCAAAACCCTACGATAGGTCTTGGGCAAAGAGTCGTCATCCCTCTGCAAAAAGATATCAATCCCGTTGCCGGCCACCATGCGTAACGCCTCATAGGTGTTCGCAACTGAGGTCAGCGCAACATAACCGTCTTCGATTTTAAATGCTCCACTTACCGCAAAATAGCTTGAGGTATACACTCCATTTGCGTCAAATGTGATGGTATCAGACGGAGCCAATGTATTGACCCATGTGCCCGTAATGTCGACCAGGCCGTGGTATGTGTCTGCGGATTCCAGCTTCACATAGCTCGGGAGGATGAACACATCTTCTTGTCCTGGTTGCGATATCTCCCCCTCTCTGCGGGGCAAAAGAAGAAGGATAATCACAGCCAACAAAACCAGCGCTCCCCCACTGAGCAAGGCGAGTTTTCCTTTATCACTCATAGCCCGCCCCTCCTATTAGATAAAAACGAAATCAGGGGCTATTGAGGCAAACGGAGGTTCATCGTCTGGCCGGCCGGCCCCGTACCCCATAACGAAGTCCGGGAGGCTCCGCCACAATCCCCGCAGCATACTGGGCTCATCGAAAGAAAGCGGGCCGATGGCAACGATGCCGCCGACATCACGAATGACCCCGTGTCCTTCTGCCTCACCATCCCGGTCAAAATCATAGAAAATGACATCGCCAACTTTGCCCGTGTAGCTTTCTTCCGCCCCGTAATAGGCGGACGACCCAATGTATATTTGCCGGAGACCTTCACTCGAATTATTTGCGATAGGCTCGGCCTCCGCCGCCATAGTTGGGGCACACATACAAAGCGCAACTGCGAGGGAAATCGCAAGTCGCTTATACCACATCGTTTTCATTTCAGCCTCACTTTCAAATAATGAGAGCAAGGCGGTGAAGCGCCTTGCTCTGCTTAGGGAAGATAATTCCTGGGATTTTGGAGTTGCCCGTTTACCATCACTTCAAAGTGACAATGCGGAGCTGTAGACCTTCCTGTGCTACCCGATTTTGCAATAATCTGTCCCGCTTGCACGGTCTGTCCCACACGTACAAGCAATTGCGAGTTATGGGCATATAGGGTTTGCATACCGTTCCCATGGTCGATTTTAACGTAATTGCCGTAGCTGCCGCCATACTTGGATACGGTGACCGTTCCCGCCAGTGCTGCATGAATCGAGGTCCCAGTGGGGCATGCAATATCTATCCCTCTGTGACCATCTGGTTGATGCGTGACCGGATGTATACGGTAGCCAAATTCGGAGCTAACTTTACTTCTCCAATTCGAACCTGTGGGGGGCTGCATACCACCCGTACTCCCGCCCGTTGGGTAGTTTGGAATGCCGTATCCAACGATATAGGTGCCCGTCGGAACACGGCTTCGGGTCTTCTTATATACGCCATAGGGTGCCCGCCAATCCGAAGGGTTGTCGGTATTCCCTTCAATCGTATAGACCTTATCGGCGCTGTCTGCACTAACCACTATGCCGACATGGGTTAACGGCCCCCGCTTCTTGTCATTTGTGAAAAAGACAATGTCTCCCGGGTTCGGCACGTATCCACTGTCCGCACTTTTGTATTGACCGTGCTCGATAAACCAGTTCCGTCCAGTGGTGCAACTACAAAATTTAGGGATAATCCCGGCGTCGATATATCCACATTCATTGGCGATGTAAGAAACAAATGCAGCGCACCATGCACTGTCACGAGACAGCCCATACCACTCTTTGAAAATACTCCCGCCGACGTTGCCCAGATGGGCCGTGGCCGTGTTTACCATATCAAGGCTGCCATTTCCTGTGAAGTTCATAAAAGGGGCGATAGAAGCAATGGTAGAACTCCCGTAGGAGAATGTAATGGTTTCGGGTGTCTCTCCGGATGCCTCAAGAATGAGGTGGCCGGCATAAGTCACCATATCGTCAATGGTCTCTCCATATGTGGAAGAAACTTCATATTCTCCGTACTTTTTCTTTTCATATGGTGCATCGCTATCATAGTCAAACGCCAATTCGCAGATGCTGGTGTGGTCAATGTCATGCACGGTGACTCTGACGAACAATTTTTCTACCTCTTCGGTAACCTCTGTTCCACCCTCTCCTTCAGATTTGACCTCGACCGTCTCCGTGTATGGTTCTCCGATTGTCACGCCATGAACGAAATTTCCGTAGTCATAGTTCTCGTTTGCCAGCGACAGAAGCCCCGCCCCGTTATTCACCTTATTAAAGGCATCTATGATAAGCCCGCTCGGGTCACCATTATTGTCCGCAACGATAGCACCGACACCCCGGTTGAAAATACTTTCCTCAGAGTCCCTCTGCATCAACTCACGAACGCTCTGAATAACTCCGTTTTCGTCTTCTACGTCCGTGTAGCCTATTTCCAGTGATTCGTCCTTCCCAACAAAGTTGTTCGTACTCGCAGAGTAAGCACACAGCACATATAGCAACGCAGGATTCATATGGTCCATGTCTTTAAAGACATGGTCTCCTTTATACTTCCCGCGGGAAAATCCTTCGTAATCCCAGACGATTTCCGCATTTTTATAATCATCGTCTGTCTTTCCTTTTTCTTTAATGGCGTCATTGGCTTTTTTCTCTGCATCTTCAAGTGCGCCTTTAAAGTAATCAGCCAGAAGCCTCTGTGACCGCTTTGCCTCAGTGTAAAAAAGCCGCGTCTCTTGGTCCGCCTTGCGGTCATACTCCAAGTCTTCCCAGGCGTATTCTCCGTCTGCGTTGGGTCCCTGTGTTCCCAAAACCTCACCGTCGTTGTAGTGGGTAATCTGGTTCCCTCCGACCGCATTGGGCATAAAAATGAGAGCAATAAGGATGATAATCCCTATAACAACAGCAACTATTGCGCCGCCACTTGCGCCACCAGCCGCCGCAGCGCCGCCGGCCGCTGCGGCTCCGCCACCAGCTGTCGTTCCACCGGCTACTGCTGTTCCACCTACGGCACCGGCTGCCGACCCGCCACTGGCCAGCAATCCACCACCGGGCCCAGCCACACCAGTTGCCTCAGACGCACCCGCCCCAGCAGAAACCGCACCGCCCCCACCGGAGCCAGCGCTTACTGCACCAGGGGCTGGTTCATTTGGAGGCGGAGTTGTACCCGCTCCGTTTCCAAAAGGGGCTGCTCCAGAGTCAGTTGAACCTTGCCCTGCACCCGGGGCGGATGTCTCCTGTGGTTCTTCTGATTTCCCTGAGTTACCACGAGCTCGCTGGATGATATCTCTCGCCTTCCGGCCTTTGCCCGCAGCGTCTTTTATGCCAGATATACCATCATCCATGTCATCTGTCATCTTCGGGTCGCCATCTTCGTAGTAAGACAATGTAATCCCTCCCCTCTTTGGCAATACTTAGGGGGATGTCCGTAGACAATCCCCCTAAGCGAATTTGAACTTTGCGAAATTACTTCTTCTCCCGGCCCTTCCTCTGGGCACCATCAACAAACCTGTTCCGGGCTGTAGAAGGAGTCCTCGTGGGCGGTTCAGGAACAGCCTTGAGTTCAGCGGTTAGATACTGGCCATTCATGTCCTTGGACCGCTCCGTAGCGACATCACTCAGCTTAGCCCCCTGCTGTGCGGGGATGACCATGTATGCTGCCCCGGTAGAAGATGTATAGTAGCTATGCGGCTGCTCCGTTGTATACCCGCCAACGGGTACGACGAACTGACTCTCCTGGCTCTGAGGATTCCACATCCGCATTGCGCCACCTTGCAAGGCTTCGCAGTGAGTCATGGCTTGTGGAATTTGGTCGCCCTGGAAATTCTGCCGAGCGTTGTCCATAACATCCACCGGACTCATATGTCCAACCTGTGGGATGGATGCCGCCGTTGGAGTCCCGCTCCCCTGGATGCTTGAGAATACATCCGTTGCCGTTTCACCCTCGTGCATGGGGACTCGATAGAAAGCTTCTCCTCCCTTTGAGGTCACGGTTTCGATACCGGCGCGCTGGGCGTCTTGCGGCGTATATCCAGAAACGGGAGCGTATGCGTAGCTTTCTGCTGGCATCTGCTGACCGGCGGAATTGGTATGGGGCGCCGTAGTTGTAGTAAAGACCCCCGGCATGGACGTACTTTGTGCCGTGTTCGCATTCAGCGGGGTGGACATTTGGCTTTGAATCGTCTGGGCGGCAGCCTTTGTGTCGGCTCCCTTGACACTCGTATCCGGGATAGATACGCTACCAGCGTACCCACCCTGGCCGTCAGTCTTCACACTCTGGAACGCCTCCGCAGCAGTGACAGGGCTTCCATCTGCCTTGGTCCCAAGCGGAACCTGGACGTAGGCCGCACCATTATCGGCATATCTTACCTGCGCCCCTTCTACACCCTGAGCGGGCTGGAATTTACTCGCCGGTGCTAAGCCAACACGAGAACCGTCAGCCCTCGTGGCCTCAATAATGCCCTGCGAATCCGTGGAAGCTGTTTGCGCTTTTAAGCCGCCACTTCCGGCGGCCTCGCCAACTGCGGGGGTGGTGAAGTGGTCATTGACATTGTTGGCCATTCGCTGCCCATCACCCTGAACCAGTGGCTGCTGCAATTTATCTGCTCCGGTATCTCGTGCTGTGGTGTCCACTTTATAGCAGTCCTGTCCGCCCCAAGTAGTGCGCTGGGCCGTTGGGGGCACGCTGTCTGCATCCATCATAGATGTTGGCTGTATATCAAAGCTGCTGGTTACTTTCCCGTTTTTGTCCGTTTGCTCAAAGTGGTATCCACCCGTAAGGTCACCATGCTCATCCCGGATGGGCTCGCAGGAACGCCCCTTGCCAGCATCAACCCAATCCTGGTTGGCCTTGTCCATTTCGGGCCCTCCAGCCAAAGTCTGCGCACGAGCGTTCTGACTGCCGTCAACGACCATGGCGTATTCGACACCGTCAACCATGCCAAATTTGGCCTGCTGCTTTTCGAGGGCCTCCCGATTTTCCGGCGTAACAGGGATGAATCGCATATCCATGGTTTCGCCGTTGGCATTCGGCCGACTTCGGATGGTTGCGCATCCATCCTCTGCGGATACCCTGGCCGTGTTAAGGTCCATATTCCCGGCCAGCACATCGTTTTTGAAGTCGCTCTTGGGCTGCACGAACCGGCCGCCAACCTCTTTTCCGGACAGTTCCTTTGCATTCGATTTATTCTGGGCGACAGAAGATATTGAATCCGCAGTAAACGTATTCGATTTATCTTTTGCTGGGGTAGTATGGTTGCTCCTATAGTTATCCCTTGCCTGCCCCACAGCGCCTCTGATGGGGGCCGTCACCTTCCCACCGAGGTAGGACGCAGCGGTCATGGTTCTCATTGCGGTGGAGAACGATGAGGTTACAGCCGTGGCAAGGCCACGCCCGGCCTGAGCGGTGCTGAGGCCAAGGGTAGCCATGTAGGCGTCCATCCGCGTCCCCACATGTAAGATTGCGTACATCATAAGGTTCCATATTATCACAATACCACCGTGCGCTATTGCCCCTGATGCGTTGGCCATGTCGGAAATTGCCGACCCATAGGCTCCGTATCCATCAATAAAAAGGCGGTAAAAAAACACATTAAAGCACATCAGCAGTAACTGTGAGAGAACCATACGCATCCAACTGCTGAATATCGACGATGTCGATTTACTGCCCGCCATTGCAAAGGCCAGGGGACTCGTGTAATACAGCACCCCCAAGATAACATACCGCTCCACTATTTCGGCCAGAAACATTAGAAACTCCCATCCTATAAGGAGCGAGAACAGTAGTGTGAGCAACGTGCCAACCAGTCCGTCAACCGCCCCCAACACGAGGGTAAGGTCTGGCGTTCCAAAAGAGAAGGTTATCCCCGCCCTGGCCGTTCCGAGAATCTGCTGGTACAAGACCGAGAAAAAAGACTCTGCAATTCGAATCATTTGCGTTGATGCGTAAATCCCTATACCTGCCGCAAATGTCCGGCCGGTCAAGGCAAATGGTGTTTCTCCTGTCCCGTCTCTTGACACCATTATTCTTACCAGCTGCCAAAGGTAGTTGATAATAAGGATGCCAAGCGCAAACCAGCGGAAATATTGTGTGAACGTAAACACGGACGAGAACACTGCGTCAAAGACCGACTTTTGCCCACCTCCACTCATGCCGATATTTAGCGTGAGAATTTCAATGACGCCATTGCCAAGTAGGTCAAGTAAGGTCGTCACCAAATACAACACGATGGTGGTCAGGCTTTCTACAATCCATCGCATGTCTTTACCTCCTTTGTTACTTTTTACGCCTTCTACGTATGGCGTCCTGAATGATAGGGCTAAGTTTTACCTTCCCCTCTTCTTCGGCTACCGCTTCTCTTGCGGTCCTTGTCCGCTTGCGGCGGGGCTTTTCGGAGTCGTCTTCATCCTCGTCGTCCGCATCATGCCCATCAGTGTCTTCGTCTGCAGACGGGCCGACGACTCCCATATCAAGGGTAGTGGGGATGAGTTCCTCTGGAGCCCTGCTAAACAGGAACTGCCGCTCAAAGTCAGACAGCCCTTGCGGCGTCGCTCTTTTGCCGTCCTTCGCCCCATCCTGCCCTGCAGGTTGTCCGTCCGGCGAATCGCCTTCACGGTGCGCCTCCTTTGCAGCAGCTTTTTCAGGATGTCCGCCTGCGGAAGTTGTCGCCCAGTCGGAATCCAAAGTGGGAGACGGAGTCGACTGAGGTATCGGCGCTCCACTTCCAGGTCCACCGCCACCCATGTTGAAGCTCTGACTTGATTCGGCGCCAGGGCCTGCGTTTGCACTGGGGCGTTCTTGCTGCTCACCTCGTACGGACTGAGCCTGAGCCGTCTTCCCCCTGTGGCTCCAATCTGCATCCATAATGCCCTGGAGTGGAACGCCCTTGGAGTCGGATGGCAACGTGACAGACGTGTACTGGCTACCAATGGCGCACGATACGCTTCGGATATCCGTAGCATTTGCCATCCCCTGTTTAATCCCATAATCGGTTGGGGAGAATGTTAATGTGCGTTCTCCGTTAATGTTTGCGGCGTAAACCCCGTTATCGTAACGGACATTTTCAACCTGTTGGTCTTTGTAAGCTGGGAAGCACTTCTTAAACCATTCCTGGCGAGAGGCTTCACTCCAGGTCTCAAATGCCTTTGGTGCCGGCATCTCTCCGCCACCCATGGGATTTATGCCATAATTGATGTCATACTGTGTAAACATCATATCCCCGACAGGGACATTGACTGCACCAACGGCATCATCAACCCGGTATCGAGTAGTGGGGGCCCAAAACCTCTTTGTGAGAGTTCCATCGGAATTGTAATGCATCTGCTGCCAAATGCCCGTTGCAACTCCGTTGGCGTCCTTAACCTCAAAGACCTCGTCCCCGGTTTCTTCCGCAAGCTGCCGCATAGCTCGGCGCACTTGTGGACTGTTGGTCATAAATGCTGTGGCCTCGTTGCCAATGGCATACATCTGATACGATTGCCCGCCAATCACAACCTCACGCCCACCGGGATGCTTTTCTTGTAATGCGTCTTTATCGGCAAGCACAGTGTGCGGCCCAGAAGCACCCGCATCTGTCGGGTGGTTGTGCTGCTGCCTGTTGCGGGGCGAATCAGTCGGAATAAATATTAAGGATGTGCGCTCCCCGTTCTTGTCTGCAAACGTAGCTCCATGCAGCGCACCATTTTCAATATTAAACGCAGTCGGGTCAATCCGTTCTTTCATCCTTGACGGCAGGCCCCGCATATTTTGCCGTATGTTATTGCCTGCCTCCTTACCTAGCTTCCAGGATTCAGACACTACTGAGCCAGAAGATACAAGGCCACCTGGGGAAGCTACCGGCGGCACAGCCCTGTTTATTTCATCCAGTGTAACCGGCACATCGGCATCTGGCTCGCCCCGGCTCCGCCGAATATTGCGCATGAGGCTCCCGCCAAAATTCGCCACGCCACCCGCAACATTTGATACTCCACGCATGAGGGGGCCGGGCTCGATGTCGCCAGATGCAACACCCGCTCCATATACCGCTGCGTGGGAGACAACGCTTGCAATATTGCTTACCTCACTCAAGATAGTCATGGACATATCAGCGCCGCACTCTGCCGCACTCAGTCCCAGCGTTTTCAGCATGGAGTCGACCTTCATGCCAACCGATAGTATCGCATAGGTCATAAACGTCCATATCAGCAGGGTGGTCATACGATTGATGCTAAAGTCATCCCTTATGACTGCGAACGCCGAAGAAAACCTGTTGAACGCCGTGCAGAACAGACGCATGAAGAATATCCCAAAGACCAATAGAGTCATCTGGCTCCCTATCATACGCAACCAGGACCGAAAGGAATTGCGTGTCGATTTGCTCACATATAACGTGGCGGCAAGAGGACAGGTGACAAGCATAACCCCGACGACAGTAAACCTTTGGATGAGCTCAATCACATAGGCTATTACCCTCTTGGCAAGAGCCCAGCACATGACTATCAAAAAAATGAGGGTTATCATCGTCACTATCTGTGCTCTGATTCCAAACGTCGGGAGGTCGTCTCGCATTAACTTTTGCGCCTCGTCACTGAAAGTTGCGAAACTGACCGAGAAATTCGCCCTGCCGCCGACCGCCTTGTACAGCAGTCCAAAGAATTGGAAGGCATAGCGTATCAAGCCCCTCGACGAAAACACTAGGATGGCAGAAATAAACGTCCGGCCAACCAAGCCAAGTGGGTCATCGCTCACATCATCGGGTGGGGTAACCATTGTTCGGATAATCTGAAAGAGGAATATGGCCATTATCAGGCCAATTGAAAAGGTTCGCAGTATAAGGTAGAAGTTGTCCGGGTGAAACACTATCTCGAAGAAAGTCTCCTGCCCAAATTGGTCATAGGTGAGCGTCTCCAGAACCCCGTTGGTGATAACGTCCGCTATCCCGCAAATCACAGACAGGACGATATTCAGGAAAATAAGGATAGGCCCGATAAATGGAAGTGCAGCAACGCCTACCACTAAATCAAGGACAGTGGTAAAGACAGTAATAAAAAAACCTGCCAGGGCTTTTACCCCGCCAATTATCTTATTTAGCAACCACACTTGCTTCACCTCTTTACTGGAAAAATTCGGAAGTTCAGAAATGAAAATGACCAACTTGGTCATTTCCTATATATTAGAAGTTTCATCGAATTATGGTTCAACGTGAAACATTTTGTCTTTTTGTGAGAGGAGCGCGGCCCCCGCAATAGCGGAGGCCGCGGCGCATTGGATTAGGGGTTGTTGGGGTCGAAGTTGTAGCTCGAAGTCGTGTTCTTGATGACGTTGAAAATGAGGCCGATGCAGTTCACGGCGACGTAGCAGATGATGATGCGGACAATCCACGAGGTCGCCTTTGCCGCACTCTGCTGGCTGCCGACCATGCGCATGATAAACGCAATGACCAGCATCAAAGCCGCCAGAACCGTCACCACAGGGAAAGCCGCAGAGTAGATTTGAGTGACGATGTTGACCACCGCCGTGCCAAAGCCTGCGATATCCTGGGTCGCCATAGCCGTGGTGGTCATAGCAATCGTAGACGCCGCAGCACAGCTGGCCCCAACGGCGTGGCTGTACTTCCTGTGGTTGGCCTGCATGTTGAGCATGACATCAACGCCAAGGCTGCGCATTTCCTTTTTGGCGCGCTTCAAAAACTCCATGTGCAATCGCTCCTTTCGAAAGGATATATCTTGATTTTGCAGGACTTTCCCCGTTTCACTCCTCGCTGAAACGGATAACGGCCCTACCTTAAGGACAGGTCGGTTTTTCCTGTCCTTGAGGCAAGACCGTTCTATATATAGAACGCTTCGCACATAGAGAAAGGCAGGCCAACTTGTGAAGCAGGCCTGCCTTTTTACACTTTAACACAATACGATTATAGCACGTTTTCATTCCATTTCAAGTACTTCTTTTTATCATTTTGTTCCATTTTTTTACCGCTTAAATCATACCCGAGAAATCTCCGTCCGCATCCTGCTGCTTCAGATAGACCATCATCTGCACGAAGTTGCGCCTATCGAGAGTACAGCTCAGAACGAGCCCGGACAACAGTTGCTCAGCCCGCTCCAGCTTCTGATAGTAGCTGGACGTCCCGGAGAGGTTCAGCTTGGCGATTGCCTCTTTAATAGTGGGGCGGGTCGTCCCCTCGATGTACACGACGTTCAGAATCTCGTAGCTTTCGGGCTGATGGGCCTTTAACACCCGCATACTGCGGTCAAGGGTGGCGATGGCGTCTTCGATATACCGGCAAGCGGTAATCCGGGATTCATATCGGTTCCGCATGGCCTTTTCATCATAGGCGCTGAGCAAATCCAGCTTGCGGCACAGAGATGTAAAGAATCCTTCCGGGCTGGCTGCGGATTCTTTATCACCCAACGTGCCTATGCTTTCCGTTGCGACTCGGGCAATCAGTTCTTCCTTTACCATGGTAAGGATTTCACGCTGAGCCCGATACCTGTTAAGGAACACCCGGATATTGTCCTTGAGGACATATCGTTGATGGCGGTCAGCTTCCGCTTTCGCTTCATCAGTAATCGCCCGGTCGTTGACAAAGCCATACTGGTGCAGGAACTCCTCGATTTCCCTCTCTGCTGCGCTGCCGCGAACCGACGCCAGCAGCTCCTGCCCCATTTGAACATCACGCACTTCCTGTTCTCGCCTTGTTTGTTCCATCCGCAGAGCCTCCTAAGAAAGATATAATTGCCCCATTTTGCGTTGTTGCAAAATGGAATCACTAATGCTATCTTAGTCTCGCCCTGATTACATGTCAATTCCATCTTTGTACCTGCAAAACACAAAAAACCGTGGGGAACGCCCAATTTAAGGGCGTTCCCCACGGTTTTTCATCGGAAAAAATTATTTTTCTGTATGGCACCTTTTGCCACGGCGTGCCATGTTTTGCCTTACTTTCCCGCTTTTTGGATGGGCCTTGTGAGCCAGTCGTCAAGCCCCTTGAATTCATGCTCCCACTGCAAAATCCGGATGTTATACCCGCTTGCCTTTAGCGTCTGGTAGAGGTCCACAAGCTGCCTAGCTACATCTTCATTCTCGTACGCATCCATATCATAGGCAATATAGACATCCCGCAACGCACCAATTTTGCGGAACGATTGCAAAGCTGGGTACAGCTTCTTGAGAGCGGTCACACCAGGCACGCAAAGGAAATTCTGCCCTGTGCGATAATGGCATATATCGCCTTTGAGCCAGCCCTCCACTATGATGATGTCAAACTTCTTGTTCGACACCCAATCCTTCATGTTTGGGCCCGCCCAGTGAGCCCAGGTCTCACATGCGGCTCCACAGCTGAGCTTTCTTGAACTGAAATAGCCGTATTTGGGCGTAGAGAAGCAGGGGTGGTCAGCACGGATTTGGAACCCTTGCGTCTTCCACATGGCGTTCCGACCGGCAATGAAGAACCCGCTGGCTGTCTTTGTCATAACCCAATTATCGGTTCTATCAAGCCCAAAACCAGGTACATGCCGCAGATTCAGCCCCATGGTAATAAGCCGCCGGGGAATCGCTGTTATATCAATGAATACAGGGGTGGACTTATACCCTCCGAGCTCAATTTGCTCTTCCGTCAGTCCACGCCTCATCAGCTCGGCCTTATGGGAATCGCTCAGAGACAGTCCCTCCAACATAGCCGTGTACACCTCGTGCCGTCGGTGGAGAGGGGCAATTTCTTTCCCAGGTGAATCATCGGCTCGCTCCGGTTCGTTGTCCACCATAGAAATATCTCCGAGTTCGCCCTTCTGGATACGGCTTTCGACCGAATTTCTGTCCCAGTTCGTGTAAAATGAGACCAAATCCAACGCCGTCCCGCAAAAGCGGCAACGGGGGCAGTTAAAAACACCTTTCTCATAATTGAGGTTAAGTGTCAGCCTCCGGTTGTCATGTCGAGAATAGCAATTAGGACAGAGGATAGTGACATCACTCACCCCCACTGGGACAAGCTCCCCGTCATCAGGGCAGTTCGGCTTTCCGTCCATTCCCAGCTTCAACAGCTGGACGGCTCCTGTCAAGGTTACTTTCACCGTTATACACCCCTTTAGCCCATGCTCCGCATAATGATTTCAGCTGCAGCCGCAACCTCGTCAGTTACATACTGCTTTCCAGCAGGCTGAGTAAGATATCGAACGAAGTGAGGGTACTCACCAGCAATTGCCCCCAACGGTACGCCTGTGTGCCGACGCATATGAATAGGGGCTTTGGCCTCGGCATCTGCGGACGCAAAAGCCAGCTTGACGGCTCGCGCTTTATCCAAGTCATCAGGGTTCGGTCCCGCTGGGGCAGGGGGCTTCTCCGCCTTTTTCCTCCGCACCCTAGGCCGCTCGGGCTGCGCTTCAGCCTCGCCAGAGGCGCCCACCCCATCTGTGACCGTCGGAGCCTCGACTTTTTCAGCGGGGGAGGGGGCCTGTGTGGCGGGGGACCCTTGGGATGTAGGCTTGGGGTCCGACTCATCAGGCTTCTCACCATCGGCAACCTGCGAGGGCGAAATCCCTACCAGAGTGACGGCATCCTTGACAGCTTCCAGTGTGTCAACCGCATTGGTTCCCACGGGGCAGGGGTAAACCCTGACAGCTGTTGCCAACTGCCGTTCTCCATCTTTGATGGATGCCTGCATGGCAACACAGCCGTCCCGAATATGCGCTTGAGTTTCGATATTTGCGTTTGGGTACTGCTTGCGTAGTGCAGTGATATATTTTTCCACAGTAGTCATCCTCTCAAAAATAAAATTACCGAGAATGCACATGCACTCTCGGTTCACGCACCGGCCTTAACAGCCCGGAATACTATTTTTAACGTCCTGACAACAGGAGAAAGCAAAACGTGGCGCTCAGGCACCTGCATAGGATACGTTTACATATAAAGTATAATATACCCCTTTTCTTCTGTCAAGACCTTGCTTTCTGGTAAAATTGCTCAGTCGTGAAAACTTACATTATTTCCCAGCCAAATGACCAACTTGGTCATTTGCAAGTTGGCTGTTGCAAAAATGTCTGTTTTTTTAGACCGATTTGTATTGACAAGTGATTGATGATGGTATAAAATTGGAGCACCTTAAAAACTAGGGGGCGAAAAGCTAGTGAAAATCATCTCGATTGTAAATCAGAAGGGCGGGGTCGCCAAAACCACAACGACCCGCAACGTTGCGTACATCCTGTCAAAGAAGTTCGGCAAGAGGGTATTGCTCATTGACATGGACGACAGCGGGAATTTGTCAGAGTCGTTCCACTGTCTGTTGCCAGAGAAAACCACCTCTGCCGATGCCAACGCTGGTGTTTCCCGGCTGCTCACAGATTCGGACTGCAAGCCGGAAGATGTCATTGTCCAGACAAACTATGATGGCATTGATATAATCCCGTGCAACTCCGCGCTGGCGCAGGTCAAGGTGCAGATTGAAACGGATGTCATCGCCATGATGCAGTTCCGTCTCAAGAACAAGCTGAAGGCACTGAGGAAATCGGGGGCGTACGACTTCTGCATCATCGACACAAAGGCAGGCCTGGATGCGCTCGTGGTCAACGCCCTTTGTGCTTCCGATGAGGTCATTATCCCCACCATGGTGGATAAGGACTCGCTGAATATGGTGCAGCAGGCCCTCAAGGCGATTGAGCAGGTCTCTGATTACAGCGAGGTGGCTCTAAGGGGAGTCCTTTTCACGATGGTCAACACAAGAACGTCTATGGACAGGCAGGCCATCACGGTGTTCGCCAAAAATGTCCAATACCCCGTCTTCGACACCTACATCCGGCATTCCGCAGCGGTCAAACAGGCGCGGTGGGGGTATCGCATGTGCGATGAAGATAACCCTGGGAGCCCATCTGCCCTTGACTATGACAACTTTGTTTGCGAGCTCTTAGGCGTCGAGAGACTTCATAAGAACGGCGCCAGCCGAAAGGGCTTTGCGATTTCCTACGCAGAGCAACAGGCCAAGAGAAACGCTCAGAGAGAGCAGAATAAAGCCCGGAAGCAGAAATGACCAACTTGGTCATTTCTGTGGATATAATTTCCAGTTAAGAGGAGGCTACTATGGCTAAGAAAAAGTTCAATATTATGGAGGAGGCCGCTGTCGGCCCGGTCGGGCAGCTCCTTAATAGTGCATCATTGTCCGCATCAGGGCAGGGACAGAAAATCACCTTTTTGCCCCGCGACCTCCTGGTGCCAAACGAGAAGAACAATGAGGTCTATATCCAGGCCGAAAACGATTCGAGATACCTTGAAGGGCTCGATGCAACCGCCCGAGATATTGCGACTGTAGGCATCCGCCAACCTCTCATTGTTTTCAAGAATGAAAACGAGCAGTACACTGTAATTTCGGGAAACCGGCGGTTGGCTGCTTCTGCAATAGCTGCTGAACAGTACAGCGAAGAGTGTAAGAAGAACGGAGTGGACTGTGAAAGACTCCCCTGTATCATCCAGCCCGCTCCGAAAACGGCAGCCGGTCTCCGCAAGCGGATGATTAAAGACAATCTGCAACGGACCAAATCCGGCTATGAGCGCATGATGGAAATCATCGTTTACCGCGATGCAACTAAAGAGGAGTGGGAAGCGGAGGGCATTCTCGACCATCCGCCGTTGAGAGAAGTTCTACGCACTGACCTCGCCGCTACGGACGCCGAGATTACACGCTATCTCAAAATCAACGACTCCCTGCTCCCTGGCTTAATGGAGCGATTCAAAACTGCTATGCCGGATGGCACCCCGTATATTAAGACGGCTGTCGCTCACCGGCTCGCAAAGGCAGAACCGGAGGCCCAAAAGCATGTCCTTGACTCCTTTGCCTGGGATTCACCCCTCACCGATGCATCGCTCACCTCCATTATGACCGGCTTCTATGCACAACAGGCGGCCGAAGAACGTGGAGAAGCGGTGGAAGACGCAGAGAGCATGGACGCATCTCCCAATACCCCGGCCGCTGCAGTCACACAGCAGGTGCCGGCCGCACAAAAGCCTGCCCCTACCACTACTTATCAGTTTACCAGCATCCATGATGGCATAACCCGGCTTAGTCAAACCTGCTCAACACTCTCCAGTACTGTCACGGCCACAAAGGGCATTCCGGAAAAGGTGGAACGCCGCCTGATGAAGAAAATTGCCGCAGAAATGTTGAAGCTGGAGGCACTTGCTGCCGAGCTGAGAAACTACCAGGGGACCGAAGATGGCAGCACGGAGTAACCGGCCAAAGATTGTGACCTGGCGTTGCTCAGATTATTTACTTGCCATGGTTGACGACTTCTGTATGCACGGCTACGCATCTTCCCGCCAGCAAGCACTCATCTACGCTGTGACCGCATTTCTAAGCCGCCCTACCGTTTATTCGAAGCTGGATATCAAGGCGTTGCGAGAGCCCATGAAGAACCTGGTTTCTATGGAACTCACGCAATCCACTTATGATAAGTTGAGCGGCTTTTGTTTGGATAACGGTCTTTCAATTTCAGAAGTCGTCCGCATGGCGGTGTATCAAGAGGTGATACAGTACTATGCCGAAGAACGACGTTCTCCCATCTCCTGAGACTGATTTCAGCAAGGTTGAAGAGGAAGTAACTGAATTGATTCAGGAGGCTACCGCCCTCCGTTCAGAAGCAAGCCTTTCACAGGGGCAAGTAGCCGCAAAACTTGGTATGTCATCGCACAGCCATATAGCTGCGATTGAAACCGGGCGCGTAGTCCCGAGGCTCAATACCTTCCTCAGAATTCTGTCGCTCTACGACCACACAATTAAGATTGTGCGGAAAGACTCAGAAAAATGACCAACTTGGTCATTTACAAAACACCCCCGGCAGCCACTGTGGCTGCCGGGGGTGTTTTTAATTATGCCGTTCTTTTTTCGGGGCTTTGGGACAGGTACACGATTATGTCCGCTAAGCGCGAGTTACGCACAGAAGCGTCCTCTGTCCGGATGGATTTCTCAAGTGCAGAAACCGTACCGATAAGAATCACTTTGTTTTTTGCCCGGCTTACAGCGGTATAAATCAAATTCCGCTTGAGCATTCTGTCATGTTCGTCCATACACAGGATGATACACGTTTTATACTCGGCGCCCTGGGACTTGTGCGTTGTAATGGCAAACGCCAAATCGAAGTCTTTGAGGTCGGATTTCGTATACCACAGAACACGCCCATCGCCGTAGTCCACAGAAAAGCGGGAGCCCTTAATTTCGGTGATATTCCCAACATCTCCATTCACAGCGTCATCACGGTTTGCCTTAAACATCACCTTATCACGGATATAGAAAACACGCTTCCCGTATGTGATAGAGCTGCTCTGGTCAGCAAATTCATTCTGGATGACATCATTCAGATGATTGGTTCCTGTCACAGTAGACCTCCGATATGGGCTTAGAACACATATATCATCCAGTGTCAGTCCGGAATCCATTTCCGCATGAATAGCGCTCAAAACAGCGCTTACAGCCTCCTCTTGTGAGCTTACGGTCTTCATTTGAAATGTGTCCGTATAGTCCAACTCTGTCTTACCGAGTTTTATGCGGGCGCAGTTCGTGGCGATAGTAGAGCCCGATTTCTGCCGATACACCGTTATGAGCTGCGCCAGTGCAAAGGTCTTTGAGCGGATAAGCTCTGACAAGACGTTACCAGCGCCTACAGAAGGAAGCTGGTTCGTGTCCCCAACAATTACTACCTGAGTGCCAGTAGGGACGGCCTTCAGGAGCGCCCATGCTTCCTGGCCTCCAAGCATGCTTGCTTCATCGACCAAAATAAGACCGGGCTCCAGAACAATTTTGCTGTGCAGCACCTCGTCACCAGCAACCACATTCAATGCCTTATGAACCGTTGTGGCCGGGTCTCCAGTCGACTCGGACATTCGACATGCAGCCTTCCCGGTCGGGGCAACCAAAGTTACTTTCTTCTTTGGATGCGCTCGGCGGTACATACTGATAATAACCCGCTCAATTGTCGTCTTCCCGGTGCCAGGTCCGCCAATAAGCAACGTTACAGGGCTAACGAGAGCCGTTTTGGCCGCTTTAATCTGCTCCGGGGCCAGCCTCATCTTGTTCTGCATTTGGAATTGAGCAATATCATTCTGGAAGTCCACTTGCGGGATTGCGGCGGAATTAAGCCGCACCAACTCTGTAGCTATCCCATATTCGGCATCCGCCGTGACAGAGCGGTACACGTATTTCCCTTGTGCCACGCAGATAATTTTTTCGACCAGCAACTGCTCAAAGGCGCTCTTCATAAGCGGGTCGCTATGAAGAAGCCCAACTTGTCCGCTGGCCTTCTTCGTCAGGGTTTGCAACTCCACATAGGTGTTCCCAGCCGGCTCGCCTTCCTGAAAGGCGTCCCCGTCCGAACTTCCCTCTGCTTGCTGTACCACATCTACGATGGATGCCATTGCCCCTGACAAAGTATTTGCCGGGACGTTTTCATCCTTGGCAATTTTTTCTGCCGCTTTGAAGGAAAGCTTCGTGCCAACAGAAAATCCAAAGGGGTCAGCCTTTAGAGCTGCCAAGGATGGAACTTTCATGGCAATGTCAACGGCGGTTTCACTGCGGATTTTCCGATTGACAAGGTACATGAATACAGGCTTTTGAGTGCGGCGTAGTTTGTACCCCAAAATAGCTCTTTGGACATCGGGCTTCTTGACGAATTTCTCCAGGAGTTCCGGATTTGCGTCAAATTTCCGCAGGGCATCCGCGCCATACTCATTCACCGCTCGGTTTGCACCTTTTTCGTCAAAGTAAGGCATAGATAAGAGAATGCTTCGAATTTCCGTGAACGCTTTCGGGGTATCATACTCAGCACTCGCCACCTTGAGTTGACGCCCATCAGTGCTATCCTGCCACTCACCGCTTAACGTAATGGTGCAGTCAGCGGCATACGGGAGTAGACGTCCTGTCGCCTTAAATTCCTCTCCCACAGCCATCCCGTCAGGCAGGTCACCCGATAATGAACGGTAGGTGCAAGCGCAGAAATCAATCTCTTCTTCCGGGGCGAAAGGGAAATGCTTCTTTACAATTTTACACTTAACTACTGGCATTTATATCACCATCCTATCAGTACAGCAGGCGGGGGTCCGCCTGCTGTACCAGTTTCTTAATCGTCGTCAGCTCGCATAACACCGCCCTTTCCGAAGTTTGCCGGGGCCACAACATCGAATCTTTTCCAGTTGAACTTGGGGGAGAGCATCTTGGCGGTAAACTCCATATTCTGGAGTTGTTTTGTCACCGAAACCTTTTCTGCCGCCCGCTGATTCATGTCATTGATGGCCTCATACAGGACGAAGGCCTGGCACGGCTTCTCGTCGAACTGGGGGTGCAGCATCTCAAAGGACTCCAAGGTGGACCAAAATTCCGCCGCCGGAGTTGACGGTCTCAGCTGCTTGAGCAGGTGAGTCAGGCAGGAATACGGGTGCTTAATTTCCCGCTGCGTGAGGTCGACAATGCCCCGGATTCCATTCTGATAAGTCGCCGCCACCGAGGTCAAATACTCTGTGTAGGTGTTCCACACATTGGAGCCACGGTGCTTGACCTTCATGGGTTCGCCGAGGAGACACGATGTCATTACCGCTCCCGTCTTGTAATGGATACGCGGCACAAGCATGAGCTGAGCGAGGCCGCTCTCTCCGGTCCGGAAATCAAGGGTAGGAATAGCGTCCTGGAGAACATCTGGGTCCATCCCCGCATCGGTCCACGCCTGGATATAGGGAGTCAATACCGCCTCTGCAGCTGTGCCATGCGTGGTCTTCAAGAACTTTGCATCCATAATCGAGGGGCCGAGCTTATACGTGACCTTTGTCTCGATATGCCCAAGCTCTCCCGAGAGAAACTCGTGGCCGCCGAACATCTGCATCAGTTTCTGTTTCAGAGCGGTCAACTGTTCGCTCTGAGTCCACTCAGAATTGAACTCGCCAAAGAGCCCGGAAATTTTCTCCCCTCTGATAAGGACTAATAGCTCTTTCCCTTTCGGGAGGAACTGCAAATCCTCACTCAGACGGCGGGCAATTATATCGGCGCGGTCTTCCGCCAGGATTCTTGTGAAAATGCCAGGGTCGTCCTGGCAAAGGTTCCGCAGGCTTTTACATGCCCAGGGGCGCAAGACATAGGGCAGCCCGCCACGTTTCCCAATCTTTGCGGACAGGTAGCTATCCGCATTGCAGGCGTCAGGTCCGCCGTGAACGCTGCCCTCATCCAGTTTGCCTGTTGCGAGGACGCGGAAGTCTTCGGCTGGGACATTCTCCCATTTACCAGCCTTGTCAAACTCCTTGACCGCATGGAGGAATGTCGCCTCGCCCTCTTTACCCTCGGCAAAGCTAAGGCGGAAGGTGTCGGGCACAAGGTCTTTAGGGTCAAATGCTAACGTTTTTTCCATTACTAAGCTCCTTTCAAAAATGATAAAAACAGCCACCGCTCTTACAAAGTAAGCACAGTGGCTGTCAGGATGTGTTGTATACGATGACCAACTTGGTCATTTTTCTTTACGGCGTGGGGGGCCCCAGCAAAAACAGAAACGATTACATTTTAATTTTATCATACTGCTTCCATTGCGTCAAGTAGTCTCATTTAGGGAACTCAACCCCCCATTTAAAAGGCGTTTCGGTAAAGTCTACGGTTACAATACACCTCTTTATAATCGTTCCCTTTTTCTTTGACTTTGCATTCTTTACCTCCAATCGTCCTGTGCGCATAAGCGTTGCCGCCTCCTGTGAGCTTAACGTTTTGCATATAGAATCAAGGAAGTGGTTCGACTTCCACAGCACAAATTCGCACCGGTCGCTGGAGCATTGCAGTCGCTGGCCTTTTTCAAGGACATCCGCCCCACAAAGAGGGCACTTCCCGACAGGCTCTTTAGAGTCCGAATCTTCAAAATTAAACTGCACCCTGTCCCCAGAAAAATCAGCTACCAGAATGGTATCGAACTTAGTACCCTTCTTGGCGGACTTACAATTTTTCAATCCAACGCGGCCCTTCGACAGAAACATGGATGCAATCTTTGGTGTCAGCTGCTTGCCAATCGCCGCAAACAGCTTACTTTCCTTCCACATGATGAATTTGCATCCAGGGGATGTGCAAGCATATCCTTTTGGGGTTTCGTACACATCCCCACCACATTTCGGGCATTTACCCAGGCAAGGCCCGCTTGTGTTCTGCGCTATACGCTCAATGCCCTTAATTCGTCCCGCTCCAGACGAGATAACTGCCTTCACGGTCAGCAGTACGTTTTGCGCCATCTGCTCAGGTGTATATTGTCCAAGTTTGATATCCTCAGTCAGGCACCACCACTTCGCTGTAACATCAACGCCTTTGATATTCTCCGGGAGAATTGCATATAACTCCCGTCCTTTTTCCGTTGCTTCGATATATTTCTTCTTGCCCTTAGCGACTTCCCGGAGGAGTCCATGAGAAATCAGCCCTGCTATAATCGCCGGCCGAGTCGCTTCTGTCCCTATGCTCCCGTTTTCTCCAGTTTTATCTTTATCCTTTTTCAACAGCAGCTCTTTGACCTTTGCATTGGTACAATACCGTGCAATTCTCGTCATGTCCTCAGCCAAGGTGCTTTGGGTATACTTTGCCGGCGGCTTTGTTTCGGCCGCTTTAACTTCGCTGCTCTGAGCCGTTACTGGATAACTGCCAGGCTTTACAGAGCGGAGCGCATCGTTCTTGGAGGTATCGTTTTCGCCCTCTTCCTCATTTTTGTCTTGTTCGCCTTTTAACAGCACTCGATAACCCGGCTCAATGTAGGAAGACGCTGTTGCAACTAAACCTCCATATCCTGGAAGTTGGATGACCAACTTGGTCATTTCCTTCTTTGCCGGCGGCAGGAACTGCACAAGGTAATGGAGCGCAATCGCCTCATACACCCTCTTCTGGTTTTCGTTAAACTTCGCCTTTACATCAATTGAGATTGCCGTAGGGATAATGCCCATGTGGGCGCCGACTTTACTATCATCAAACGCCCGACTCACCAACGAGGAATCGAATTCGTACGACTCTGTGTTTATTCCCAGGTTTCCGGCTGCCGCCGCTATGGTTCCTGGCGCCTCCTTATGGAGTTCCATAGACAGGTAAGGGCATTCGCTTCGGTTGTAGCTGATTGCCTTGTGCGCATCACGAAGGGATTGGGTTACCTCCAGAACCTGAATGGGACTCAGACCAAAGTGAGTCCCGCAGTAGCTATTCAGCTTTGTCGTATTAAAGGGGAGGGGAGGAACTTCATTCGACTTCGTGACCGATACCTCTCCCGGACCAAGGGGCTGTCCCGCAATCCTGGATGCTACCTCTTGGATGTACTCCTTATCCAGAATCAGTCCGTCCTGCAGATGCTCATTGTTTTTATCAGGGACAAACTTCGCCCTTACTTTAACACCATTGATAAGCACATCTACGTACAAAGTATAATACATTTGCTTGGCATGATTTGCAATGGCCATATCCCGGCGCACAACGAGCCCCAGGGCAGGTGTCTGGACCCGCCCCACTGTCATCTTCGTGTCCTGGTTAATGAGTGTGTAATACCGAGAAAGATTGAAGCCAAACAAGGCGTCACATACCTGCCTAGCGTAGGCGGCCGTGCCATCCGGGCGATGGCCTGCGTTGTCATCCATATTAGATAGGGCGTGCTTTAAGGCCCCTGGCGTGATATCCCTCGTATCCAGGCGCTTAACAGGTCCACGATATTTGAAGTAGTCAAGCAGCTCATCGACAATACATTGCCCTTCGTCATCCAAGTCACCGGCATGAATGACGCAGGAGGCTTCCTTTAGAAGGGCTCCAAGTTGTTTTACCCGGGCCTGCTTAGATGCGTCACCTTTTGGCGGCTGCTTTTCCCAGCCTGGGAAATAAATAGGAAGGTCCTCCAGTGCCCATCGCTTATATTTCGGGTCATATTCTTCTGGTGGCTTCAAAGCCAACAAGTGGCCAAAACACCATGCAATTTTAATCGTGTCTCCCTGCCACTGTTTCTCTATTATGCCGGGCCCGGCATCCTTGCCCTTGCCCGGAATTGCGTCTGCAATAGCCTTCCCAAGCAGTGGCTTTTCGGCAATAACCAGTTGCATTGTATCACATCCCTGTTGCGCCATATTTGCTACAATTATACAAGCACAAGGGAAATAAATCAAGGACAAAAGAGAAAGCCCTCCAAAGCAGTGCTTTGGAGGGCAAAAATCATGTTGCGGGGATATATCGCTTTATCAGCGTCACAAGCTGTTGCGGCATCGAGGACAAGTCCCCAATATCAAGGAAGCCATCTTCATATATGGCGGAGATTTGCTCTCGGTCAGAGCCTATCGCCGCCGAGAATATGGTAACCCCCTGTCGACGTAGCTCCTGAGCCGTTCGCCGAGTGTCTTGGTCGGCTATTGCACCACAATACCTGTCAGCCAAAGGGGCCCCATCTGTTATATTGATAAGCAGCTTTGTCTTCTCAGGGCGGTTAAGCAACTGGTGCCCGGCATACGCTAATGCAGCTCCGTCTCGGTTGTTCTCCTTATGATGAATCTTCAATATACGGTACGCATCCATACGGTCGGTAGCCTCGAAGTCGGCATATACCTCAAAGAGCACCGTAGGCGACGCAAACGTCTCCGTATGCCCAATGACCGCACATGGTATCCCCAGGTTTTGGCACACGAGGTAGAGAATAAAAGCCGTAGCCTTTGCCGCCTCTATGCGCCGCCCAGACATACTTGCCGATTCATCTATCAGCAGCACAATTGAAATCCCTATCGCAGGTATTGGGCATAAGGTCTTTGAGAAGTACCTGTAATCCCTACGAACGAGTTTTGACGCATCGAACTTTGGGCCGCTATAACACCCCGTCAGCTCCAACTGTTCTTGCTGGCGGGTCTTGAATACCTCTCCTAGCTTTCTGGTCAGGAGCGAAATATCTTTTGCGTATTTGTCGAAAAACGCATCTACATCAGCTTCCGCGCTGTCCTGCAACTCCAATTGGCGGATTACCTTCATGGGGTATCCCTGGTGAATCGGTGTAAAGTCGATGTCCTTTGTGCTATCCTCCAGTGAGCCCAAGCGCCTGCGAGCCGCCTCTTCCTGTTCTTTTTCAGTTCGCACATCCCGCTCCAGCAACTGGGCCGCCGTCCGAATAGATTCAAGCGCATCGCCTGTAGAGGCGGAGTAAGTTGAGCCAGATTGCCCCGTAAGCTCTGCTGGACTCGGCGGAGCAGCCTGCGTATCCCCCTTGGGGATTGCCGTTTCGGCCTCATGTGGCCGTTCATTGCCCTCTTGTGCGCCCTTCCTCAAACGAGGAGCTATCGCGTCCCACATGAGAACGAACACCTCGTTGCAAAGAGAAGCTCGCCTTTCGGAGTCATCCTCCAAAACCACTTCATCTACCCTCTGGAAGATGGGGGCCAAAAGCTCCAGGAAATCTTCGGTTTCTTTCGAACCCGCCCCAGCCTTAGTCTTCCGCCACTTCGCATACTGCAATAGCACATCCCTCATGAGGTCGTATTGCTCTAAGCGGCCTGCTTTGCACTCACTCAACGTTTTGGACAGCGGCCAGAAATCCTCCCATTGCGCCTGTCTAACATACGCTAGGGCATCGGCCAACTTGCCAGTCAGCGTCCTGAAGCACGCCTCCTCAATGTAGCCATCCTCCAATATGTTGTGGATAGTTGCGAGAGCGTTGGCCAGCTTTGCTGGCGAGACCTCTTTGAGTTCCGCCAAACACCGCTTATACTCACTTGAACGCTTGAATGTTTTTGACGGGGGTGGGTAAAGGTCCCCAGCAGCGGCGGCATCCATGATTTTGTGAAGCAGGGGGAAGTCCGTAAATCTATAATGCCCAAACTCATGGACGTATAAACCGAGGATGAGCAAAAATTTGCTTTCCCTGGTTTTTGCCTTTTCGACCCGGCGGGATGTCAGGTTTACCGTTAGCGTTCTTCCATCCGTGTATGCGGCATCGCCTTTGCGCCCTTCGCACGAAACGTGAATCAAAGGGACGTTGCGGCCGATGGTTTTACATGCGTATTGGAAATAGTTTTTTATTCTTTGACTGAATGCCTGACTAAGGAAGTAGGCCCTGTCTGAAATATCAGTCTTCACAATCGTTCCTCCTTCCGGCAACAATTTGCGACAGGGAGGGGAGAGGCGCTATTACCTCTCCCGCCCCCCTAGGTCAGCCGATTTACGGCCACGGAATCCCTGGGACGCAAATTTGCAGTTTCCTTCATAGGCATCCTTCAGCATCTCGACGTCCTCCTCACGAGTGGTCATCTTATAGACAACCCTCCGCATAAAGGCGTCAACCGAGTAGTCGCCACGGTTTAAATCCAACATCCAGGCGATAAGGCTCCTCATCCCAAAGACGCCCCTGATATTACGTGACTTTGCCGACTCCATCACAGCAAGAACCGCCTCAGCGGCCCAAATAGCTTCCTCTTTTACGTCAAAGCCCGTTTGAGCCATTGCTCGCTCCGCCATCACCGGGGCAGGGGGGAGGTCCATTTTCTCTCCCAACACACACCGGTCACGCAGAGCCTCATTTATATCCATATTCCCTGCATAGTCCCGGTTGGTAGTGATGACAACGATGGTATCCGGGTGCCTCGAAATGTACTGTCCATTCGGGAGTTCGATGCGGCCGTTGGGTTCGAGCAGGCTGTTCAGTTCAGTAAGCACACCAGGCCTGAGAACGGAAGCAGCTTCCTGAATCTCGACCAGCCATCCATTCTTGAACGCCCTCATAAGCTCGCTCGGGACAAACCGGTAAGAAACGCCCCCATCCCGCATTTGCTCACTGAGAATTGCGAGAAGGCGATACATAGCCCCTTCGAACCTTCGGTCGGCCTCAACTCTTATGGCGTCTTCTGTCGGCGGGTTATTCCCATGCCCGAGCTTCTTCCAGGCGGTCTCCGGGTCCACCATGATTTCTTCAATGGTAGGGATGCCGTATGATAGCCTGATTGTTTCTCTGACCTCGTCCTGCGCCAGCCCGCGCCGAAGCGCCGTCAGCACATCCAAGGAGGCCCCGTCATTACCAGCCAAAGAAACGGCCTCCAGGGCGCTCTGTGCGGCCAACAGAGCCTCCTTGTCACACTCGGGTATCTTCCAGTCTTCTACACTGTTGAAAACCGGGTAATGGGCCCCCACCAAGTTGTCGCTATCAAATGTTGGGGACATTGTCATCTTCGTCCGGGGGATACCCCACACATGGCTGAGGAACTTTGTAGCGGCCGTTTTCCCCGACCCACTATCTCCTTCCAGAATGATATTGGGGGCCAAGTCAGTCAGGGGTAAATGCCAATCCGCATGGATGATTTCTGCGATTTTAACTATCTTCTTATCGCAGACATAGTTAGCATCCAGCTCCGCAACCATTGCCTGCTCTTTCGCAGTCAACGGATGAATGGGAAGTCTATACTTCCCTTGTAACTCCTCAATGCTTATGGTCATTTCTTCTTCCACCTCTGTTCTTTCTGGCACCTGTGGGACGGTCTGCCCAGGCATACGAAACACAGTCGGCTCCGCAGCGACACCGTACGCCGCCATCAGGCGTAAAATACGGATGGCATTCAATGTGACCGCCGCATCCTGTTTCCGGGCATATCGCTCGACCTCATCCCAATCCAGTAGAGGCTCCACAACCCCGTCGGCAACGCTGAGCTTAGGAGTTTTTCCTACCAAGTGGCTCAAATCCCCAACGCTGTCCCAGCGCCATGTCTTATCCGGGGTAAAGAACCCGCTATCCCTAAACCAGGTGTCCATAGCGGCTGCAATTGCCATGAGGCTGGGGATGCCGGTTTCCACAAGGGTACAGAGGTGCGCTACACTGACCTTTGTCTCCTTTGCGGTGTCATAAAGTACATCCACAGCCTCAGCCGGCTGCAAACGCCCTGCTTTGGGCGTTTGCGTTGCATAGAAGTATTGCAGCACTAAAAACAGGAGAGCAACGCCGCAACCAGAATCTTCGTTCACAGCCATTGGAGCAAGCTCCCCGGAGCTGCTGTTGTAAAGCGATGCCTTGACGACACCGGTTTTCATATCGTAAACCAGCAGCTCAATAGCCTCCCCATCATCGACCGGCATTTCCACCAGCACATCGTTATCTGTAGTAAGAGCGACAAACGCTTTCCCTTGCAGGAAAGCGCTTGTCGCAAAGATAATATTAGGCCCAAGTCTCAACCGGCTTTTGCCGTCTGAACCAACGGCCACGGAGAGGTCCCAATCCCCAAACGGGAAGTGGTATATGTCGTCCGGGCCGAACCCGCATATCCAGTTTTTCATTTCTTCTAACATTTTTACTCCCCTCCAAATAGGAATCTTGCCGAAACAAAAGCCTCTGCAGGGAGTCCAAACATCCCTTCCCTAGCCTTTTCCGGCATCAACTGAATCTGGTCTCCAGCATACAGTCTTGTGCATAACTGCCCATCCTTAATGTAGGGCACAGCATGAAGCAACAGTATGTGGTCGCCAGCCGCCGGATTTAGCTTCAAGAAGGATTCACACAGCCCCCCCTGGAGAAGAACCCGGAGGGTTTCCGAGGGGCCATCAATTTCAGGGGTAACGTCGAAATAGCAAAACGGCGTCAACGTTCCATCCTTACCCCTCAGTTTATTCATATGAATCTCGCCTATCGCCCCACTTTGGGACAGACGAGAAATATCTGATGCAAGGCCTCCCGCTGATGTTATGCGGACCTGGTCTTTAGTCAGCAGCCTTGTACACAGCTCCCCATCTTTGATATATGGAGTAGTCTGCCGCACAAGTATGCGGTCACCAGTGCTTGGGCACATCTCCGCAAAGTCCTCACAGAGCTGCCCTTGCATCAGCACCTTGAGCGTTTCGACTGCGCCATCGATTTCAGAGTCAACACTGAAATAACAGAATGGTGTCAGTGTCCCGTCAGGGTTTTTTAGCTTTTGCCAGCGAATCTCAGAGCTTATGATTCCGCTCCGCGTAAGTTGCGAGATATCCGCCACGAGGCCTCACCTCCTTCCCTTGGGAATTCCCCGTCCGGCGGGTTGTTAGTTCTTCTGAATCCATCCGTAGATGAAGTCAAAAGCGTCTTCACACAATTTAAAGGTCCAGTTGCTCTCCACTTCATCAAAGTCGAGCTGCTCAAAGATGCACTCGGCGATAATTTGGAGCGCCTTTCGGAACCCGTAGCTGGACACCACTTCCTCAATGGACTTGTAGTAGCCGCTGATATACTCTTCCCATTCGTCCAGGCTGTAATCCTGTAGGTCAACAACGGCCTGGCTGACAGCATACTCGCCATTGCCAAGTAGCCGGGACTCGATGTACGACCAGGAAAAGTCGCTCAACTGTTTCCCGTACTGATTACAGTCAGGGTCTGTAAGGACCCATTCTTTAGTGGTTTCGCCGGGTTTTACGTTGGTAGTGCTCATAGATTTTTACCCCTTTCGGTTGGGGATGGCCAACTTGGTCATCCCCATATTTTTTCTTCGGCCGCCTTGGGAATGACCAAGTTGGTCATTTAGCCCCACATCTCATCCATCTGGGCATAGATGTGCTGGCGAACCCCTACCAGCCCATCCTCGGTAACGATGTGCCCGGCTGCCAGGTCATCCAGGAATCTATCCATGTTCCCGTCGTAGAGATTGTCACAGCAATTCTCAAACAGGATGCGGGTATCCTCCGGGTTCAGGCCACAGGTATCGGAATACTCCTCAATGTACCGACTGAAAATGCTCATAATTTACCTCCAAAAATTTTAAAAATTTGATATAAAAAAACCGCACATGAAGTCTTCACTAGAATTACTTCATGTGCGGGAATATCACAATATGAAATTACGTTAGCGAGTAATCGCTACCAATGAAACGGCTGCTATCATTGCAGCAAAAAGGACACGTTTACAAATAAAATGTTAGCACGATTATTTATCCTTGTCAATATCCTGCTCCAAAACGGCGGGACGCAAAGTTTACATTTCCCGCCCCGTCAGGTAATATGCAGATGAGAGCTTATCCACGCTCATTGGCACTCAATCTGGTACATCGTATGGTCACACGCGAGCGGCCTCCATAAGTGCAGGTAAACAGTGTCAAATCCCACTCTCCCGCAGACATGCTTGAAATATCCTCTCCGGGGATATCCTGTATCTCGCTGACTGTGTACTGAAATTCATTGCCATCCATATCACGAAAGCGCACCTCGTCTCCGATGGTAAGGTTCGCCAGCCGTTGGAAATGGCTCTTATAATTATGCCCGGCTATAATCATGTCGTCTGTATAGGCGGAACCTTTATAGCGACACGGGGCATTCTTTGCGTCCTTAACGCTCCATTCGGCCTGAACAGGGAGTTCCAAATCTTGAGAGGGAATAATAACCTCGCCTATAACCTGTTTCCCACCCACATCAACAGCCGGCATAGCCATATCCGGGTTGAGGATGTAATCCGGTATTACCGTATTGTCTGCTTCAGCGTACACCGCTTTCGCTGCTTCAATACTGACCCGCACCTGCTCAGACAACGTGTCCGCCGATTGCATTGCTATCCTTTCGTCCTGGGAATTACGCCACGCTATCACAAGGGCCGCAATAATGCAGATAACGCCCAGTCCTCGGCACAGATTTGCAAACAACTTTCTCATCACTTACCGCTCCCCTGTCCGTTAGCTTTAGGCTGGAACTCAAATGCGATTTTCAGTTCTTCATCCAGATACAAGCGAGCTGTAAATGGCCTGTTCTTTGCCGAAACAAACCCACTAATCCACCGGGTGCGCCTCCCGCTAAAGATGTCCTCCTCGTCTTTCTCAGTCAGTCGGACACCGCGCCACTGTGTTTTCGCTGTAAAGTTACATCCCTTGTCAGGACACGCAAGGCCCCATTGGAACTCATTCATGTATTTCCGCCTGCACTTCGGACACAAACAATGGGATTGGAAGGAAAGTTCCAATTGATAATTTTTATTCAGTATCATCCGTGCGGGGAACGTCCCTTTTGCGCTGGAGAAGTCGAAGGCCAGCTCCGTTTCACCCCTAGTGAGGAGAAGCGCCATATCACGAACAGACAGGACATGCCCGTGGAACACACCCGGAAGGAAGAACGTGCAGCTTTGCTTTGTGCTTGAGCAATCCCAGCCCTTTCGCTCACTATCCCACTCCAGCGCCGCTCCGCACACAGGGCACACGCAATCACTGGGAGCAATGCCTCCAGTTGCCTGGATGACGTCTACCGCAACCTTCACGTAATTTACCAAATCCGTGATATAGGGAGTAACTTCCGCCAGTACCCCCTTTGCCGATGCAGTTCCAGAGGCTACTTTCAGTAGGCGGCTGTCCCAAAACGCCGTGGCAACTGGGTCAACCAGAGGCGTGGAGCTGACGTATTTCAGCAGTAGTTCTCCACGCTTAGTAACATGCAGTCCTCCATCGTCCGTCCTCTCAGCCATACCCCATGCGAGGATATTGTCGAGAGGGGGGAGGAAGTATCGATAGTCCTCGCAAAGCGCTGTATTGAAAAACGGAAGTACATCCTGTAACAGGTGATAGTCCTGATACGGGAGCTCGCCCGGCTGGAACGCCTTCTCAACGGTCCACTTACCGGTGCCCATTTCGCACAGAGGAATCTGCTCCTGGGCCGTCAGCGTCAGTCCGCTGGCGTCGAACACCGGCGTGACGTAATCCCCCTGCATCGCAAACTCCCGGATGATACCTTCGCCAACGATATTATAGACGTGTTGTTCAGCGTCCAAAAGGCCGATAGGAGGTTTGTCCGTCACAATAGTGGCCATTCGCCCGTCCGATGCTCCCTCGGCGTCCCACCCCACATACCGCTCTATATCTGCGGGGGAAATACGTCCCTTAAATCCAGGCTGTTTTGCCAGCTGAGACGCAGCCGCCGTGAGCGCCGTTTTAAGGCCCCAGGGCGTGCTCTGTGACGAGGATGGCCAAGTTATATACCCTTCGACAAAAAGCCGCCAGAGCGCGCCTGCGGTCGCCCTGAGAGGCATTCCATACTCCATCCCGCCCCGCACGAGTATTGAGAAGCAATTCCCGATATGTTTCGCCGGCGAAACTTCCTTGTTTGATTCGACTGGATTACAATACGTCCCCTTGCGCAATGTCGTTAAATCAACTTTTGTGGAGGAGGCCGTTACCTTGCACAGAAGTTTGCGGCCGCTCTTGTTATTGCGCACCATCGCCCGCCCAACGCCATTGACGGAGCAAGTCTCGCCCTTGATGACATTCAGGAGGATGGCCTCAATACGACCAGCCGCCATCGAAGCGCGTCCGTTTGTCGCCTGCATCACCGCATTAGACACATTGCAGTTGACGAGCCAATTAAGCCGCTCAAAAAGCAAACACGCATCGGAAAAATCTCTAAATTCCACGGCGTCTTCCCGGGCATTGAACGCCTCCAGAATCTTCTCCTCGGACAATGCGGACGGCCGGGCCCGCGTAATCGTCTTATTGAACTGGAAATGCTTCTGGAAGTGCAAGAAAGCGAGCATCCCCGTCATGGAGTCCGTAGTTGCATTCACGATACCGGAGGCATCGTTACAGAGCTTTTCAATACGGCTGTGCAGTTTTTCAAGCCGCTCATCACAACAGCGGTACCCAAAGTTATCCGGGAAGAAGGGGACTGGGCGATTCTCCAAAGCCCTGTAATCCTCCTGATAGTCCACCATACGGTTCAAGGCGTATGCCCCGTAAGGAATACAAACGAAGACATACTGTTCCCCGCGGAAAAATGTTGTAAGGAACCCATCCGCTTCCGCTTTACGCAACAGGAGGGCTTTATGTTCCTCCAGATTTTTGCGACGGATGCTCTGTTTCCCGACCATAACCCCGCCCAAGGAGGTAGCATAAACCATGGACAAATCCATGTTGTCCGTAATCACCAAAACCATTACCTTACCCCCTTAGAGCATGGACTGCAGCTTGATAACGACAACGCAGAAGATAATCAATCCAAGGACCAGCAACACAATAGCTTTAATGTCAAGTTGCCCGTGCTCCTCTTCGTTCTCACCGTAATCCAGCGGGTGGACATCATCATAATAGCCATCATAGTTCGCCTTTTCTGCAAACTCCTTCAATGCCTCCGCTTCGGCAACATTGGCCTTCTTCTCTTTCTTTCGCCGTGCGAAAAATCCGGTCTTCTTGGCCTTTGGTTCCTTGGACAGGTTCTCTTCCTCGTTATCTTCGCCGTCCTGTTCGACGTCTTCATCTTCGTCGTCATACTCGGTTCCATCGTCATGTTTGCGGAATCGAGCCAGCAACCGAGCAAAGATGCCCTTTCCTTCCCCTTCTCCATCCTTCTTTTTTCTCAGTCTTTGAATGAGTGAGAGGCGGGGGTTCCCGTCACCCTCTGCTGGGGTGGAATCCTCGTCAGAACCTGCGGCATCACCAGGGGCTTCTTCCCTCATTGGCCGCTCCTCCCGCAACGCTCTTTTCCTCTTTCTCCTCAGTGAGAATTTACCTTTACGCTTTCTTGAGGCGGGTTCATCATCACTCTCCTCTGGTTCAGAATCGCCACCTTCGTCATCGGGCTGTTCGGATTCCTGCTGGGGCTCTGGCTCTTCGTCCTGTTGTGCCTCCAATTTCTCGGCGTCACCATCATTTCCTTCTTTCATCCCCAGTGCTATTTTCAAGGCACGGGGAAGCCTGGGGCCTGTTCGGGCCGACATCGGTCCCCCGTCGTCTTCGAACTCTTCCCCGGCATCCATCTCATCGCCAGATTGACCCTCCTGCTCCACGCTAACTCCTTCCTGGTCGGGTTCCTCCGTCTCCAAAGGCTCCTCAATGGGCTTACTCACTATGCCCCGCCCTTGCATCGGCTGCGCCCCTTGCAACGAAAGCTCTGGATGCTCTAAGAAATTAACTCCACACGCCGGGCAAAAGGCAGCCGCCATGGGGATAACTTCCCCACATGCGCCACATACGGCCGTGGCATGAACTAACTCCCCACAAATAACACAGAATTTATCGTTCTCGTCCGTTTGTGCCCCACAATGCGGGCAATACATTGCCATAGATTACACCCCCACCTACCGGTTTAAAAGCCCTTGCGCCTGCATCTCGTGGAATACATACACAGCGATGTAGACTAACGCAAAAGCCAGAACTGCTCTTATCACCCTTTTGAGGGCGAATATCCCGACTCGCCCGGCCACTTTTATATAGTTACGGGCACCGGGGGCAGCACCTGGCAAGGGTTCTACCACACGCAGCTCGTTGGCCGTCCTCTCAAATCGCTTTAAGCTCATGCCTCATACCCTCCATCGCTGGCCCTGCTCTCTCGATATGCCTCTCTCTGCTGACGCACAGACTTCAGCTGTTCTTGCAAGAGAAGACCGATGAACTGTTCAGCATAGATACGCCCGATTATAGAAAGCTCCTTGAGCTTGTCGTCAGGCATATTGATGAAGACCGACACTGTCGGCTTTGTCCCCGCTTTTGGGACTATCAGTCCTGTCTTCTGGTCGACTTCGCCCGGCCCCGCTGTTGCTACGAAAGCAAAGCTGGCGGAGCCGAGTCCCTCCACCAGGGTCAAACGCCTAGACACACAAGTGCTGGGGTCGCCGTTTTTCGGGAACGTGCCGCCAAAGTGGCAGAAATACGGTTCGTTTACCGCACCTGTTTGCGGAGCGTCTCCCCGTGCCATCTTTTTTCGTGCCAGCACGCCAGCTTCGATGTCGTGCGCCAGGACAAGGAACTTCGGCAGCGGGATATAGGCATCTACCGAGTCTGTGATACGTGCTCCTTCCGTCCGTTTCACATCATAGTTGGAGCACGTTATCTTCATCTTGGGGGCCGGGCCATCTTTGGTATAAAAATCGAATGCGTCCATGCTCATAACCAGCATTCTCTCTCTGGTCGTATACTTATAGATGTTCCGCATGTTCATCTCGCGGTAGCTAGTGGCTTGGCCCCAACTGGTATTATTGGACACTGTAAGAACACCCCTTACTCTCAAAAATTTGATTAAGCTCGTCTTTTATAAGTGTCTGCGGCATCAGCCTGTTGTAGATTAGGTTGGCCGGTATTTCTGAGCCGTAGAGCTGCTCAAATATAGCGTCGGCCTCTCTTGCATGGAACGGCGGTATACACTCCTGCAAATACTGGTACCCCTCATCCTTATCCAAAATCCGGGGGAGCGGCCGCCGCAAAACGACAGGCAGGCAAAGCAAAGGTGCCATGTATCGAGCGTCCATCGGCGACCCAAAGCGTTGCACAAGGTCTTCGCCCATGTGCGTTCTGGGCCCCCCATCCAAGACTGCAGCGCCATCGGCGAAAAACCTCCCCGGATTTTGTAAATAGTCGCCCCAGTGTATTACTTCTCTTCCAACAAAAAGCTTGCACCCGCCACCATAAAACTCCTCAAGCACCTTCGTTATATGGCGGCAAGCATCTTGCGTAAGCCGAAAATTCCCGGTGTACTCTTTGTCTCCACTTGCATCTTGCGGGAGAGGAATTGAGAAGAGGAGAGTCACAGCAATATCTGTCATGCCGCAGCCAGATGCAACCCAATCTTGCTCCAGAAGCTCCGCTGGAGCAGAGAGTACGTATTTGCGTCTATTCCCAAACGTATCCTTCGGCCGCCTCAGCTTCTCCAAGTATGATTTGTATCCTGCAGAAGGTAGTGCAATGAACTCTATCGTTCCCGGCCCATCCCCCAGCACACTCAACGATGTGGACAGCATATCAGCACCTTCATCCATTCGGTTGAAAGGGCCAAGGGAAGCATACAGATGGCTCCTGTCCTTGGCATTGCGGACGATGGTATTGTTTTTATCCCACTTGATGTCCGCCTTCGTTCGGTTGCTTTCTGCCCATCGCAGGCCCACACGCTTGAAAATTTCCATAGGCTGATTTTGGCCTCCTGATTTTGCGCCCAATTTATAGCAATTATATCATATGATGAGCAGATTTTCAAGCATCTAAAACAGAAAAAGACGCCCCCAGAAGGGGGTGTCTTCTCTATCAGTCCGGTGTCCACTGTACTGGTTCTCCGCCCATCTTAATCAGCAACTCATTGATGCGGTGGAATAACCCATCCGTTATTTTGGGGGCCCGCCACAAGTCGTCATGCCTGACAATCGCTTTATCTCCTCTCGTGGCATCTACTCGCTCCAGCATCGCCCTAGCCACAATATCACCAAAGGCAACAAAGACAATTGGTTGTGGCATATCACTGCAGGCGCCGACAAAATCTTTAACAAACCTAGTGGATGGGGGCAGCGCATCCCGCGTTCCAGATTCGCTATCCTTCACACGTTCAAAATTGAACTGCAAATACATAACGCCATTTTTACCCAACCGAGTCATCGTCTGGTCATAACTTTCTGTTAAGCCATATTCATCGCACAACCCTGCGACCAAAATCTTCTGGAACCTGTTTTGATTGTGGGGCCCCAACCAGGGGGCCCCTCCCAACAGGACAACCTTGAGGTCCCTCGGCTTAGTAAGGCGGAACGGGGCAAACATCTCCGGTACATCCAAGATAAAATCCGTCCCGAGCTTCCACTCTCGCGCCAGCCTTTGCTCTAACTCCATGCCACGCCGCACAACTTCCTCGGGTAGAGCGTCTACCCAGTTTTGAAGATACAAGCTCTTCATCGGCTTCGCCGTCTCTGGGACCCCCAGGAGCTGACAGAGCGTTACGCCAAAGAAACAGGAGAGTTCTACCGCAGATACTAAACGAGGTGGATATTTGCCATTCTCCCAACCATTGACCATGCTAACACTTTTATTAAAGATGGCGCTAATATCTTTCATGTCCATGTTTGCAGCTTTACGCAAAATCCCGTTGTTTCGGCAAGGGAAGGAATATCCCGTAGCTTTCTCCGGATAGGACAGCTCTCTGTAATGGCCATCCACCGCCAGCTCCAAATCCGATGGGAGATTCACGTTGGGAGACTTTAGCGCCAGCAGTTCCTCATAGGGAGGAAGGCCGAGCATGGAGTATACAGAGGTCCCAAAGTAATCCGCCACAGCAAGGGCGAGCCTAAGAGTGATGCCCCTTGCCCCACACTCGCAGCCCGAAAGCTGGGACCAAGAAAGCCCCATTTCCTGAGCGAACTCACGCTGTGTCAATCCGCGCATTTCCCTGTACGCCGATATTCTATTGGACAGAGCCAGATATGCGCTGCGTTCTTCTCTATTCATAGTCAAATAGGGATGTCTACTATCCATCACGTTCTTCCTTCCTCTACGTTTCGTTGGCCCCGCTGTTGCGAGCCAGGTATTTTCTCTTAATGTATTTTCGGCTACCAACGCGCCCATGTTTGATGAGCCCTTGGCTATCCAGTTCGGCCGTTTGCCTCATCCATCCCTGTTGCAAGTCCCTGAATGTAACCACCTGGGTCTTTTCCGAGGTGTTCCTGACCGCCTTTCGCAACATTTTCTGCATTGCGCCCCGCTTCAACCGCCCTCTTTTCTTGGAAACAAACAACGGGTTTCCCCCATCAATTGGGGGGATGCGCTCCTCAATATATTGGTCGAGCATCGCCTTAGTCATATCATCCAACGGGATTTCTCTCAGGCGGCCAGAAAGGCCTTGTACGCAGATGGAATTGAGCTTCACATCCTCCAGGTCCAAATCGACAATCTCATCCAGTCCGATTCCACACCTGGCAGCCAAGAGGACAATGCTGATGTTTCTGGCCCTGAACTCTCCCTTCAGGCTTGAAATGATTTCTTGCACCGAATGTGGCGATGCCGCCGTGCTTTGGGCACTATTTGGGGACTTTGGCCTCTTGGTGCTCATGACGAATTTTGGGGCTGGACGCCCGGTCTTGTTTTCAAGCCAACCGTACAGGCGCCTGAACACAGTTATCCTGACCGCAAGCGGGCCTGCCCTCTCACGCACGGTTCGCACATAGTAGTCAAGATAACCTGCCCACTCATCTGGCGTAATCGAAAGTAGCTCCTCGGTTGAGACCCTTGTGAGCACCACCTCGTCCAAAGGGGCTTCCACGCCGTAACGGCACTTATGGAGGTATTTCACCAATGTCCTGGCTGTCATATAGTAATTATATGCTGTCTGCGCCTCGACTTCGCCGGCGGCGACAATGGAATCCATGAACTCAAGCAGTATGCCGGGTTCATGCCCGTATCGTTCAGAGGGCACAATAATAGCCATTTGGCCTCTCACAGTGTTACACCTCCCAATCAATGATTTTTCCATAGCGGCCAAGGGCTTTATAGCCAAGCGTAGCCTTTATGGTTAAATTATACCATGTTCTCGCACAAAAATCAAGAAAATATGCCGATTATCCGAGGGATTTTTTGCAGAGACCCCTCACATCCAATAGCCCGCCTGCCCACATCAAATGACCAACTTGGTCATCTATCACAGTACATGATGCACCCACATGGCGAATTTATCGCAGTAATCTCATAATATGGTATTGCAATCATTGCTGTTCTCTGCTATAATTGTTCTGAATTGGGAGCATACCGGCCCAAGAATTCATTTTCGAAAGGACGTCAGTTATGCAGAAAAACGAGTTTATCAAAAAAGTACGTGCGGCCATGGGGGATGGCGCTATCTCCCAGACCAAGACAGAAGAGGTCATCGCCGCTACGTTCGAGGTCATCTCGAAGGCTATGGAGGAGCGGGACAAAGTCGCTATCGGCGGCTTCGGTTCTTTCGAAAGCAAGCCTTCGCCCGCCCGAATGGGAAGGAACCCCCAGACCAAAGAGCCTATCCCCATTCCGGCCAGCTATCGAGTCAAGTTCACCGCTTCCGCCCTGCTAAAGCAGCGCGTGGGGGGCTGACATTTCCATACGCACTCCGGCCGTGCTCAAGTACGCAAATACACGGTCGGAGTCAATTTTTTCATAAAGGAGATAATTCATATCAATGGAGAAAAATACTAAGATTTTTGTCGTGGACTCCAGCGTATTCCTGCACGACCCCAATGCCATTTACGCTTTTGAGCAAAACGTTGTTGTCGTGCCAGGGGCAGTAATAGCCGACTTGGACGCAGCGACAAAACTGCCGGGGGAGCGCGGCGCAAACGCCCGTCAAGCACTGGCCCAATTTTGGAACATCATCTCCGGCGGGAAGCCTGACTTCAAATCTACTGATGAGAGGGAGAAGCTGACTGATTTATTAGCCCAAGTCGGCATCGACTCCTCCTGCATCAACGCCCTGACCTCCGTGAGGGCAACGGTGTGCAATGTCATCCCCAGCACAGGGGGGATTTTGGCCCTGTATGAGCCAGCGGTCGGTTTCCCCGACCATGATGGGTGCATCTTTGCCACCGCAGAGTCCCTTGGTGCAATTCTGGTGACCAAAAACACTGCGCAGCGCCTCGCTGCCTGTTCCCGCCGTCTCAAGGCCGAGGATTACCGGCACGACCGCATTCTGGACGATGACCGCTTCTACAGCGGAAGGAGCATCATCTACCTTCCCGGGGCCACGATTTCCGAACTCGCCTCCAAGAAAAAAACCCAGTTACCCAAGGGGACAGACATTTACTATGCCGATAGCGAGGGGGCACAGCACGGCGTTGTAGAAAAGCCCCGCGGCAAGGGGTATCGTCTGTCGGAGAACGAGTTCCTTACCATCCACAACGCAGATAATCCCACGAGCACATACTTGGCCCGTTACGCCCAAGGCTGCCTGTATGCGCTCAACTATGTAGATTCCCGCCCATTCGATGTAGAGCCTAGAAATGCCGGTCAGTGCTTCGCTCTGGAGGCACTGATGGCCCCCTGCGACATCGCTCCGTTGGTCATCCTCAAGGGGCAAGCTGGTACAGCCAAGACCTTCTTGAGTCTTGCCTGTGGACTCCAGCAGTCGTATAACGACAGCACTTACAACCGCGTCATCGTATCCCGCCCAGGGAACTCTGTAATTGACGCACAGGTCGGCTACCTACCGGGCGATGAACGCTCGAAAGTGGAGCCCTTGAATCGAGCTATCTTCGATAACGTCGAGGCCCTGCTTCCGAACGCATCTAAAGGGAAGAAGGATGGAGTGGCATATTCGCCTGCGACTGAGTTGCTGGACAAGGGCGTGCTTCAGCTCCAAGCCATGACCTTCATGCGCGGTCGTAGCATCCAGTCTTCCTTTATCATCATCGACGAGGCCCAAAACGCCACCCCGGAGCAGCTTCGGGCCCTCGCTACCCGGCCCAATGTTGGCACTAAAATCGTCCTGACCGGCGACGTCGAACAGATTGACGACATGTATCTGGACAAGTTCACCAGCGGGCTGACGTTTGTGAGCGAGCGGATGCGAGGGTCGCCTCTGTGCTGGCAGGTCACCTTCACGGATGATGAGTGCGAGCGCAGCCCCTTGGTGGCAGATGTGTTGCGCCGGATGGACCGCAATTAGACGCCCCTTCTACAAAAGAAAGCCACGGCCCGGTAAAAGTACCGAGGCCGTGGCTTTTTAAGGCCTGCGTCCTGTGGCGCCCATTGCCACCAAGGCCGCTTCATCGATTCGAGTGCTTAGCTCGTCATCCAGTCTATTCATTTCATCTTCGGAAATCTCGCCTCGCTTGAACCTGGCCATCACTTCTCTGCGTTCCTGCCGGAGGGCAACAAACGCCTCCCTCGCCTCTGCGGACTTTTGCGCCTTCCTGCGACGGGCTTCATCTTCCTCATTAACCTTGTCGATAAACTTTTGGAGTCCGATTTCGTCCAGGTCGAGCGGCTGGAAGTCCAGTTCCGGCATACGAACCGTCAGTTCTTCACGTGATTTATCATCACAGTTCAGCACTGGTTTCCAGAGATTTATGTAGTAGATTTCATACAGGAACATATCTGCCTCTGTGGGAAGCTCAACGCACTCAATGCGGGATACCAGGCGGGGGTCGAGTTTGCGCATCATTGGCTTTGAGGTAAAATGGCCACGCAACCTCGTTTTTATGGGCTGGTTAGTTCGCCCCAAGTAAACCAGACAGTCACCGTCTGGTGTTGAATAGAATATCTTATAAAGGACATGCTTCACTGCTCCCTTTGACATATACTGCGCCCTCGCTTTCAAATCCGGTTTCGCACAACATTAAAGTCTAAGCAGAGGCGCCAGCGGGCACCCGCTGGCACCTGAGTAGCAGGGGAGGGGAGTGCTATTCCTGTCGGAATGGGGTGCGCCGATGCGCAACAATTTGGTGGGCCCTCTGGGGCTCGAACCCAGGCCCGTCCGGTTATGAGCCGGATGCTCTTCTCTGCTGAGCTAAAGGCCCGCTAAAAGGCAATGCCGAAAACGATTGCCAAGATAATAAATACTGCTGATGCGGCCCCGCATCCAAAGGATATCCGTCTTATCTTAACTTGGCCGTAACCAGCCTTCCCAATAATTCGGATATCCCACTTCATTGGAGCTTTTTCGTTTGGTAGGTACTTGACCGGAAGTTTTTGCCCCGCCGAGATGGAAGCACCGTCAAACGAAGCTGCAGGTGCCGTCACAACACGCTTATCATGCCTGAACGACACCAGGGTCCACTTGCCCTGCATTCCAACCACAGTGGCCACCGTTGCTTTCGCATTTTTCCCGAACGCCTGGACGCTCCATAGGAAAGCCGCTGCAACAGTGCCAGCAAGCACCGCCAAAACAAGAAACGCAATTACAAAATAATTCATAGAACCCCCCTTTGAAGGAATTGGAGCTGGTGGCCGGATTCGAACCGGCGACCTGCTGATTACGAATCAGCTGCTCTGCCAACTGAGCTACACCAGCAAATAGAGCGGCGGGTTACCCCGCCGCAATGGGGTTGCTTGAGAACATATCAGAATTCATCAGGGCGGGCGTTTTCAATGACGTCATTGGGGATTTCGACCATCATATCGCCGGTGCTGTTGACGATGACCTCAAGACTGAAGGTGGTGATTTCCATGCCTTCCGCAGAGCCAGATTCAGTGTCAAGCACCATGCTCACCCGCTGGAGCTTTTGGGCCTCCCGCCCATAGAGCATTGTCACATCAAAGGCCATATCTTCGGAGATGGAGCCATCGCCTCCGGCGAGGTCCAAAATACTGTCAGCGCCCATTTCAGAGCTGTCCATCACATCGGCAACTTTGATGCGCCCTGTCACCGTATAAACGGTATCGCCCTTTTCAACTGGAGCCACTTTAAGGTCTGTAAAGAGGGTTTGGTCCAGAGCGAGCAACCCACCAACGCCATCATCCTCGGAATCCGTTGTATAGGTCCACTCTCCGCTGTCAGAATCCTTGGTGTAGGTCGTCTTTGAACCATTCACCTTTGTGAGGGTATAGGATTCCATGTCCTCTGAGTAGTCCATACCCAGCATTTGAACCCCAACCGTCCCGGCGGTATGAGCGGTGGTCGTCCCGTCATTCACCAGATTCATGTCAGCACTAATGCCCATGTGCATTGTACCGTCGTTGCCCTCGCCCATGAGCGCAGCCATAGAGAGGTCCGCCTCAAAAAGCAGCTTGATGTCGGCGTCCACTCCCTGTCCGGAATCCAATCCGCCGTTGGCCAACAGCTCTTCTGCGGTAGGCACCTTCTCCCTCTTGCAAGACGCAAGGCAGAGACACATGATTGCGGCAAGGGCCGCTGCAAGAACACGCTTCATTTTCAATCCATTCACTCCTATATTTTTGTAGTTGCATTCGAAACAATGCTCTTTCAGTTTGTTCAAATGCGTGGTGGAGGTAGCCGGACTTGAACCGGCGACACTCTGCTTGCAAAGCAGATGCGCTTCCAACTGCGCCATACCCCCAAATAGAGGCCACAGAGAGAATCCCTGTGGCCGGAGGAAGGAAGAATTGGTAGATAGAAAACGAACACCATTTTTCATGGATAGAAGAAGCGAGGGACTCTACAACGTCTCAACTGGACCCCTGACAACTTCTGACGCCTTGTGGAGCCTGGTGTTTCCCGTGAGGGCAGGGAGGAGGTAAACCACCTGTCCACTCTCCATGGCCGCCCAACACAGCCAAGGAACAAGAACGACCTCTCAGCGACGCCCACTCGTTGAGCCGCTCCCGCATGCGTATATGCTGTGTCGCTGCTAAGGCCAGGTCATATTTCCGCCTCCATTCCTGGAATGAGTCCCTGTCGGCTTACACAGTCAGCCTTGGCGCAATACAAGGCGCAGAGACTCATTTTTGCGCTCCCTCTGGTACTCATTTCTGAGCTTGAGGTTGGAACTGATAGAGGGACTCGAACCCTCTCGCCCGACCGGTTCTACGGTGGGCACCCTCCAATAGGGCAATACCAGCACATCTAGGAGTTGCGGTCACCTTGGCAACAGCCTTGAAATGAACCACAGGACCAAGAAAATTGCGTGAAAAAACATAAAAACAGGAAGGCCGTATACAAAGTACCACTTTTTCGTTTTATGATGGCACAACTTCATGCCGAGGTATGCCCCCACACTGCCGCCAACAAAACCTGCCAGGAACAGCGACCCCTCCGGGATTCGCCATTTATGCTGTCGGGCACGTTCTTTGTCTACAGCCATCATAATGAAGGCGACCAGATTGATAATAACTGCATACAGCAGGAATGCTTTCCAAGCCATAAATCTCGCTCCAAAATTGAAAGATGCGGCGGGGGAGAGGGCTTCCACCCGCCGCCGGAACAGGGAGAGAAAACAAACTGAGCGGGTTCCCACTCTGGTGACCCGGACGGGAATCGAACCCGTGTTACCGCCGTGAAAGGGCGGTGTCTTAGCCGCTTGACCACCGGGCCATTTGTGGGTCCCGGAACGGCAAATGCCATACACCCCTCGCATATGTAATTTGCCGTTCCGGGTTGGGATAAGGAGAGAGTCGGGCTTGCGCCCTGGGTGCGGAGGTGGGATTTGAACCCACGGCCTCTAGGTTATGAGCCTAGTGAGCTACCACTGCTCTACTCCGCGATATAAATACTGGGGGAGGGGGCCCCAGTCCAAAGGGTCTTATTGGGGCGAAGATTTCGCTGAGGCATCCTTCAGGCCGGCATATGTGTCGATGCACTTGTGGCACAGGGTAATGTCTTTGACCGAGACCAGCTTATCTCCTTCCGTCTCTCCGCAGATGCGGCAACACATGCCAAGGGGCCGCAGAATAACCGCATCATCATCCACGTATATTTCGACAGAAGCCTTGCCCGAATCCAGGCTCATGGTACGACGCAGTTCTGCTGGCAATACGATGCGCCCAAGTTCATCTACCGGCCGAACTATACCAGTATACCTTCTAGCCATACTTTCCACCTCCCTCCCGTTTGGATTTGCGATGACCGGATTGGTGGTCCGAGTGTGGGGGCTCAAACCCCAGGCCCCGCGGTCCCAAACCGCGTGCTCTATCAACTGAGCTACACCCGGGTGTTATCGCTGCTTCTCAAGCGACTCTATTTTTTCATAGAGGGGGAGGGGAGAGGCGGCAGTGGTAATTTTCTCATATCCTTCTGGCAAGACCGCCCACAGCGTATGCTTTGCCGTCGTTGGATTCTGAGAAATTCTATACTCTTTGCCGCTCTTCGTTATGTAAGTAACCCCAGCGCCGGTTTCCGTCGCCGGAAGCTTTATTACTACTGCCATGAATCGGCTCGCTCCCCCTTGCGCTCAATTTGCGTTAATTATACCACATTCAGCAATCATTGTCAACCTATTTTTGCCACAGCTTGCCATCTCTTCTCAGCCCTGATATATAGCGTCCGCTGTGGGCCTGGAAATGACCAAGTTGGTCAAAAAAACGGCCCCACTCGGTTTGAGTGGGGCCAATAATTGCGTATCAAGGGCAGGCTTTACAGGTGAGTCACCCTGCTCTTGATTTCCCTGGTCTTTCCTGCGTTCCAGAAGCGTTCGCCCAGGTAGCCGCAGGTGCGCCGGGTAACGTTCATCCTCGCCCGGTCCGTATTGTGGCATACTGGGCACTCCCACTGGAGGTCCTCGTTGAGCTTGATTTCGCCGTCGAAGCCGCACGCCTGACAGTAGTCGCTCTTAGTGTTGAACTCGGCGTACTGGATATTGTCATAGATGAAACGAACCACCGTCTCCAAAGCCTCCAGGTTATGCCGCATATTGGGAATCTCCACGTAGGAGATGCAGCCACCGCTGGAGATGGGCTGGAATTGGCTCTCAAAGATGAACTTATCGAAAGCATCGATGTGCTCCCGCACGTCCACGTGGTAGCTGTTGGTGTAATAGCCCTTGTCGGTGACATCGGGAATATCGCCGAAGCGCTCCTTGTCGATACGGGCGAAGCGGTAGCACAGGGACTCGGCGGGGGTGCCGTAGAGGGCGAAGCCGATGTTGGTTTCCGCCTTCCAGTCGTCACAGGCCTTGCGCAGCCGCTTCATCACTCTCATGGCGA
>ERZ779622.179-NODE-179-length-43760-cov-10.994348_pt1 | contig 43760 bp, 39 predicted proteins | sample MGYA00514188_ERZ779622 | MGnify/ENA primary metagenome ERZ779622 (study PRJEB29562, sample SAMEA4376702) | mouse gut metagenome | isolation source: Cecum | study: EMG produced TPA metagenomics assembly of the A DSS colitis mouse model was used to assess the... | reverse complement strand
CCAAGGTGGCATAGCTTCCAATGATATGCCTGTTTTTAGTATGCGAAGTATGAGGAATTGATTTTGAAGAAGCAGCAACGGTATTTTATGATGAGATGGCTATAGTGATTGGGGATACGGAACATTCCAAGGAGGAGGACAGATTTATTATTTTAGGATTTAGCCAAACGGCTAAACTTTTGGTAGTCTGCCATTGCTATAGGGAATCTGATACAGTAATTCGCATTGTTTCCGCAAGGAAAGCAAGCGCAAGTGAAGCGAAACAGTATGACGATTTTTGAAAGGGGCGTAAGTATGAAAGAAGAATATGATTTTAGTAACGGGGTGAGAAATCCCTATGTAAAAAAGCTGAAAAAGCAGATAACGATAAACATTGACAATGATACGGTGGACTTCTTTAAGGAACAGAGCAAAGAATCGGGCATACCATATCAGACGCTTATCAATCTGTATCTGTCAGATTGTGCAAAACACAAAAAGCAGTTACAGATGTCTTGGGAATAGAGCAACGAAAAGGGGACAGTACATGGAGGCGCATAACGTTGATCAAAGCAGCATTTATGCTTCCGCATCCGCCGATAATTATACCGGAAATCGGCAGGGGCGAGGAGAAAAAAGTACAAAAAACGGTTGAGGCGTATCACGCGGCGGCACGTCAGATTGCCGACCTGAAACCGGAGACGGTGCTCCTGATGTCTCCGCATCAAATTCTGTATTCGGATTATTTCCATATATCGCCGGGGCAAAGTGCATCGGGGGATTATGCGCAGTTTCGTGCGCCCCAAGTGCAGATGCAGGTCCGCTATGATACAGAGTTTGTGGAGCAGCTCTGTAAACTGGCAGATGCGGCAGACTTTCCGGCAGGAACCAAAGGGGAACGTGACAAACGGCTGGATCACGGAACAATGGTGCCGCTGTATTTTGTGAACCAGTATTTCAAAGAATATCGGCTTGTCCGCATCGGTTTGTCAGGACTGTCGTTGAAAATGCATTACCAGCTTGGGCAGTATATTCAGGAAACGGACAGACTACTAAATAGAACGACAGTTCTGATAGCGAGCGGGGATTTGTCGCACCGGTTAAAGGAAGATGGACCGTATGGATACCGAAAGGAAGGTCCCGAGTATGACAGCCGTATTATGGAAGTGATGGGAACCGCCGATTTTGGCAGGCTGTTTCAGTTTCCAGAAGACCTCTGCGAACAGGCGGGGGAATGCGGTCATCGTTCCTTTACGATGATGGCAGGAGCGCTTGATAAGCAGAAGGTGGAGGCAGCGCTTTTATCCTATGAGGGTGTTTTCGGCGTGGGATACGGGATTTGTACTTATACCGTATGCGGCAGCGATGCGGGGCGCAATTTTAAGGAGCAGTTTGAAAAAGAAGAGCGGGCAAAAATTGCAGAGCAGAGAGCGCAGGAGGACGCCTATGTGCAGCTTGCGAGAAAAACAATCGAAACCTATGTGCGCACAGGAGAAAAAACAGCAGTGCCGGACGGACTGCCCGAAGAACTGTACAGTCAGCGGGCAGGCGTTTTTGTCTCTGTTAAGGAAAACGGAAGTCTGCGCGGCTGTATCGGAACGATTTGTGCGGTACAAACCTGCGTTGCAGAGGAAATCATCGAAAATGCGATCAGTGCGGCGAGCAGGGATCCCAGATTTTTGCCAATCCGGCAGGAGGAACTGGACGAGCTTGTGATCAGTGTGGATGTGTTGGGGGACACGGAGGAAATTGATTCACCGGACAAGCTGGATGTCAGGCGGTATGGCGTTATCGTGACAAAGGGGCATAAGCGCGGACTGCTTCTGCCGAATCTGGACGGCGTTGATACCGTGGAGGAGCAGATTGCAATCGCAAAACGCAAGGCAGGCATTGGCGGGAATGAAGAGGTGACACTGGAACGGTTTGAGGTAATCAGACATTATTATACTGGTGGTCGAAAAGACTGACCACCAGTATAAAATGATGCACACAGCCGCATAAGGAAATATGCCGCTTCGCGGCTGCGGCTGGTGCGATACTCACGGCAGATCTTATCTGTCGTGAGTATAATATAGGAATACAGGAGGCGGAGCACATGAAAACAATCTGTCACACATGTATGCATCATTGCAGCCTGGAGCCCGGACAAAGGGGGCTGTGCAGGGCAAGAAAAAATGAAGGCGGGAGAATCGTTTGTGAAAACTATGGGAAAATTACTTCGCTTGCGTTAGATGCGGTTGAGAAAAAGCCGCTGAAGCTGTTTTATCCGGGAAGCCGGATTTTATCGGTCGGAAGCTATGGCTGTAATTTGCGGTGTGCTTTCTGCCAAAACCATGAAATTTCCATGTCGGATTTTGAGACAGCCGAAACTGTTTTTATTTCTCCGCAGGCTTTGGCGGAGAAGGCGCTTGCCTACAAAGATGCGGGAAACATCGGCGTGGCATTTACGTATAATGAGCCGTTGGTCGGGTGGGAGTATATCCGCGATACGGGCATACTTGTGAAACAGGCTGGCATGAAAAACGTGCTGGTGACAAACGGGACTGCATCGGTTGAAGTACTGGAAGAAATTCTCCCGCTGATAGATGCCATGAATATTGATTTGAAAGGGTTTCACGACTCGTATTACAGGGAGCTTGGCGGGGACCTGGAAACTGTGAAAGAATTTATCCTGCGTGCGGCTGCTGGCTGTCATGTAGAGCTTACCACGCTGATTGTTCCGGGCAAAAACGATACAATATCAGAAATGGAGAAAGAGGCTGAGTGGATTGCGTCAGTGGAAGAGGCTGTCGGGAAGAAGATTCCGCTGCATGTCACGCGCTTTTTCCCAAGGTATCATATGATGGACAAGGAGGCAACCGAGGTGGGAAAAGTGTATGCGCTTGCGGAAGCTGCCAGGAAATATTTGGCGTATGTGTTTGTAGGGAACTGTTAAATAGGCACACAGCCGCTCAAAGGAAAATTGAATTTTGTGAGGGAATCGTGCTATGGAATATGTTAAGGCGACTGAAAAAGATTTAGAACAAATCGCAATATTAGTGAGAGATACCATACAGGAAATTTACCCGAAATACTATCCCAAAGAAGTTGTGGACTTTTTTTGTGAACTCCATTGCAGGGAAAATATCTTTGAGGATATAAAAAGCGGTTTTGTCGGTGTTTTGCGGGACGACGATAGGATAGTGGGAACAGGTTGTTATAAGGAGAATCATATTACAAGGGTATATGTAAAGCCGGAAGATCAGGGTAAGGGCTATGGAAGCTATATGATGCAATGTCTGGAAAATCAAATCCGTCTGCAATATGATACAGTATATTTAGATGCGTCATTACCTGCAAGCCATTTATATGAAAAAAGAGGCTATCAGACAACAAAGCATGAGAAATGGAACGTAGAAAATGGAAGAATACTTGTATATGAGGTGATGGTGAAATCACTGCCAAAAATTTCATCTGATATTTGTTATGATGGAAAATTTTTTGTTCCGCAAAGAAATACAGAAAATGGTGAGGTGGACGGAAATACTATATTCGCATACCATCAAAAGGACAATATTTTATGGGCAGATTACGCTGGTGGAGACATTATAAAAGGTCACATCGTTGGAACCGTAGCGGAGAATGGAGAATTAGATTTTTATTATCAGCACATAAATGAACAAAAACAAGTGCGGATTGGCGTTTGTCATAGTGTACCGCAAATTTTAGATAACGGTAAAATAAAATTATCTGAAAAGTGGCAATGGCTCAATGGAGATCAATCGGAGGGGAAATCGGTGGTTGTAGAAATGGAATGATATTCAGATAGACAGTTTTTGGTTCGTAGGGGAAAGGAAAAACGAGACGCGGCAGTGATCAAAAGCCGCCGCGCTCGCAAAATTCTCTGATTTCACACTAACAACCATAGTATGAGCATACTAATGTAACTTACTTTTAATTTCTTTCCCGAGGCATAAAAAGGAATTGCAAAAATAAAAGCATTTAGTGCTGACACAATACCGTCCGTAACTCCATGATACAAATGTGGCAGACCCCATAGGAAAAACAGTACCAATGCGCCCCACGGTATCGTTGATTTTTGGGTCAGACAGTCTCCTGCCCGCTGGGCATAGATCAAAAGTTCCAACATGAGTAAAATTTCTAATGGATAATAGAGGATATTTCTAAGCGTATATAATGGATAACTTGAGAAAAATTCCCGAATAATCAAGGGCCTCATTCCAATATACACATAATTTCTAACACATAGGGAAATGCTGCCCATAACCACAAAAAAGATGATGAGCCAGTCCCTGCCTGTGAAAATATCATTTGTTTGATACAGTTCTCCTGCATTTTGTTTTCTCATCTTGTTTAAAATGAAGAATGCTCCAATTCCCCAAATAACAGGGCTGATCCCCAATGCCAATATTTGATTTGGCAGGACTGCCGATATAAAATCACATTCTATTACAATCCATACAAGAAACATCATATATAACGCTTGTATTCCTTTCTTGTAGTTTTCTTTTTCCATATGTTCGTCTTTCTCCTTAGCAATTTTTTTGTATATTTTACCACAAATCACACACAATTCCAATAAATTTCTCTTTTTAAGCGTCAAAACTGGTTGCCTGATGTTTATGTTGTGAAAAAAGATTAAATTATGTATAATGATAATAAGGATATTAATTTGCTGGGGGTGAACGTATGAATCGTAATATATTAGTAAATCTGGGAGAACAGCGCTTTGACAGGCTGAGAGAAGAGAAGAAACTGTATATTGATAAGACAGATTTTATCAGGGAATGGTGGGAGAACAGTTCAATAGTGACATTGATTACGCGTCCGCGCAGATTTGGCAAGACACTGAATATGAGTATGCTTGAGTGCTTTTTTTCAAACCGATACGAAGGCAGAGGAGATTTATTTGAGGGACTTTCCATTTGGCGTGAAGAATGTTACAGGCAGTTGCAAGGTACATTTCCGGTAATTTTTCTAAGTTTTGCAAATATCAAGGCGGCAAAATATGAAGATATGCAGTATAAAATTGCTAAGGTAATTGCGGAATTGTATGAGCAGAACAATTATCTGCTGGAGGGAAATTTATTAAGTAAGCAGGAGAGGGATTATTACGAAAGCATATGTCCTCAAATGGGGGAAGCGGTGGCGTCAGGTGCAGTCCATTCTATGGCTGGGTTTATGCAGCGTTATTATGGAAAAGACGTTATCATTATACTTGATGAGTATGATACGCCAATGCAGGAGGCATGGCTTTCGGGGTACTGGGACGAGGCAGTTACTTTTTTCAAGGGATTTTTTAACAGTACATTCAAGACGAATCCTTATCTGAAGCGCGGATTGATTACAGGGATTACAAGAATTTCCAAAGAGAGCATCTTTTCAGACCTGAATAATCTGAAAGTGATAACAACAACTTCCAGCCAGTATGCTACAGCATTTGGGTTTACAGAGGAAGAGGTGTTCAAGGCACTTGATGATACAGGGCTTGGTGAGGAAAAACAGGGTGTCAAGGCATGGTATGACGGTTTTACATTTGGTGCCTGTTCCGATATTTACAATCCCTGGTCGATTACATCTTTTATAGATAATGGCGGGGAGTACGATACTTACTGGGCAGACACAAGTGGAAACGGGCTTGTCAATTCCCTGATACGACAGGGAAATACCACAATCAAAAGTGCAATGGAGGACTTGCTTGCAGGTAAGACACTGACTACGGAATTAAATGAGCAGATTGTGTTTAACCAGTTGGACGGGAGCACTGCCGCAGTTTGGAGTTTGCTGCTTGCAACTGGATATCTGAAGGTGGTAAATCTTGAGCGTGTCGGGGAGCGTAAAAAGAAAGTTTACACCCTCAGGCTTACAAATATGGAAGTTGCAAGTATGTTTGAGAACATGGTAAAGGGGTGGTTTGGCGGTGAAGGTGAATCTTCATACAATGATTTCATTAAGGCTCTTTTACTAAATGATGTGGACGCGATGAATGAGTTCATGAATGAGATTGCACTTGTGAGTTTTTCAAGTTTTGATACAGCTAAGAGTGCATCGCTGAAAGATGCCCCTGAGCGGTTTTATCATGGTTTTGTATTGGGGCTGATGGTGGAGCTTGACGGAAGGTTTGAGATTACGTCGAACAGGGAAAGCGGTTTTGGGCGTTATGATATCATGCTCATTCCCAAGGACAGGGAGAAGGATTGTGCCTATATCATAGAATTTAAGGTGCATAAGCCTATGAAGGAAAATGATCTTGCCCAAACAGTTGCAAATGCGCTGAATCAGATTGAGGAAAAACGGTATGAAGCAAAACTTGTTGCGGATGGATTTGTGCCAGAAAATATCAGGAAGTATGGTTTTGCATTTAAAGGGAAGGAATGCCTGATTGGGTAGTGGTGATGTGTTGACAAGCGTGTCAGAGCACGCAAGGAGGATAAAAATAGGTTTACATGAGTAAAGTATTATTGATTGAAGATGATACCATGATTGCTTCCGGGATTTGCTATGCACTGGAGATGGAAGGCTATGAAACCTGTTCTGTCACAAAGATTGCAGATGTGAAAAAAATTGTTTTAAAAGAGAAGTTTGATTTGGCAATTGTAGATATGCAGCTTCCAGATGGAACAGGCATTGACGTGAGTGAAATGTTGAAAAACACTGATACATCCATTATTTTCCTGACGGTTGTGGATGATGAAAATACGATTGTCAAAGCATTTGATGATGGAGCACAGGATTACATTGTAAAGCCTTTTCGAATCAGGGAACTTCTGGCGAGAGTCCGCCGTATCATGTTAGCAAAAAATAATCAAACAGAAAATGATACTGTTATCTGCGTAGGACAGGTAATGATCCATACAGACGAGGCAAAAGTTTATGTGCATGACAGTGTCATTGAACTCACCGCACTGGAATACAGGCTGCTGCTCATTTTTGCATATAATAAAGGCGTTCTGTTATCCAGACAGCAGATTCTGGATAAAATATGGGATATTGATGGGAACTTTGTTGAGGACAATACACTTACTGTTTATGTGAAACGATTGCGGGAGAAACTTGGCGAAGCGATAAAGATTGAAACTGTGAGAGGAATGGGCTACCGTGTGGGTTAGGAAAAAAGAAGTAGAACAGTTGTCGGAGTTCGTGAAAGGCTATATTTCGGGTGAGGAACTTGATATTCGTGATCATAGAGAAGGTATTTTTAATATTCTGAAAAATGATATCTATACTCTGGTTAACAAGAAAAATGAACAGATCAAGGCAATCGAGTCAGAAAGAGACATTCTTTCTGATTATATGGCAGATATTTCCCATCAACTGAAAACGCCGATCACTTCTATGAGGATTATGGCAGATTTACTGGAAGATGCAGAGCCAGAGAAACAGGCAGAGTTCATTCATAATATTCAGATTTCGTTGAATAAGATGGAGTGGCTGGTAGGGGCGCTTCTTAAAATGGCCAAGCTGGATGCCCATGCGATTCATTTTATGAAAAAAGATATTCATACATCAGAACTCTTTGAAGCGGTCAAGCCGTCGGTTGCAATACTCCTTGATATCAATAATCAGATGATGCAATTGAAACATGATTGTGTGATGCATTGTGATAAACAGTGGACAGTTGAGGCACTGACGAACATTATTAAAAATGCCATTGAGTATTCACCGAAAGATAGTGTGATTATGGTAGACAGCGGGGAAAATCCCATGTATTGCTGGATTTCAGTAAAGGACAGCGGTATGGGAATGGACAGGACAGCGTACACCACTCTCTTTAAAAGATTTGAGAATTCCACGAATGAAAATGGATTTGGCATTGGTATGCCACTTGCATTATCCATTGTAAAAGGACAAGGCGGAGATATCGATGTCGATTTCGGAAGTGACGGAAAGGGAACGAATTTTATCCTAAAATTTTTTAAGTGACAAAATTGTCACAAAATATTGATTCGTAGTCACGAAACAGTCATTTCGTATTGTTAGAATGAAAAGTGAAAAAAGGAGGAATACGCAATGGCTGTTTTAGAAGTAAAAGATTTAATAAAGAAATATGGTCAGGGTGAGTCCGAAGTAATCGCACTTGACCAAGTTACCTTTTCTGTTGAAAGAGGAGAATTTGTCGCAATTGTCGGCGCTTCCGGTTCTGGAAAATCTACACTCATGAATATGATTGGCGGAATTGATTATCCGACAAGCGGTTCCATCATCATTGATGGAAATGAGATACAACGGATGCGTGAGGATGAACTGGCGATTTTCCGCAGAAGGAATCTGGGGATTGTTTATCAGTTTTATAATCTGATTCCTACACTTACAGCGGAGGAAAATATTGCATTGCCATGGAAACTGGATGGAAGAAAAGAGAATAAAGCGCGTTTGACAGAGATTGTACAGATGCTCGGTCTTGAGAACAGAGCAAAACATCTGCCGGGGCAAATGTCCGGCGGTCAGCAGCAAAGGGTATCCATTGGAAGGGCATTGATCAATGAGCCGGCATTTATCCTCGCGGATGAGCCAACGGGAAATCTTGACAGCAAGACAAGCAGAGAGATTCTGGATATTTTAAAGTTTGCCAACCAGAAATACAATCAGACAATTCTTCTGGTCACGCATGATGAAAAGATTGCCTTGCAGGCGAACCGCATCATCGCAATTGGCGATGGAAAAATAATAAAAGACGAGGTGATGAAATAATGAAAATAAGTATGAAAATAACATCACAGCTCGCTTTAAGCCAGATCAAATTAAACCGAAAAAGAACAAGGGGAAGTATTCTGGCGATTTCTTTATCGACATCGCTTGTCACAGCGGTCATGTGCTTTGCGACAAGCGGTCACAAAATGCTTACCGATTTTTTAGGACCGGGATATGGAAATTATGGTGGAGCATATTCCGTGATCGTTGCAATTCCGGTTTTTATCTTAGGATTGCTCATCGCTTTTATGTCGATGGCAGTGATATCCAATATTTTTATCGCCAGTGCCAATAAGAGAATACAGGAGCTTGGCATTTTAAAATGTGTCGGTGGAACGGGAAAACAGGTAAAAGAGACCGTCCTGTATGAAGGTTTGTGGCTTTGTGTGACTGGCATTCCACTGGGTCTTATTTTGGGAACAATCCTTGGATATATTGGTGTAAAGATCACAGGATATTTTGTCTCAGACATCAATGAACTTTCCAAGAGCATTATCATGAGACCATTTTCGTTTTCGCTTTCATTTTCTATTTCCATTTGGACTTATGTGTTTGCGGCGTTTTTTTCTTTTCTTATTGTATTATGTTCTGCGTATAAACCTGCAAAGAAAGTTGGAAAACTCACTGCAATGCAATGTATCAAAGGCATTGCAGCAAACACAAACTTTAATGAATTTGATGGAAAAGATGATTTTATAGAAGCTTTTATAGAAGCGGTATTTGGATGTGAAGGAGCAATAGGATATCAGAATATCAAAAGAAACAAATCGGGTTATAAAGCAGCGATACGAGCTTTATCGCTTGGTATGTTATTGCTTCTGGTAACAGGTGGACTTTCGAATCAGGCAGAAGAACTCAGAAGCTGGATGGAACCAGACTCAAAAGAAATGGATGTGAGTTACTGTTCTATCCGGGATATCGTTATGAATGAACATACAGGAAAAGAAGAAGAAAGGATTGCAGTCCCGATTTCATCTGAAACTTACAATGAGATCACAAGGAGCCTGTCAGCGTATGTGAAGGCTGAAGTCTACGGAATTGGAAGTGATGCATGTACCTATAACGCAGTGTTGAATACCGAGTTTCTTTCGACGGATATGTTAGCAGTTCCTGATATTTTTGACAAGAATGGCGAAACAGAAGTTTCTCTTGCAGCGGTTGACAAGGACCTTTATCAAAAATTATGTGACAGAGTGGGAGCGGATTATGGCAGCAATCTGTTGATAAACTGTTATCAGTATAATGACAATGGGAGAATCAAAACAATAAGCCCTTTCAATGAAAATATAACAAAGATTACATTGGTCAATGCAGCGGATGAGCAGACAGCGCTTGAAATTGGCGGCTTTTTATATCAGGAAGATCTGAAAGAACAGGGATTTCATGAGTTGAATCCGAATCCAGTCCGAATCGTTGTGCCAGATATCGATGCAAGATATTTTGACTGGTATTGTACACCAGATGACGAACAGACTTATACAGCATATGCCAGAAAAGTAATGGACAGATACTATCCGATTCTCACAGAAGATTCCTATGTTGAGCAGGGATATACCGTAAGGATAAGCCGTATTGATACAATGATTCAGATGCTGAATGTAGCAATTGTATTAGCTGAAATCATCATGTATGGTTTTGTTATCCTGCTCATTATTATGGGATTTACAAGTGTAATTAGTACGCTTGCAGCAAATATCAGAATCCGAAGCCGTGAGTTTGCAATTTTAAAAAGTATTGGCATGACCAGTCAATCACTTTGTAAAATGCTCTACTGTGAAAGTATTTTGTGTGTTATACAAGCACTCCTGCCCGGCGTTGTGTTTGGAATTGCAATTCCATTTGTAATAAATTTGCCAATTCGGAAAAATTTTCCTGTAGTGTATCATATACCATGGGGGACATTGCTGCTAGGGATTGTTGTGTTGATCACGATTGTGATGATCATTACGCAAATTGAAATAAATAAGTTGAAGCATAAAAGTATTATTGATGAAATAAGAATGGATGTTATGTAATAGGATAGCATGGTTTATGGAAAATAACTAAAATCAATCGCTTATTTTTTCACATATTTATTTGCGCCGCATGTATTGACTTAAGAGCGCCATGCTGATATGATAAATACAGATGCGCAAGCGGTTGCGCAATGCGGAATAAGAATGGAGAAAAAGTATGTTGGATTATATTAAGGGAATGGACATTTCGTCACTTGACGAGATTGAGAAGCTCGGCGCAAAATTTTATGATCATGGCAAAGAGGGGGATTTGATTCAGATTCTAAAAGACTATGGAACGAATTATATCCGCTTACGGATTTGGAATGACCCGCAGTCTCCTGACGGTAAGCCCTACGGTGCGGGAAACACGGACTATGAGACCATGCTTCGCATGGCAAAGCGCGTGAAAGCGGCGGGACTTGGCTTTCTGCTTGATTTTCACTACAGTGATTTCTGGGCAGACCCCGGCAAGCAGCGCAAGCCAAAGGCGTGGGCGGACTACAATGCAGATCAGCTCGAAGAGGCAGTGTATGATTTTACGAAGGAAATATTGAATCGCCTGAATAAAGAAAATATTATACCGGATATGATGCAGGTCGGCAATGAGCTGTCAAACGGACTGCTCTGGCCGGAGGGACAAGTGCCTAATTACGCGAATATCGCGCGTTTTGTCAGCGCAGGCATCCGCGCAGTGAAGGAGATCTGTCCTAGAGCAAAGATTATGATACATCTCGACAATGGCGGCAACAACGAACTGTACAGAACATGGTTTGACCAGTATATCAACGTCAACAAAGGTGCAGATTTCGATGTGATCGGACTTTCCTACTATCCATTCTGGCATGGCACGCTGGACGATTTGTCAAACAATATGAATGATATCGCAGTGCGTTATGGAAAGGAGCTTGTCATCGCAGAGGTTTCGATGGGGCATACCACCGAGGATTATGCCGCCTATGAGAAGCTTGCGCCGGAGCAGAGAAAAGGCATGGCGACAAGACCAGCGCTGTGCGAGAAGGTGCCCTTTGCAATGACCAAAGAAGGACAGTGCGATTTTATGAAAGCCTTTCTGGCGGTGCTTGAGAGGGTGCCAGAGCAGAAGGGCAGAGGTTTCTTTTACTGGGAGCCCGCATGGCTGCCGGTAGCCGGGAGCGGCTGGGCGACAGATGAGGCGCTCGTCTACATCAAGGAGGCTGGACCCTGCGGCAATGAGTGGGCAAATCAGGCATTGTTTGACTATGATGGCAACGCACTTCCAGCACTGGAAGTTATCAGAGATTACGGAAAATAAATAATAGAGATAGAAGGAGATATTTCAATGATTACAGAGAATATTTCAACGCTTGTAAACTATGGTATCGCAGCCGGACTACTCGAGGAGGCGGACAGAATCTACACAGTCAACACACTCTTGGAATTGTTTGGGCTGGATGATTATGAGGAGCCCGAAAATCCACAAAAGATAACAAATCCGGCAGACTTCGACTTGGAGGGACTTCTGGGACAAATGCTTGACTATGCAGCAGAGAAAGGAATCCTTGCCGATGACAGTATCGTGTACCGTGATTTGTTTGACACGAAAATCATGAGCCTGCTGCTGCCGCGTCCGTCTGAGGTGATCCGCAAATATCAGAAACTCTATGAGGAAAATGGCGCCAAGGCAGCGACAGACTGGTATTATACCTTCAGCCAGAATACAGACTATATCAGGCGCTACCGCATTGCGCGCGATAGGAAGTGGAAGGCAGACACAGAATACGGCGAGATGGATATCACGATCAACTTATCGAAGCCGGAAAAGGACCCCAAGGCGATTGCGGCGGCAAAGAATGCAAAGCAGAGCGGGTATCCCAAGTGCCAGCTCTGTATGGAAAACGAGGGCTATGCTGGCAGGGTAAATCATCCGGCGCGCCAGAATCACAGAATTATTCCGGTCACCATTCAGGGCAATCAATGGGGCTTCCAGTATTCGCCGTATGTATATTACAATGAACACTGCATTGTGTTTAACAGCAGGCATATTCCCATGAAGATTGAGCATGATACGTTTGTGAAGCTGTTTCATTTTGTGGAGCAGTTTCCACATTACTTTGTGGGCTCCAATGCAGACCTTCCGATTGTGGGCGGCTCGATTCTAAGCCACGATCATTTTCAGGGTGGAAATTATGAGTTTGCAATGGCGAAAGCGCCTGTTGAGATGGCATTTACAGTGAAGGGGTTTGAGGACATTACAGCAGGGATTGTCAAGTGGCCAATGTCTGTCATCCGGCTTTCCCACAAGGATTACAACCGGATTATCGAGCTTGCGGATGTAATTCTTGCCAAGTGGCGCGGCTATACGGACGAGGCGGTATTTATCTTCGCAGAGACCGACGGGGAGCCGCACAACACCATCACACCGATTGCCAGAAAGCGGGGAGAGAACTATGAGCTGGATTTGGTGCTGAGAAATAATATCACCACCGAAGAGCACCCGCTGGGCGTCTATCATCCGCATGCGGAGCTTCATCATATCAAGAAGGAAAATATCGGTTTGATCGAAGTGATGGGACTCGCAGTGCTGCCGTCAAGACTCAAGTCAGAGTTAGAGCAGTTAGCAGATGCAATCCTTGCCAAAGAAGATCTTCGCCAAAATGAAGTGCTGGAAAAACATGCGGACTGGGTAGATGAATTTTTACCGAAATATGACAATGTGACCAAAGATACCGTGATGGACATCATTCAGAAAGAGGTAGGTATCGTGTTTGGCAAAGTGCTGGAGCACGCGGGCGTCTACAAGAGAGATGAAGCTGGCAGGGCAGCATTCCAGCGTTTTATTGACGGTCTGTAAAGATGAGGAGCGACAAGATGACGATCGCTGATGTCGCAGAGGCGCTCCAAGTATCCAAGACAACCGTATCGCGTGCGATCTCAGGCAAAGGGCGCATCGGTGATGCGACCAGACAGCGGGTGCTGGCCTATATTGAGGCGAATGACTACAAGCCCAATGTGATTGCCAAAGGACTGGCACAGAAAAAGACCTACAATATCGCACTGGTGATTCCCGGCGACTGCAATCTCGTAGATATGCCCTTTTTTCAGAACAGTATGCAGGGAATTTGCGAGGAGGCGTCAGCGAATGATTACGATGTCATGCTTGTGCCGGTGACAGGCAGTCATTCAGACAATTTGGCGCGCATGATCGCCAACAACAAAGTGGACGGTGTGATACTCAGCCGGTCGCTGGTAAAAGATACCAATGCAGTCCTCCTAAAAGAAGCGCATCTTCCTTTTGTGATGATGGGGACATCGCGGGATGCCAAGATCTTACAGGTGGATAATGACCACAGAGCAGGATGCAGTGCACTGGTAAGCCGTATGCTGCACAGCGGGACAGCCAGAATCGGATTGATTGGCGGCAGCAGGAACTATGTCGTCAACCGGACTAGAAAACAGGGATACGAGGATGCCTTCCATGCGGCGGGCAAAGTGCTGGATACGGCATTGATGATAGAGGACTGTGACAGCGTGGCAAAAATTGAGTCCGCGGCGGCAAAACTCCTTCAGGCAGGTATTGGCGCAGTCGTCTGTATGGATGATTTGATCTGTGCAGTAGTGCTACAGGTCTTGGCGGACAGGAATATCGCGGTGCCGCAGCAGATTCAGGTGGCCTCCTTTTATGACAGCACCCTGCTTCGGACTGCGAAGCCGGCAGTCACGTCTCTTTTGTTCGACGACAGGGCGCTTGGCGCGCTCACATGCAAGGTTTTACTGCAATACATTCAGGGAGAAGAAGTGGAGCAAAAGACGCTGCTTGGCTATGAGCTGGCAGTCAGGGAATCCACACTCTTTGACTGAAATAGTCTGTGAATGAATCTGGGGGAATGAGGATGTCTAAGAAGAAAAAGGGGTCTGCGGAGTTTCGCTATTACGAAGTGCCGCGGGAGGAAGCAGTTCTTGCACTGATAGGAAATAAGTGGATACAAGTTTACGGTGAGAATATCGACAACATGCATTTTCACAACCTGATTGAGATCGGATACTGTCATTACGGGGAGGGAGATCTTGTCATAGAAGAGGAGCAGTACCGCTTCGGTGCGGGCATGGTCTCCTGTATCCCGGCAAATTTTCTGCATGTGACCAAAAGTGACACCGGTGTCATGGCATTCTGGGAGTATCTGTATATCAACCCGGCAGATCTGCTAAAGCAGCAGGGAAGACCTGCGCAGGAGATTCGCAATATTATAGATGCAGTCAACAGCAGGGCGTTTTTTATCAAAGTAGAGGAGAATCCGATCTTTGTGACACTGATTCGTGCGATCTTTGAGGAGATGCAGAACAAAAATCCCTATTACAGGGAGTGTGTCGGCGGAATGGCGTACTCGCTGCTGTTTGAGATTGCCAGATACAATGGAAGAGGGACTGCACAGTCCTATGGAAAAAACAATAGTTTACAGCTCGAAAATGCGATCGAGTATGTGGAAAGAAATTTCCAGAACAATTTCAAGATTGCAGATCTGGCAAATGAATGCCATATGAGCGAGACGCATTTTCGGCGTGTCTTTCAGGAGAAAATGAACATGACGCCGGTCGAGTATGTGAACTTTGTCCGTATCAAAATGGCGTGTGAGCTGATTGACAAAACAGATATCAGCATGGAGGATGTGGCGGAAAAAGTCGGGTTTATCACACCGTCAACGTTTAACCGGAATTTCCGGCGTATCATTGGCACATCGCCCTATCAATGGAAAAAACGCCCGGACAACCATGAGGGGAAACTTTTAGAATATAAGATTTCTGCGCTGAAGGGGTGGTAAGATGGAGCGAGCGTATGCACAAGATCTGCAAAATCTGTACAGAGCCAAAAATGAGAGTGATATTGATGCAGTCCTTGATTTTTGTGAGAAATACGACGGGAAATTAGGACTTGAACACATACCGGATTTGATGCGGATGTTCAACGAAAATACAGAGGCAAGCCCTGCGCAGAATGAGTATATCGTAGATCTGTTAGACACCATTGTGGAAAAATATGGACAGGAGGCTGTGAATATCATTGTCGAACGGTCAGATGCCCTTCTGGAAGAAGATTCAGAGGGATGCATGCCGTATTTGATTATTATGTTTTTCTTCTGGCATAAGGACAGGCAGTTTGACATTGTGACACCGCTTAGGACGGCAAAGGACTGTATCAGAAAACTGTATCGGGACGGGATTCACGAAAAGATAGAATATATGCAGAAACATTCAGAATATTACAAGACGGAACAAATAAAAAGGATACAGAATATAGAAAGCGATCTGCACGATATTTAGATGATTATAGAAACAAGAATTTGGCTGCGGGTGGTATAATGGAGCTGAATCCAAATAAGAGGGCATTACAATGCAGGAAAAATTAAAAAATCCCCTGTTTTACGGGGAGAATCGAACAGCGGCACACTCTGACCACAAGTATTATGTGAGTGAAGCCGAATTTGCACAGAATATCCAAAGCCTGAAAAAAACGCTGGACGGCGTCTGGAAGTTCCGGTATGCAAAAAATCTGGCGGAGGCGCCAGAAGGATTTTATAAAATGGACGCAGACTGCCTAAACTGGGAGGACATCTGCGTGCCAGCACACATTCAACTTGAGGGGTATGACAGGCCGCAGTATGTCAATGTACAGTACCCGTGGGACGGGCATGAGGTCATTGAACCCGGTGAGATTCCCACACGTTTCAATCCCACTGCAAGTTATGTCAAATACTTTACCGTGCCGGCGGCGTTTGCAGGAAAGCGGGTCTTTGTCTCCTTTCAGGGCGTTGAGAGCGGCTTTGCACTCTGGTGCAATGGAAACTATATTGGCTACAGTGAGGACAGCTTTACACCGTCGGAGTTCGAGCTGACAGAGGTATTGAAGGCAGGCGAAAACAAGCTCGCTGTCCAAGTGTACAAATGGACAAGCGGAAGCTGGTGTGAAGATCAGGATTTCTTTCGGTTTTCAGGAATCTTTCGGAGTGTTTATCTGTATGCAATACCTGACACGCATGTCAGTGATCTGAAAATTCGGACGGATTTGAATGCGGATTACACGCAGGCAGATTTGGTGGTATCACTGACTGTCACGGCATTACAGGCAGCTTCCTGTGTCAAGGCAAAACTGACGCTCTCTGACATCTCAGAAGTCGCCGGGACAGAAATCACTCTTGTAAATGGCGCCAATCCGGCAGTTCATATGACAGTGGACGAACCAAGGCTTTGGAGCGCAGAGGAGCCGTATTTATATGAACTATTGATTACTTTGTATGATGCGGATGGAAATTTTGTCGAAATCATACCGCAGAAAGTCGGCTTTCGGCGTTTTGCGATGGACAATGGTATCATGACGCTCAACGGGAAGCGTATTGTATTTAAGGGTGTCAACAGGCATGAGTTCAGCGGGCGTTTTGGAAGAGTGCCCGATTATGGCGAGATGTTGCAGGACATCATCACCATGAAACGGCATAACATCAATGCCATCCGTACTAGCCATTACCCGAATGACTCAAGGCTCTATGAGCTGTGTGATGAATACGGACTGTATCTTATTGACGAGTGCAATATGGAGTCTCATGGGGCATGGGATTTGGTACTCAGGGGGAAAAGGCCCATAGAGCAGGCGCTTCCGGGCGACAGGAAAGACTGGGAACCGCTTCTGCTTGACAGGGTAAATTCGATGTACCAGCGGGACAAGAATCATCCCTCTGTCTTAATCTGGTCATGTGGAAACGAGTCGTTTGGCGGCTCTGTCATCTACGCAATGTCCCAGAAACTGCGGGAGCTTGACGACACAAGGTTAATCCACTATGAAGGGGTATTTAACGACAGGCGCATCAATACCATCTCCGACATGGAGAGCCAGATGTATTCCAGTGTGGCTTCCATCAAGGAATTTTTGAAAAAAGACAGAAGCAAGCCTTTTATACTCTGTGAGTATACGCACGCAATGGGAAATTCCTGCGGCGCCATGCATAAGTATACAGATTTGACGGATGAGGAGCCGCTGTTTCAGGGTGGTTTTATCTGGGACTATGTGGACCAGTCGCTTTACCACAAGGACAGATATGGCAAGGAAGTACTCGGCTACGGCGGCGACTTTGACGATCGCCCATGCGATTATAATTTCAGTGGAAACGGCATTGTCTACGGCGGAGACAGAACCCCTTCGCCAAAGATGCAGGAAGTAAAATTCAATTATCAAAATATACAGGTTCAAGTGCGTGGTGACAAATTTGAAGTCATCAACAAAAATCTGTTTACTAATACTTCCCGGTACGAGTGCCTTGTCACACTGGCGCTGGACGGAGAGGAGATTGCAAGCGCAACGGTTGTAACAGATGTGGAGCCGCTCTCTTCAAAAGTATATAAACTGCCCGTATTTGGCTATATGACGCCGTGGAGCAGCGAAGAGCCGTGGAAGGCAGTGCGGGGCGGCGAGTATGTCGTGACAGTGAGCTTCGTGCTCTTATACGATACCCTCTGGGCACAGCGCGGCCACGAGGTTGCATTTGGACAGGGGGTATACACCATAGAGGGAGCAGGGGATTCCTGTGATGTCCCTGAGGCGCAAGTGTTTGAGATTGCCGACGGCGCTTACAATATCGGTGTGCGCGGCGTACATTTTGAGGCGTTGTTTGACAAAGGCGGAAAAGGGCTGGTGTCGTATGTGTACGCAGGCAGGGAGTTCTTGAAAGCCATCCCGAAACCGAATTTCTGGCGTGCGCCGACAGACAACGACTGCGGCAATCAGATGCCATTCCGGTATGCACAGTGGAAGACCGCGAGCCTTTACCAGCAGACAAAGGAGCCTGTCATCACAAAAAATGACACCGATGTCACAATCCGGTATTGTTATGTGCTGCCGACAACGCCGGCGTCAGAATGTTTTGTGACCTACAAGGTGACAGGTGACGGCAATATCAATACGACGCTGGAATACGAAGCGCCGGACGGCGTTACCGACATCCCAGAGTTTGGCATGCTGTTCAGGTTCGATGCGGATTTGGAGAATGTGGCATGGTATGGACTGGGACCGGCAGATACGTACTGTGACCGCGAAAAAGGCGGGAAACTCGGTATTTATCATAAAAAGGTAGCAGAAAATCTGGCGGAGTATCTCGTGCCGCAGGAGTGCGGAAACCACACGGGTGTGCGCAGCGTCAGCATCACCGATAACAAAGGACGCGGCGTCAGGTTCACCGGAAACGATTTGAGTGTGAATGTACTGCCGTATACGCCGCATGAGCTTGAAAATGCAATGCATGTCTATGAACTGCCGCCTGTCTACTACACGGTGGCGAGGATTGCCCTAAAGCAGATGGGGGTATCAGGTGACGATAGCTGGGGCTCAAGGACGCACAGCGAGTATTTATTAGACGCCACGCATAAGTTAACATTATCATTTGATTTTAAAGGCATTTGCAAACAGCCTGAAAAAATATAAAAAACCAAAAAGGAGGAATGAAAAGTGGATAAATTTGTATTGAACGTTATCCATAGGCCAGAGATGGTTCCAGAGTATTCTGCGACAGTCACAGGACAGGGAAAGGAGGAGGATATCAGAGATCAGGCGCTCTTGACAGAATCGCTCGATATCTTCAAGACACAGCAGAGATTGGCGCACGAGAATGGTCTCAAAGTGACAATCCAGATGACTTACGCTTCACTGTTCAATGATGAGGCAGTGGAACTTGCAAAGCATGACCATGAGGAGTACGGTGATGAGATCGCACTCTCTCTGCTCGGACTTCCCTGTGAGGAGTTCCGCGAGAAGTACAAGACAAAGGATTTCTGTATCTGGATGTTCTCGATGGAGGACAAGAAAGCAATCGTCAATGATGTTTTCGAGAAATTCCATGACAAATTCGGATTTTATCCAGAATCGACAGGTTCTTACTACATGGATGCCGAGCTGACAAACTATATCAAAGAGAAATATCCAACCGTAAAATGCGCGGTTGCGACATGCTGGGAGGAAGGCCCCAAGGCATACCACACCTGCAACAACTCATGGTACACGCTGTTTGACGGCGGTCCGTGGGCGCCGTGGATTCCCTCGAAGCAGAACACCCATGCACCTGCTGCAAACGCGGCGGAGGACTCTGGCATCGTCGCGATTCCACATCTTTCGAGAGATTTGATTGCCTGCTATGATGGAAATGGTTCGAATTTTGGCACGCATCCGCAGAACGTACTCCGCGGCATGATTTACGACACAAAGACATGGGAATACCCGTATCTCTATAACTTAATTGACCAGTACCGTGACCTTGCAAAGTATAACAACGGCTACGCGTACAACATGATGTTTGTCGGACCCGGCTGGATGAACAAGATGGGACGCTGGGAGCAGCCCTATGAGCTGCTGTATAAGTCCTACAGCGACGGCTGCAAGTATTACGGCGACCTGAAAAAAGAGGGCAAGCTCATCGACATGACGATGGCAGAGTTTGCGGACTATTACCGGGAGAAGAAGGGCGTCAATGCAGGAAATTACAATGAGCCGGAGTGTGCGCCATGGCGCGATATCCTCTATGGTTCTGACAAGCAGCTGTTCTGGTACTGCGACCCGTATATGAGAGCCTGCGTCAACATGGATCAGGGCGGTGCGATTGTGGACCTTCGCCCCTATGTGGCGAAATTAAACTGGCCTGTCGGCATCGGAACGCCGCATGTACAGGATGCTTCCTATCCGTTCCTGATTCAGGAGAAGTACCGTGCAGGTTACTTTACACACTATGCAGGAGCAGGCACTGTGAGAAGCGCAAAGCTTTCATATAAGGGAGAGGAAGTAGATCTCTGCCTCTGCCCGACACACTGCCATTTCTCTGAGGAAGTGATTGACGGCAAAAAGACGCGCATCCTGACACTTGACCCGGTGGAAATCAAGTTCAACGGTGTGACTGTGAAGCTTCAGACGAAAGAATACTTTGAGGAGGGCGCTTCCAACATCAAGATTGAGCGGAATATTCTTGAGATCAGTGACCCGTCCGCAGAGGTTACACTCGACGAGTATATCACGGCATGCTATGGCACGACAGAGTATCCTGAGGATATGACAGGCATCACACTCGCATGTGAGGGCGCAGGCGGTACAAGCATCAACTATGAATACCGGTGCCGCGATGCGAAACTTGACGGCGCGAGCGCTGTGAGCGCCGTGATTCCCGCAATTGAGACAAAGGTATCTCTCACCGCCTCTGACAAGGCACTCGGCTATGTCGAGGAGGGATATGCATTCTCACCGATGTTTAAGCTCGGCTACAAGAAGACAATTTCTGATAAGGAGGTATTTGCTACATGGCTCAACTTGGAAAAGGCAAATTAAATTACAGATGTCCATCCTGCTTTATGCGAGACCTCGACATCGACATGTTCTACAATAAGGACACCGGCATCTATAGCTGCATCCGCTGCCAGTACAGAGGGACAGAGCAGGATGTCCTCGAGAAAAATGAGATGGTACGGTTCCGTTATCTCGACAGGGCAAAGCGGTTTACGAAGTTTGATTTTGACTGACGATTGAAGTGATAAACAGGGCAGACTCTTTTGAAAGGGGTCTGCCTTTACAATTTCATAGTTGTCTAAAGGACAGATCAATGATAAAATGGGAATGAAAAATAGTAGGATGATGTTGAAAGAGGCTATGTATGGAAGAATATATTCAGGAGCTGGTACAGGATGATGGGGTGGAAGATGCCGGCACAATTAGATATGACAGTGAAGATGAGAATAAAGTCCAATGTATTTATCCGGCTTCCAAAATAAAAATTGACAGGGTGCAGTTTTCTGTTTTTGAATTGAAACGCAGATATGACAGAGGATTGATTTGTCTGGATCCAGATTTTCAGAGAAATTTTGTATGGAAACAGAAGCAGAAGTCTGAATTGATCGAATCTGTCATCATGGGGATTCCGCTTCCGTTGATCTATCTTGCAGAGACCATGGAGGGGAATCTGGTTATTGTTGACGGCAGGCAGAGACTGACTACATTTTTTCATTTTATGGATAACAAATTTGCGCTGAATGGTTTGAAGATACTGCCAGATCTGAATGGATGCAGATTTTCGGATTTTGAGGAGGACAAAAAGAAACGCAAGTTTGCAACAGATATTGAAGATTTTCAGCTGGTCATACAGATCATAAAGTATCCGACACCAGACAGAGTACGATTCGACATTTTTGACAGGGTAAACAGAGGAGGGACCCCCTTAAACAATCAGGAGATGCGCAATGCGTTATATCAGGGGAAATCAACCCGGTTATTGTCTTCTTTGGCAGAGAGTGAGCAGTTTCAAAATGCAACGGGAAAATCAATAAGTCCTACCCATATGAAAGACAGATATATAATTTTGCGTGCTGTCAGTTTTTGGATGTGGAGAGAAGGGAAGCTTAAAAATAGTGACGGCGAAGAGATAAAATACCGAAGTGACATTGAAGAATTTCTCGGTTATGCCATGGAGCAGCTGAATAGAGCAAGTGATCAGGAAATTGCAACTATCCAAGAAATATTTCTTGAAGAGATGCTCGTGATATATGATATTCTTGGAGAGGATGCCTTTCGGATTCCAACGGAGAATAAAAAACGAAGACCAGTTAGTATGATATTATTTGAAAGTCTTTTTTATTTTTTCAGACTGATTATGAAGGATAGTGAAGGACTGGACCCATCCGATATCACAAAAGCTGTGCAGGAAATAATGGAGGACAGTGTTTTTCTGGAGGCACTGACTTACAATGTTGACAGTGCGGTTCATGTGGAGGAACGGTTCAGGGTGGTCACGCAAAAATATAAGGAGTTGCTGGATGTTAAGTAGAATATTAGTAGATGGATATAAAAGTATTGACAGGAGTGAATTGGAATTATCCAATTTTACATTGCTGGCGGGAGTCAATTCTGCCGGCAAGTCCTCTGTCATTCAGGCAGTGTTATATGTCATTCAAGTGCAAAATAAATACGGACAGCAAAGTAAACCTGACATAGGGCGGTTTATGGATATCAGAAATAGCATCAAGGGCAATCGGGAAATTTATTTTGAATTGGGTGAGCGGAGGCACGAAGAAATAAGAACAGCAAAGTTGACCCTGACGCAGGAGGAAAATGGAGTAGGCATACATCTGCAACCACCGTCAAAATTTAGCATCTTGGATTATATTCATAAAAACAATATTGTTTATTTGCCTGTGGAACGAGTGGGGATACTGCGCACATATGAGTTGAATACACAGCAGGAAAGGACAATTGGCGAACGCGGCGAATATGCATATTCTTATCTTGCATTATATGGGCAGGAATCTATACCTGAGGAGAAATTTGCCTATAAGCCGGAAAAGGTAGGCCAAAGTCTCAACAACCAAGTGAATTACTGGCTGGAATATCTGATGGGATTTAATGTACAGACAAACATTGTGCAGGATGTGGATCAGGTGGTGGTCACGTACTCGAATGCAAAGAATAACCGGTATTACAGAGGGAAAAATGTAGGAACAGGAGTGACTTATATGTCAATTTTGGTGATTGCTGCATTGGCATGTAAACAGGAGGATATTTTGATCATTGAGAATCCTGAAATCCATCTCCATCCGAGGGCACAGTCCCGTTTTATGGAATTTCTTGCATTTCTAGCCAACAGGGGATTGCAGGTCATAGTGGAGACGCACAGTGACCATATTTATAATGGAATGAGAAAATGCATCAAGAAAAAGACACTGCAAAAAGAACAGGCAGCGGCTTATTTCTTTGATCTGGATGATACAATGCAGACAAGAGTAGAGAGAATCTACTTGAACGACGAAGGCGCAGAAGAAAATCATCCATATGGAATGTTTGACCAGTTTGATGACGATTTGGATGAACTGCTGGGATTGTAGGTGAATTATGGAAATATTACTAAATGAGAAATCACTTGATGGACAGTTTGATTCTTTGGAAACATTTTTCAAAACCTTGCCGGAGATGAGCAGAAATATGAAAATACTAAAAGAGAAGAACCTGCTGTTATATAAGCATAGTTCTCTGTATTCCAGAAATGTCACAAAGGAAATGACATTGATGGAACTGCAAAACAGCAGAGGAAATATAATACCTGTATATAGGGATGAGATCAGAAAATGGAAGAGAGATTTATCGGAGATGACGACAAGCCCTCCATTTTGGGATACCGAAAGCCAGCAGTGTGAGGATTCCATCTCTGAGGCGGCAAGACGTCATACAGATGTGATTTCCTTTCAACATCCTGATTATGAGGATAAGGAATTGAAGGTACTGGATTATGATAAGAATACTCAGATTGTACATTCGTCAGTCACAACAAACTATTTACTCCATACGTTATTGATGCATAAAGTGATTGACGAATATTATTTTTTGAAAAAAAGATATATGGGTAAAAGGCTGGTATTGGAGCAACTGGATATGGAGAGTGTGAAAAACTTGCAAAAAACAGAATTTGAAGAATTGACAGCAGCTTTGGACCGATTTGAAAGGATGGAATCATGGGGCGCAATCTGCAAAGACCAGTTTTTCTATTATAAGAGTTATCAGCCAGCATCAAAAAAGAAGGATTATTTTGCAAATAAGGGATTTGGGGATAAGGAGATCAATAAATTCAGATGTGGCCAGCATTCACAGATACGGTGTTTTGGCTATCGCAAAGACGATAAGTTTCACATTTTGATGGTGGAGAGAGACCACAGTGTGAGCGATACAGGGTGATGTGAATTAGGGATAGAAAGTCCATTCAAATAAAGTTCATTTAAATTTCATTGAATTTATGCGCGTTATCTGCTACAATAGTCATTGATTTGTACAGTGCCGGCTAAAGATATGAACAAAAATGCACTGTGAAAATGAGGTGTTTGTAACAATGGCAGTCATCTGGCTGCACAGTTATGAAAAGATTATGTAGATTGGAGCCGCATATGAGTATTATAGAAAAAGTATTCGGTACACACAGTGAACGCGAATTAAAAAGGATTGAACCGATTGTAAAAAAGATTGAGAGCTATCGGGAAGAGATGGGAAAGCTCACCGATGAGGAGCTTCGTGGCAAGACGATGGAGTTCAAAAAGAGAGTGGCAGAGGGCACCAGCCTCGATGACATTCTCCCTGAGGCATACGCTGTTGTCCGCGAGGGCGCAAAGCGTGTACTGAATCAGGAACACTACAGAGTACAGCTAATCGGTGGTATCGTTCTGCATCAGGGACGAATCGCAGAGATGAGAACCGGTGAAGGAAAGACACAGACTGCGCTGCTGCCCGCCTATCTGAATGCGCTGGAGGGAAAAGGCGTGCACGTTGTCACGGTCAATGACTATCTGGCAAAGCGAGATGCAGAGTGGATGGGACAGGTGCATGAGTTTCTGGGACTCAAGGTCGGTGTCGTGTTAAATGACATGAAGCCTGACGAGAGGCGGGAGGCATACAATTGTGATATCACTTATGTCACCAACAATGAGCTTGGCTTTGATTACCTCCGTGACAATATGGTCATATACAAAGAACAGCTGGTGCTGAGGGATTTGCACTATGCCATTATCGACGAGGTGGACTCCGTCCTTATTGACGAAGCCAGAACGCCGCTGATCATTTCCGGTCAGAGCAGCAAGTCGACCAAGCTCTACGAAGTCTGTGACATTCTCGCCAGACAGATGAAGCGCGGCGAGGACGTTCCCGAGATGACCAAGATGGACTTCGTCATGGGCGTAGAGCAAGAGGAGACAGGGGACTTTATCGTCAATGAGAAGGATAAGGTGGTAAATCTTACAGCGGCGGGCGTTGAGCGCGTGGAGAAATTTTTCCAGATAGAAAATCTTGCAGACCCCGAAAACCTTGAGATACAGCACAATATTATCTTGGCGCTGCGGGCGCACAATCTCATGTTCCGCGATCAGGATTACGTGGTGAAGGACGATCAGGTATTGATCGTGGATGAATTTACAGGGCGAATCATGCCGGGACGCCGCTATTCGGACGGCCTGCATCAGGCAATTGAGGCAAAAGAGCACGTCAAAGTTAAGCGTGAGAGCAAGACGCTTGCAACCATCACATTCCAGAACTTTTTTAATAAGTTTGACAAAAAGTGCGGTATGACAGGTACAGCGCTCACGGAGGAGAAGGAGTTTCGGGATATCTACGGCATGGATGTTGTCGTAGTGCCGACAAACCGTCCAGTGATCCGTATCGATAATCAGGACAGTGTATATAAGACCAAAAAGGAAAAGCTGCACGCGATTGTGGATGCCGTGGAGAAAGCGCATGAGACAGGACAGCCTGTACTGGTAGGCACCATCACGATCGAGGCGAGTGAGGAGCTGAGCAAAATGCTCACACGGCGCGGTGTTCCGCACAAGGTACTGAATGCAAAATTTCATGAGCTCGAGGCGGAGATCGTGGCGGATGCCGGACAGCATGGAGCTGTCACCATCGCGACAAACATGGCAGGACGAGGTACAGATATCAAGCTCGACGAGGAGTCAAGAGCTGCTGGCGGTCTGATGATTATCGGTACAGAGCGCCATGAGTCGAGACGTATTGACAACCAGCTTCGAGGGCGCGCAGGTCGTCAGGGAGACCCCGGTATGTCCCGGTTTTACATTTCCCTTGAGGATGATCTCATGCGTCTGTTTGGCTCGGAACGATTGATCAATATGTTCAATACGCTGGGGATTCCAGAGGGGCAGGAGATTGAGCACAAGATGCTCACAAGCGCCATTGAAAATGCCCAGAAGAAGATTGAGAGCAACAACTTTGGCATTCGTAAGAATTTGCTGGAATACGATCAGGTCATGAATGAACAGCGCGAGATTATCTATGAGGAGCGCCGCCGTGTTCTTGACGGGGAGAGTATGCGGGATGCTATCTATAAGATGATTACGGATATTGTTGAGAGTTCGGTTGACACCGCGATCAATGATGATTTGGAGCCGGAAGAGTGGGATCTCAATGAGCTCAACACCCTTCTGCTGCCGATCGTGCCGATCCATCCTGTCGTGCTAGAGCGTGTCTCCAAGCAGACGAAGAACGGACTGAAGCACCAGTTAAAGGAGGAGGCAGTCAAGCTCTATGAGAGCAAGGAAGCAGAGTTTCCTGAGCCGGAAAATATCCGTGAGATCGAGCGTGTCATTCTGCTCAAAGTAATTGACCGCAAGTGGATGGATCACATTGATGATATGGACCAGCTGCGTCAGGGTGTCGGCTTACAGGCATACGGTCAGCGCGACCCGCTCGTAGAGTATAAAATGAACGGATACGAAATGTTTGACGCCATGACAGCCAACATCAAACAGGATACGGTGCGCATGCTGCTGCATGTCAAGGTAGAACAGAAGGTAGAGCGCGAAGAGGTTGCCAAAGTGACAGGTACCAACAAGGATGAGACGCTGCAAAAAGGACCCAAGATGCGCACGGAGGCAAAGGTCTATCCCAATGATCCGTGTCCGTGCGGCAGCGGTAAGAAGTACAAGCAATGCTGCGGCAGGAAGGCATAAAACGAAATTTGAATTAAAGGTGGTGAACGCAATGGTAGAACTCGACCAGATGAAACAGGAGTTACAGACCTACGAAAGTCCATTAGCGGAAGTGAGGGATTCACTTTGACCTCGCTAATAAGGAGAGGCGGATTGAAGAGTTAGAGCGCGAGATGGAGGCACCCGGCTTCTGGGATGACCCTGACCGCTCGAACCTGCAGATGAAAGAATTAAAACAGCTCAAGGATACCGTGGACAAGTGCAATGGGCTCAAATCACAGTACGAGGACATTGAGACGCTGATCGAGATGGGCTATGAGGCCGAAGATGAGGAGATGATCCCGGAGATACGGGAGGAGCTGGATGGCTTTATCGAGACATTCGAAGCGCTTCGCATCAGCACGCTTTTGTCGGAGGAATACGATAAGTGCAATGCCATCCTGAAGCTCAATGCAGGAGCCGGCGGCACAGAGAGCTGCGACTGGGCAGGAATGCTTTACCGCATGTATACCAGATGGGCAGAGCGCAAAGGCTTTTCTATTGATGTGCTGGATTTTCTCGACGGAGATGAGGCTGGTATCAAATCCATTACCTTTCAGGTAAACGGGGAGAATGCCTATGGATATCTCAAATCGGAGAAAGGGGTGCATAGACTTGTGCGCATCTCGCCGTTCAACGCACAGGGAAAGCGGCAGACTTCTTTTGTGTCACTGGATGTCATGCCCGATATAGAGGAAGATTTGGATGTGGAGATCAATGAGGAAGATCTGCGCATAGACACCTATCGAAGCAGCGGTGCAGGTGGTCAGCATATCAACAAGACCTCCTCCGCGATTCGAATTACGCACATTCCGACAGGCACTGTTGTGCAGTGTCAGAATGAGCGGTCACAGTTTCAAAATAAGGACAAAGCCATGCAGATGTTAAAGGCGAAGCTGTTTTTGTTAAAACAGGAGGCAAATGCAGAAAAGCTTTCGGACATCCGCGGAGAGGTGAAGGAGATCGGATGGGGCAACCAGATTCGTTCTTATGTCATGCAGCCTTATACGATGGTAAAGGACCACAGAACCAACTTTGAGTCCGGCAACGTCGATGCAGTGATGGATGGCGGGCTGGACGGGTTTATCAATGCCTATTTAAAATGGAAGAGCACCAGTACGGCACAGTAACAGATGCAGGAGAAGCCAGACTCTGTGATGGAACAGGAGTCTGGCTTTTCTACTCGATTTTTATATGCGGTTTGCCTTCTTGCGCGTCTTTTCCCCGTACATAGTCTCGTCCGCGATGCGGATATAGTCATCGAGCGTCCTGTCGGTCGTCATATCCGTGCAGACAGCGCCAACGCTGAAGGTCAGCGCAAACGGCAGATTTTGTTTCAGCGCTTTTTGAGCAACTTCCTCACGCATATGGTGGATCATCAATTCATAGTCCTCATTGGAGAGCTGCTCGCGGACAATGATAAATTCATCCCCGCCGTTTCGGACAGGAATATCGTATTTGCCGCAGTGCGCCATGATTGTGGACGCGATGATCTGGATGGCAGCATCCCCATAGTTGTGGTCAAAAGTGTCATTGATGTATTTGAGTCTGTCCATATCAATAAACAAGATCAGCAAGTTCTCGCCAGTGCGTTTCTTCTCATCAAACAGGGTGCACACCAGCTTCTGAAATCCGAGACGGTTGTAGAGCCCAGTCATGGCATCCTTCACATTCATATCAGCGAGCATTCTGTTCATATACTCAAGCTTTTCTTTTTCATACAGGTTGCGCATGGCAGAGATCAGTACATTCAGCACCTTGAATAAGTACTGTTTTTCCATCACATATGCGGCGTTTCGAATCACAAAATATCCAATCGTATACTGCCTGAAATGCAGCGGCATAAATAGAAAATCTGTTCCACTTTTTTCGGGAAAATCAAACATAGGAAACAGGCTGTTGATCGTATGGATTTCACTGATGTTCCCCTCTTTCATATCGTAGGCAAACTCCACAGACATTGTCTCAGGATAACCGGAGACATGGAATTTTTCGTCATCAATCAGGCTTTGGCTGTAGTAGTTTAGATTTTTGTTAAAATCATTGATATGTTCATCCAGCACAATATACATCGCATCGCAATGAATGCGGGAATACAGGCAGGAATGCAGGCTGAAAGCTCGCTGACAGAAGTACAGTTTAACAGTGCGTATTCCAGACCAAGCACCTGCTCCTCAAAGTCAATTGTCTCGATCTCATACAAAATCTGGTCCTTTGAATGTTCGTCCTGATCGACCGCAGTGTCATTTTTGCAGCCGCAGCTATCCCAGTATACATATTTGGAGTCCGCATAGTTGTACTTTTCAACAGGCTGTCCTGACCAGATTCTTATGAGCAGGTCCGCACAGAGATATCCCACATCCTCCCGAATATAGCCGACAGTCGTCACTTTTGGAGAGTAAAATGCGGCCTTGTCAAAGTTGTCAAAACCAGTGACACAAAAATCGTCAGGAACTTTGTATCCCAATTTCTCTGCGGCATTTAATACGCCCACCGCAATGTTGTCGCTGGCGCACATGACAGCATCAGGAAGCTGTCCGTCTTTGGCAAGATGGCTGGCCATGTAAGTAAAGCCTCTGTAGCCGCAGGTAAATTCATAGGATTCAAAATAGAAATCATGCTCTTGGTAGGCGATATGGTGTTCCTGCATAAATTCTTTTAAGGCGGTGGTTCGGATATTATTTTCATAATTGCTCTTAGGACCCATGATAAACCAGAAGCGGCGGCAGTTGTGCACGGTGTAGAGATGGTCGATCATCGTCGTCATGGAGGCGCGGTTGTCAATCCCTACATAATAAAAGCCGGGGAGCTTGTTCGAGATAGAAATCGCGGGTTTCTTCGTTTTTCGTACAAGCTCGGCAATCTCCTCGATCACTTGGGGATAGCGGATATTGTTCACATCCATCACAATTCCGTCAAAATCATTGAGGTCAGGCAGCTTATAGATATTGTTTTCACCGGTATTGTAGTCGGCATCTCAGCTCCAGTCTCCAGAACTGTTGAATATGTACAGGTTAATCTCCTCAGAGGACTCGCGGATCCGCTGTAGGATTCCAGCAGGCCACGCATAGGTAAAGAAACGCTTCCAGCCGTCCATGATTAAAGCTATTTTTTTCATGTCAATCCCCCTTAAATCCCAACGGATTTATTCCGCACAGACATCATATCCAGATAAAAGTTTGTTTCTGCCATGCTCATATAAGGCAGCACCCAGATCAGTGTGATACCACAGGTAAAGATGCTCAGCAGAAAGGAAGGAACAAAGCTTAAATACAGCATGAATAAGCGGAATTTATTGCCGTTCATGACCTCAAAGCATTTTTTGAGAATCTCAGCTGCACTCAGATTGGGAAAGTCAAGCACCATATAAAACGCCGGAAAAAACGGCAGAGTCAGAATGGTGGAAACGACAGTGCAGACCAGCATAATCAGGTAAAATTTCATGGAAGCGCTGTAAAAAACATTGTACGTTGCAAGAAGTTCATGGCTGTCAAGGGCATAATCGCCCCTTGTGAGCGGTAAAAGAGGAACGGAGTTGATCAAGTCGCTGTACTGAACGGAAGCGATATCAAGCGGAATCATGCAGATGGAGTTGATGATGGCAATAACCGCACCGATTTTCAAGATCTTCACTGTATTCTGCTGAAAACCGCAGAACAGATCACCAATGACTGCCTGCATATTGCATGCGGATTTCAGAAAGATGAAGGACGCGCCCACACTCAGCACAGAGACAGCCACCTGTACGAGAAATGTCATGATATAATTGATGAGATATCCCGTGGTGGTGCGTGCAGGAATGAGGGCAGAGATCAGATTTACAGACAGAAAGCTGATGAGCAGCTTTAGCAGGATGGAGCCTGCCAGGATGCCCATATGCTGGCCTGTCTGTGCTCTTGCGAGAAATTTAAGCTCAAAGTTGCTTTTATATTGTGATTGCTGCATAGTCGTAAATCCCTTCTGTTTATATTTTATTTATCATTTAAAGATGATTGTATCATGTTTCATACAATAAAACAATGAAATCCATATGAAATGTTCTTGAATCGCGCTGTGTTTTATCATATAATTGTAATATCGCTGTTTAAGAGTGTGTTTGGAACAGCAATATTAGGATTAAGAGGAAAAAGGCACAGCAATGGACATTATAGCAAAGTTAAAAGACGAATTAAATGTTGAAAAATGGCAGGTTGAGGCTGCCGTGAAACTGATAGATGAAGGAAACACCATTCCGTTCATCTCCCGGTACCGCAAAGAAGTCACAGGTTCGCTCAATGACGAGGTCCTGAGAAATCTAAACGAAAGATTAGGGTATCTTAGGAATCTGGAGGAAAAGAAGGAACAGGTTCTTGGCAGTATTGAGGAGCAGGGCAAGCTCACCGAGGAGCTGAAGGAGAAGATTCTTGCAGCCGAGACAATGGTCGCAGTGGAGGATTTGTACCTGCCCTACAGACCTAAGAGAAAGACGCGCGCCAGCATTGCCAAGGAAAAAGGTCTTGACGGGCTTTCTGCGGTCATTCTTGCGCAGGAGACCACCCAATCCTTGCTTGAGGAGGCAGCGGTTTATGTGAGTGAGGAGAAGGGCGTTGGCAATGTCAAGGAAGCCTTGCAGGGAGCGATGGACATTATCGCGGAGATGATCTCAGACGAGGCGGAGTACAGGGCTTACATCCGGCAGGCAACTTATGAGGAAGGGAAGATCATCAGCACTGCCAAGGACGCAAAGGCGCAGAGTGTCTATGAGATGTACTATGAGTTTGAGGAGGCTGTAAGCAAAATCGCAGGGCACAGAGTGCTTGCGCTCAACAGAGGCGAAAATGAGAAGATCCTCACGGTGAAAATTGAGGCGCCCACAGAGCGGATTCTGCGCTTTCTTGAGAAAAAAATCATCACAAAAGACAATGAGAACACGACGCTTGCATTGCAGGAAACCATCGCGGACAGCTACAGCAGGCTGATTGCGCCGGCGATAGAGCGCGATCTGAGAAATGAGCTGACAGAGAAGGCAGAGGACGGGGCAATCGCAGTGTTTGGCAAGAATTTGGAGCAGCTGCTCATGCAGCCGCCGATCGCCGGCAAGGTAGTGCTTGGCTGGGACCCGGCGTTCAGGACAGGCTGCAAGCTTGCAGTGGTGGATGCGACCGGAAAAGTCCTCGACACCAAAGTGATCTATCCAACAGCGCCCCAGAACAAAGTCGAAGAGGCAAAAAAAGAGTTAAAAAGACTCATCAGCAAATATCATATCAGCCTGATTTCCGTGGGAAACGGCACCGCTTCGCGCGAGTCAGAGCAGGTGATTGTGGAGCTGATCAAAGAGCTTGACACTCCGGTACAGTATGTGATTGTGAGTGAGGCGGGGGCTTCCGTCTATTCTGCAAGCAAGCTTGCGACAGAAGAGTTTCCAAATTTTGATGTCGGGCAGCGGAGCGCGGCATCCATTGCAAGACGCTTGCAGGACCCGTTAGCGGAGCTGGTCAAAATTGATCCGAAATCCATCGGCGTAGGACAGTACCAGCACGACATGAATCAAAAGAAGCTCAGCGAAGCCTTGGGCGGTGTCGTGGAGGATTCTGTGAATAAGGTCGGCGTGGACTTAAACACCGCCTCTGCCTCTTTGCTGGAATATATCTCAGGCATCAACAAGACGATCGCCAAAAATATTGTGGATTACAGGGAGACAAACGGACGCTTCACCAACAGGAAGCAGTTGTTAAAAGTGGCGAAGCTTGGCCCCAAAGCCTTTGAGCAGTGCGCAGGTTTTATGCGCATCTTAGACGGCGACAACCCGCTTGATGCCACCAGCGTGCACCCTGAATCCTATGAAGCGGCGCTCAAGCTTCTCGAGAAGTTAAATATCTCAATGGAGGATTTAAAGGAGATCCAGAAAAAAGCAGCATCGGCAAAGCCGGACAACAGCAAAAATAAAACCAATAAAAATAAAACAAATAAAAAACAGCAGATGGTCATTAAAAATACCAACACCGCAATGGGAAAAGCGCTTGCGGCTGCGATGGGCGGCATGGCGCCCGACACACCTGATAAAACAAACGAGACACCCATACAGGCAGCGGGCGGACTGGAAAAGCGCGTCAGAGACAAGAAAAAAATGGCGGAGGAGCTTGGCATCGGCGAGATTACCCTGACAGATATCTTAAAGGAACTCGAAAAACCTGCAAGGGATCCGCGCGAAAATATGCCAAAGCCCATCCTTAGAAGCGATGTACTGGAGATGAAAGATCTAAAGCCCGACATGATCTTGAAGGGAACAGTCCGAAATGTCATTGATTTTGGTGTGTTTGTCGATATTGGTGTCCATCAGGACGGACTGGTGCATATCTCCCAGATTACCAACAAATTTATCAAACACCCGCTCGAGGCAGTGAGCGTCGGAGATATTGTGGATGTCAAGGTGCTCGATGTAGATCTGGCGAAGAAACGAATCTCTCTGACGATGCGGCTGGATCAGGACAGAAAAAAATAAAACACCGCTCAATCTTCTGAAGGGCACATGTGTATCGGTACTCACATTTTTGCTCTACAAACCGCTAAGCCCGATACTCAAAGTATCTTATGATGGTACAGCAGTTCAGCGCGGACGAGCGAAAAATGCATAGGAATTGTTAAAATTTGGATTCAAGACACTCTTGTAAAATACAGGAGTGTTTTTGATTTTACACCTTTCGCAAGAAGCGTATGCGAAGTTTACGCATTTTTAGTAAATCGTCACTAAATTATTATAGATTTTTTATAGAAAATATATAATTTCAGATCGGACTTTATACATATTTTAGATATTGTAAATTAAAGTAAAATTAAGAAAATATTAAAGACAAATCAAAAGAACAGTGGTATGATAAAACATCAGAAAGAGGGGAAAAGGTATGGAAGAAACATTAGATAGTACGCTGGATAATATCCTGATCGAGATACGGGATATGAAGAAGATTTATAATCCCGGTGAGAATGAAGTACACGCCCTTGACGGCGTAGATCTCACCATATGCGAGCGGGAGTTTGTGGCGATCATAGGGCATTCCGGGTCAGGCAAGTCAACACTCATGAACATGCTTGGCTGTCTGGACGTGCCAACCACAGGGACCTACAAACTGCACGGCGTAGATGTGTCCGATATGGAGGATGATGAGCTGTCAGATGTCCGAAACAGAGAGATTGGATTTATCTTTCAGGGATTTAATTTAATTCAAAATCTGACCGCTGTAGAGAATGTCACACTCCCGCTCATCTACCGCGGTGTCGGCAAGAGGGAGAGAGAAGATCTCGCGTTAAGAGCCCTTGAGAAAGTGGGACTCTCACACCGTTTAGACCATAAACCGGCACAGATGTCAGGCGGTCAGCAGCAGCGGGTTGCGATAGCGAGGGCGATAGCGCAGGCGCCGCCCATCATACTCGCCGATGAGCCGACAGGCAACCTTGATTCTAATTCGACAACAGAGATTATGCAGATTTTGAGAGAGCTGCACAGTGAGGGCAGAACAGTGATTTTGATTACCCATGACAATGAGATTGCAGAGCAGGCAGACCGGGTGATCAAGATACGGGACGGAAAGATTGTCTCAGACACGAGACAGAACCAGAGTGTAAAACGAAAAGACATGGAGGACTAAAAAATGAGAAAGGGAGAGAAAAAAACACAAACAGCGGAGGGAGGCAGTAAAACAGTCAGGCGCAAAAAGAAAAAGTTGAAAATTATTATTCCGGTAGTGATTCTTGTGGTGCTGGCTGTTGCTGTCAAAGCGTTTTCAGGCGGCGGGAGCACAGCGATCCCCGTCTATACAGATCAAGTTTCCACAGGCGATATTGATTCAGAGCTGAGTGTCAGCGGAAAGGTGGTCGCGGAGGAATCTGTCACTTTCTTCGCGCCCGCGAATGCAAAGATTGAGGGCATCGAGGTGAGCAAGGGCGATGTAGTCAAGGCAGGAGATGTGCTGTTATGTTTTGACAAGGACGCAGTTGCCTATGCAAAGCAGCAGAGCGAGCTGGCAGAAAAGATCAGCTCCGCAGACTACAACTCCAATGTGCAGTACAACAATGAGCAAAAGACAAAACTTGCACAGGCGGAGGCAGAGATTGCAGAATGTGAACTGGCAGTAGATAATTATGAGCAGTACATAGATGACCTGACCAATGGCATCACAGATATGACAGCGTTAAGAAAATCGGATTTGTATGCAAAAAAATACAGCATCGAGAAAGAGATGAACAACTATGACCTTGCGATGCAGTTCCCCGATGAGGACACAGATATCGAGATGCTGTCCCGCAAGAAAGTAGAGAAACAGAACGAGCTGAATAAATTAAATGACGAGCTGAGCCTGCTTGCGGACTACAAGACAGATTACGGCTGGGAGGATCTGCTCACGCAGGCGAAAAAAGATCTGGCAGACTATCAGGAGCGTCTCTCTGAGGCAAAAAGTGACAAGGCAGGTGCCGAGGCGGCTGTTGTCAATGGCAATAAACTCGCAGGATATGAGCTGAACAAGACAAAATCTGAGCTGGAAAGCGCCGATGCCGGCAAAAAGTACGATGCTGCCCTGAATGGCGTGGTGGCAGGATTTAACGGCGTTATCTCTGAGCTGAGTGTTGTGGAAGGTGCCACAGTACAGGAGGGAACCCAGCTCATGGTGCTTGAGAGCATCGACAATGTGTGCGTTGAATTTCAGGCATCGAAGTATGCACTGGAAACATTAAAGATTGGACAGCCGGCAGAGATTACGATATCTGGAAACAGCTATACTGGTTCTGTATCCAAGATTAATCATATCGCAGAGGTCAATACATCTGGTACAGCGACTGTATCAGCAAGGATTCATATTGATAATCCCGATGAAAATATTTTCTTAGGGCTTGATGCAAAACTGAAAATATTGACTGCGAGCGAGAAAGGCGTGATGCAGGTTCCGGTGGAGGCAGTCAATGTCGATAGTCAGGGAGAGTTTTGCTATTTAATTGAAAATGGCATACTTGCCAAAAAGTACGTCACAACCGGAATTTCCTCTGAGGCTTATATACAGATATTGGATGGTCTTACAGCGAATCAGGAGATTGTGACAACCGCAGTATACGGCATGGGACTTGATGAAGGCATGGCAGTGACAGGGATGCCGATGTCTGCTATGAACGGCGCAGGCATGGGTGGTGCTGACATGGAAAATACAGATATGGAAAAACAGGAGCAGACGGAGGATGTGACAGACAATGGCTAGAGTGTTGGAATATATTAAAATAGCCCTGATGAATATCCGCGGGAACAAGGCGCGTTCTTTTCTGACCATGCTCGGTATTATCATTGGTATTTCTTCCGTCATACTGATTGTGTCGGCAGGAAATGGCTTTAAGGTCGGCATCAGTGGACAGCTCGATGCACTGGTTGGCGGATTTATACAGATTTACGCGGATGTTCCAGCGGATGAGGCGGACGCCATTATGTTTAATGATGACGACATCGACGCCATTTATGAGAAGGTGCCGCATGTAAAGGGTGCAACAGATATTTGGCAGATGGGTGCAAACGGAAGTGCGCAGACCACAAAGGGAACATTTACCGTAGCGCCAACATTCGGAAATGAATCCTTACAGTTTTATAACGGCGCGCCGATTGCAAAAGGGCGGTACTTTAATAAGATTGAGAGCCAGAGCGGCGCAAAGGTATGCGTCATCAACGAGCGCGGTGCAAAGAAGCTTTTCGGTACAACGGATGTCGTAGGACTGGAATTGAGCATGAGCATGTGGGGGATTACAGAGGATTATACGATTGTGGGTGTCAAAAAGGATGATGATTCCCTCGCAAGACAGATGACAATGGGCAGTTATGGTGATGTGTCAATGGATATTCCAATTACACTGCTCGAAGCATTATATGGATATTATACAGAGGAATTTAGCTCATTTATTATTTTCGCGGATTCTTCTGAGTATGTGACAGATATTTCAAGGCAGGTACAAAGTCTCTTGGAAGCACGGTATAATGTGCGCGGAAAGGACTATATACAGAGTATGGACATGGCAAGTCAGGTCGGCATGATCAGCGATATTTTGAATTACGTCACCATCTTTATCATGTTGGTGGCAGGCATAGCGCTGATTGTAGGCGGGATCGGCGTGATGAACATTATGCTGGTATCTGTGACAGAGCGAACCAAGGAAATTGGCATTCGAAAAGCGCTCGGTGCAAAAACAGGTTCGATTTTATTTCAGTTTTTGATGGAGGCAGTGATTATAACCCTGATTGGCGGTTTTGTCGGAATCGTGCTCGGCATCTTGGGCGCAAAGGGGATTTGCGGACTGGCATCCAGTATGGGAATGGGGAGTATGGAAGCTGTCATTGACCCAAAAGTCGTCCTCGCCGCAACCGGATTTTCTTCTATGATTGGTATCTTTTTTGGGATTTACCCCGCGAGAAAAGCTGCGAAGCTCAGCCCCATCGAAGCGCTTCGGCATGAGTAAATCCGTCCGTTTATCAATAAAAATGATGATTAAATTTACATAATGGCTTGCACTTTGATTCCTTTTTGGTATACTGTATAAGAAAGTGCATAGTGGTAGAAGCACCTGTATCGTTAAAATGCAGGTGCTTCTATATACATACACAGATAAAATGAAGAAAGGACACAACAATGGAAATGGAATTTGATGTCAAGGTAACAGCAGGCGTCATGTACGATTACCTCTTGTATCACACATATACCAGTTTCTCAGGAATGATTGGCACGCTTGTGGGGGTCATATTGATTATGACATTTCTGTCAACAAAATATTTTATTTATCTCATTGCAGGTGTTGTGCTGATTGCGTACCTTCCGGGGGCGCTGTTTTTGAGAGCGGTGAGGCAGGTGCAGAATACGCCCGCATTCAAAAAGCCGCTGCACTACAAAATGACAGAGGAAGGCATCAGTGTATCACAGGGAGAAAACGAGGAAAACCAGAGCTGGGACAGTTGTGTGAAGGCAGTATCGACGGGGAGAAGCATCATTCTCTACACATCAAGGACAGCCGCATCCATTTTTCCGAAAAGAGATCTGGGGGATAAAAAAGAGGCGTTGATACAGATGATCTCCACACATATGCCGCCGAAAAAAGTCAAGATACGGTTTTAGGAGGGGCAGAATGAAAGAATTTATCGAGACAAACAGCCCCGAAGAAACTTTTGAGGCAGGCCGAAAATTGGGGATGAATGCAAAACCGGGTGAAATCTACACGCTCAACGGAGATCTTGGCGTGGGCAAGACCGTATTTACACAGGGGGTGGCAGCAGGACTTGGCATCTTGGAGCATGTCAACAGTCCCACATTTACCATTGTTCAGGTTTATGAGAGCGGCAGACTGCCCTTTTATCACTTCGATGTATACCGCATCGGTGATGTTGAGGAGATGGATGAGATCGGCTATGAAGATTATTTTTACGGAAACGGACTGTGCATCGTCGAGTGGGCAGAACGTATCAGGGAGCTCATACCCCCACAAGCCAGACAGATCACCATCGCGAAGAATCTCGAGAAGGGCTTTGCGTATCGGATGATTCAGTTTGATCGTCCGTTGTGAGAAGAGAGGAAATAAACATGAAGATTCTTGGATTAGACAGTTCTGGACTCGTGGCGTCAGCGGCAGTCGTGGAGGAGGATATCACCATTGCAGAGTATACTGTCAATTATAAAAAGACACATTCCCAGACATTGATTCCCATGCTGGATGAGATCAAACGCATGACAGAGCTTGACCTGCATACACTGGATGCCATTGCCATCGCGTCAGGACCGGGATCGTTTACAGGACTGCGCATTGGCTCTGCGACAGCAAAAGGGCTGGGACTCGCATTGGATATTCCGATCATCCCAGTACCGACAGTGGATGCGCTCGCCTATAATTTCTATGGATGCAGCGCCTTGGTCTGCCCCCTCATGGATGCGCGCAGAAATCAGGTCTATACAGGGTTGTATGAATTTCAAAAACGAGAAGGGACAGGAGCGGGATATGAGCTTTGCACCGTGTTAAAACAGTGCGCAGTTTCGCTCTCTGACATCATCGGAAAAATCAATGAGATGTGTTGTGAAAACGACAGGGAAGTCCTGTTTTTAGGGGACGGCGTGGCAGTATATCGGGAACAGATTACAGCGCTTGCCAAGGTCAAATACAGTTTTGCACCATCGTGCTGCAATCGTCAGCGTGCTTCCTGTGTGGCTGCGCTTGGCGCTGAATTATATCAAAAAGGAATCTGTCAGACTGCGGCAGAACATGCACCTGAGTATCTCAGACTCTCACAGGCAGAGCGCGAGCGCGCAGAACATGCAGCGGTCAAATACCATATACGGGAAATGCAGCAGTCGGATTTAGAGGAAGTGACAGCGCTGGAAGCTTCCTGTTTTTCTATGCCTTGGAAGTACAGAGATTTTGAGGAGACACTGACCAATCCCAACCGGGTTTATCTCGTGGCAGAGACAGATGCAGCAGATATAAAAGAGCGTATTTTAGGGGGATGCATGCTTACGAATATTGCAGGGGAGGGCGACATCACCAATGTGGCAGTACGCGAAGCCTATAGAGGTAAAAAAATTGCGGCAGCTTTAATGGAAGCGCTCCTAAAGTTTGGCAGGGAACGATATGGGATCACAGCATTCACCCTTGAGGTGCGCAGCCAGAATACACCAGCGCGAAAGCTGTATGAAAAACTTGGCTTCGTCTCAAAAGGAGTACGGCGTGGATTTTATGATAAACCAAAGGACGATGCAGTGATTTTATGGAAAGAGAGGTGATTCTTATATTAGATATATGTTTATTAGGGACAGGAGGTATGATGCCCCTGCCCTACCGCTGGCTTACTTCGCTCATGGCGCGCTACAATGGTACAAGTATACTTATTGACTGCGGGGAGGGGACACAGATTGCCATGAAAGAGAAGGGATGGAGTCCCAAGCCGATTGACATTATGTGCTTTACCCATTATCATGCCGATCATATCTCAGGACTGCCCGGAATGCTTCTGACGATGGGAAATGCAGAAAAAACTACGCCGCTTGTCATGATTGGACCCAAAGGTCTTTCGAGAGTGGTCAACGCACTGCGCGTCGTTGCGCCAGAGCTTCCGTTTGAGATTGAATACGTGGAAATCACAGAGCCAGAGCAGCGCTTTGAATTTGACGGGTTTTGCATTGAAGCGTTTCGCGTGAACCACAATGTGCTCTGTTACGGCTATAATATCCTCATCGAAAGAAAAGGAAAGTTTCAGTTGGACAAAGCAATGGCACTGGGACTAGACAGAAAGTACTGGAACCGGCTTCAAAAAGGGGAAACCATCGAGCTTGAAACAGGTACATACACGCCCCAGATGGTGATGGGAGCGCCCAGAAAAGGACTGAAAGTGACGTATTGTACCGACTCAAGACCAACAGAGGGTATTATCAAAAATGCAAAAAATGCCGATTTATTTATATGTGAAGGAATGTATGGGGAGCCTGACAAAAAAGAAAAAGCAAAAGAATACAAACATATGACCTTCTATGAAGCGGCGGCGATGGCAAAAGAGGCGGAAGTGACAAAGCTGTGGCTGACACATTACTCGCCCTCCCTCACAAGACCAGAAGAATACAGGAGAGACGTGCAGGCAGTCTTTCCGCAGACCTACATCGCAAAGGATGGATGGAGTGAAGACCTTCTATTTGAGGATGAGGAAGGATAAAATCAACAACAAAGGGGGAAATGAACATGGGGAAAGTGAAAACAGCAGTCATTATTGTCATTTTGGTGGCATTGGTGGGAGGGTATTATTTTTATCTGACCAACGTAGGAAAGGATGAGGAACAGACTGTTGTCACAGCAGTGCAGGATGTGCTGCTGAGAAATCTTGAAAATGATTATCCGCCGACACCGAGGGAAGTCATGAAGTATTATAGCGACATTACGAAATGTCTGTACAATGAAACATACACAGAGGAGCAGCTTGAGCAGATGGCAGATAAGCTGTTAGCGCTATACGATGAGGAACTGGCAGCGAATAATCCGCGAGATCAATATCTCATGAGCTTAAAAAACGAGATTCAGGAGTTTGCAAAAAATGGCTATACCATCGAGAATTACACGACCTCCAAAAGTACAGATGTCGAGGAGTATACCCACGAGGGGCGCAAGTGTGCAAAAATATACTGTACATACACGGTAAAGAGCGGCGCTGAGTACAAGACCTCAAAGCAAGTATTTATCCTGAGAAAAGAGACAGAAACCGGACATTGGAAGATTTTTGGATTTGAGCTGGACAATCCAGAACAATAACGTCTGACAATACTAGAAAGGTATGACTGAATGATGGAAATGATTAAAAACAAAGACATCCTCATACTGGCGGTCGAGAGCTCCTGCGATGAGACAGCGGCTGCGGTTGTAAAAAACGGGCGGGAGGTCTTGTCTAATGTAATCTCCTCCCAGATTGAACTGCATACGCTGTATGGAGGCGTGGTGCCAGAAATTGCATCTAGGAAACACATAGAAAAAATCAATCAAGTCATAGAAGAAGCACTGCACGAAGCAAATGTTACGCTGGAAAAGATCACGGCGATCGCAGTAACCTATGGTCCGGGGCTGGTTGGTGCGCTGCTGGTCGGCGTGTCAGCAGCCAAGGCACTTAGCTTTGCAACCGGAAAGCCTTTGATTGGCGTACATCACATTGAGGGGCATATCAGTGCAAATTATATAGAGAATAAGGCGCTCGAACCGCCATTTGTCTGTCTGGTGGTATCAGGAGGACATACGCATCTTGTCGTTGTGAGGGATTATGGAGCATACAAAATCCTTGGCTGTACAAGAGATGATGCAGCAGGTGAGGCTTTTGACAAAGTTGCGCGTGCCATCGGCCTTGGATACCCCGGCGGACCAAAGATTGACAAGATTTCCAGAGAAGGGAATCCTGACGCAGTTCAGTTTCCGAGGGCAAAAGTAGATGGATCAAATTATGATTTTAGTTTTAGCGGCTTGAAATCGGCTGTATTAAATTACTTGAATACATGTGAAATGAAAGGGATCGAGATCAATACAGCAGATGTAGCTGCCTCTTTTCAGAAAGCAGTGGTTGATGTGCTAGTTGGGCATTCATTAAATGCAGTGAAAGAATATGGCTTTGAAACGTTTGCGATTGCAGGAGGCGTAGCGTCCAATTCTGCACTTCGTGCTGCATTTGAGAGGGAATGTGCGAAACGCAAAATTCAATTTTATCATCCATCGCCCATTTTCTGCACGGACAATGCTGCTATGATCGGCGTGGCAGGCTATTATGAATATTTGAAAGGAACAAGGAGCGGCTATGATTTAAATGCGGTGCCCAATCTCAAATTGGGTGAGCGGTAAATGCTTCGTAGAGGATGAGGAATTATGAGGACAACAGCGATCGTGCTGGCAGCAGGTCAGGGAAAAAGGATGGGGAGCAGTGTGCACAAGCAGTATCTGCTGCTTCGGGATAAACCAGTCATACATTATTCGTTAAAAGCGTTTGAGGACAGCAGGATAGATGATATTGTACTTGTTGTGGGAACAGATGAGGAGACATTTTGCAGAAATGAAATCGTTGAGAAATATGGCTTTCACAAGATAAGAGCCATCGTGGAAGGTGGCAGAGAACGCTATCATTCCGTGGCAAACGGCATTCGGGCAGTTTGTTGGGCATGCGATTATATTTTGATTCATGACGGCGCAAGACCGTTTGTGAATGATGAGATCATTGATAGGGGGCTTGATGAAGTACAGCGCTCACAGGCTTGTGTGGTTGGGATGCCAGTCAAGGATACCATAAAGATTTCAGATGAAATGGGATATGTATCAGATACGCCAGCGCGCGCGCTTGTCTGGCAGGTGCAGACACCTCAGGTTTTTGACAGAGAGCTCATCGCTCAGGCATATGAAAAATTGTTGGCAGAAGAAGAAAAAATGGCAGCCGCCGGAACTTCTGTGACAGATGATGCAATGGTAGTGGAATATTTTATGAGAATACCGGTTAAACTAATTCAAGGTTCTTATAAAAATATCAAAATAACAACGCCAGAGGACTTAAAAATAGCGGAAATTCTGTTAGATGGAACACTATTGTAAAAAATTGTAAAAAAAATAAAAAAAGGTGTTGACAACTGCGATTATGCGTGATAAGATAAAACACGTCGCTGAGGTAAGCAGCTCGGAACTACAGACAAGATGAAAAAATAAATAAAAAAGTTGTTGACAAAATAAAGACAATTTGATACAATAAATCTTGTGTTGCAGATAAGAGCAAAAGCGAATACAAGATATGGAGAGGTATCGAAGTGGTCATAACGAGGCGGTCTTGAAAACCGTTTGTCCGCAAGGGCGCGTGGGTTCGAATCCCACCCTCTCCGTTTTTATTTCTGCCATTTGGAGAAGTACCCAAGCTGGCCGAAGGGGCTCCCCTGGAAAGGGAGTAGGCCGTTAATAGCGGCGCATGGGTTCAAATCCCATCTTCTCCGCTCGGTATCTTGGACAACCAGATGATACTGAAATAATAAAAGCACATAAGTGCAACAAGACAGAACCTTGACAAATAAACAGTAATGCAACCCTGAAAATTCTAAAAGAAAA
>ERZ779622.178-NODE-178-length-43773-cov-6.710142_pt1 | contig 43773 bp, 42 predicted proteins | sample MGYA00514188_ERZ779622 | MGnify/ENA primary metagenome ERZ779622 (study PRJEB29562, sample SAMEA4376702) | mouse gut metagenome | isolation source: Cecum | study: EMG produced TPA metagenomics assembly of the A DSS colitis mouse model was used to assess the... | reverse complement strand
AAGGAGATGCATTTATATTGGCTGGTATTTTTTTTGTTTCCTACAAGATTCGGCAGGAGGATTCTATTGTTTACAACGAAAGCCTGCGGGAATACAATTGTCCTATGGGACAGATAGAAGCCGCCGTGATAAGTCAGGCGGCGGAATGTGAGGAAGAATGGAAGTACGGATATCGGTAAGAAATCTGGTTGAATTTATCTTGCGGAGCGGGGATATCGACAACAGGCGTTCCGGCGCTGCGGACAATGCCATGCAGGAGGGAAGCAGGCTTCACCGGCTGATACAAAAGAGGATGGGCAGCGAATACCAGCCGGAATTTTTTCTGCGCTATGTCCATGAAACAAAGTCTTACCAGATTGTAGTCGAGGGCAGGGCGGACGGTATTATCACTGCGCAGTCAGGCGAAGTGACGGTGGACGAGATAAAGACGACCTGGAAGGATGTATCCAGAATGAAGGAGCCTGTCTTTGTGCATTTGGCGCAGGCGCGGGTTTATGCGGCGATTTATGGAATACAAAACCATATGGAGAGTATGCGGATTCGGATGACTTACTGCAATGTGGATACGGAGGAACTCCAATATTTTTATGAGGAACATACGACAAAATGGCTGCACCAGTGGTTTTTGGAACTGCTTTCCCGGTATGAAAAGTGGGCGGACTATGAATTTGAATGGAAGCAGAGGCGGCAGGCATCGATAAAAGACCTCTCATTTCCTTTTGCTTACAGGGAAGGGCAGAAGGAATTGGCATCCTATGTCTACCAGACGATTTATCATAAGAAGAAACTTTTTATTGAAGCGCCTACCGGAGCGGGCAAGACTATTTCGACCATCTTTCCGGCGGTAAAAGCAATGGGAAGCGGTATGGTGGATAAAATATTTTATCTGACGGCAAAAACCATTACGAGGACGGTTGCTGAAAATACATTTTCGCTGTTGAGAGAGCAGGGGCTTTGCTTTAAGAGTGTGATTCTTACGGCAAAGGAAAAGATATGCTTTATGGAAGAGACGGAGTGTAATCCGCAGTACTGCAGCTATGCCAAAGGACATTATGACAGGATTAACGATGCTGTGTACGATTTGCTTATGCATGAAAGCGGCTTTGACAGGGAAGTGGTGGAAGCATATGCCAGAAAGCATAAGGTGTGTCCGTTTGAATTTTGTCTGGATATGAGCTTGTTTGCGGATGGGGTCATCGGCGATTATAATTATGTTTTTGACCCGCATGTCTATCTGAAGCGTTTTTTTGGAGAAGGCAGTCAGGGGAATTATGCTTTTCTGGTGGACGAAGCCCATAATCTGTTAGAGCGCGGCAGGGAAATGTACAGTGCGGCTCTCTATAAGGAGTCTTTTCTGCAGATGAAACGGGAACTGAAAGAAGCACGGGAGCAAAAGAAGGGAAGAAAAGCGCTTTTGGAAGCCATACCCGACGAAGAGGTTCTCTCGCAAGATAGTACCGAGTTGGTCAATTTGGCGGAACCGCATGTCACTAGTTTCAGACACGGCAGCCGGATTTATGAGTTTGCGCCAAAGCTGGAAAAGCAGCTTGAAAAGTGCAACAAAGAGCTGCTTATCATGAAACGGGAATGTGAAGCGTGCAGGGTGGTGGAAATGATTGACAGTTTTGTACAAGCGCTGATTAGACTGCATGATACGCTTGACAAATACCTTGACGAGAGTGATGACAATCCAATCAGGAAAAAAATACTGGATTTTTTCTTCGAAATTTCACATTTTTTAGATATTTACGAGCGAGTAGATGACAATTATGTCATGTATACACAGATGTGTGAAGAAGGAAAAGGCGGAGACTTTATGTTAAAGCTTTTTTGCGTGAATCCTGCGGTCAATCTGCAGGAATGTATGGCAAGGGGAAAAAGCACAATACTTTTTTCGGCGACGCTGCTTCCCATTCAGTATTATAAAAAGCTGCTGGGAGGGACGCCGGAGGATTATGAAGTGTATGCCAAATCCGTATTCAATCCCGAAAAGAGGGCGCTGTATGTGGGCAGCGATGTGACAAGCAAATATACAAGGCGCTCGTCTCAGGAGTTTTACCGTATAGCGCGGTATATTCACGAAATAGCAGGACAGCGTCACGGCAATTATATGGTGTTTTTCCCGTCTTATTTTTTTCTTGCGCAGGTTTATGCGTGTTATCAGGAAAACTTTGCGGGGGAAGAGACGGAATGCATCGTACAGGATGCGGCGATGAGGGAGGCGGACAGGGAAGCTTTTCTAGCCAGATTTGAAGGAAATGCAGAAGGCGGCTGCCGGGAAGGGGAAAGGGGGGCAGATCAGGAGAATAGCTGCTACAATCTCATAGGCTTCTGCGTGATGGGAGGTATTTTCAGCGAGGGCATTGATTTAAAGCATGACAGTCTGATAGGCGTTATGATAGTAGGAACCGGACTGCCGCAGGTGTGCAGCGAAAGAGAGCTTTTGAAGCGGTTTTTTGACGAAAAAGGAGAGAATGGGTTTGATTATGCTTATCGTTTTCCCGGGATGAACAAGGTGCTGCAGGCGGCGGGGCGCGTTATCCGGACAGCGGAGGATTTAGGAATTATCGCCCTTCTTGACGAACGTTTTCTGCAGTATTCCTACAGGCAGCTTTTTCCGCGGGAATGGGAGAACTTTGAAGTGGTGTCCGTGGATACCGTAGCGGGACGGGCGGAATGGTTTTGGAATGCATGGCTTTAAAGATAGTTTACATAATATTTTTGGGTATTTCTATGTTATGTAACTGGAACGAGAGTATGGATGCAGAGCGTATGTTCGAATAATGACGTTCGTTTTTGAAATTTTGACGCTTGAAACAAGGAAAATGACACTTGTGTTTTTGTGGATAACTATGTGGAAATTGGGGATTTCTTTTTAAAACCCCTTTAAAAATCGACATCCAATCCATTTTGGGTTCAGATAAAAGATGAAGCCCATAGGGTAAAAGAACTGAAGTAGTCAATTTTATTATGTAAATCAATATTGTCGCAGACGAGAGAAAAAAAGAATTAACGAAAGACCAATAATGTGTTAAAATGTTGGGTACGGCAGAGATAAGAATGATGGCCAGCTTATAAGGGGCAGAAGGAGACTGTGTGACGAAAGTAATTTTATGGGGCTCGTGTGAGGAATATGGCATATTTTGCAAATACTTGCATTTTGAAGTGTTAAAAGGCAATATGCAGATTGAGGCAGTCTGTCTGAACGGCGTTCATCAGATTAGCCGGATAGATGGAATAGAGGTTATCAGGGTAGAAGAGCTGGTATCGCGAGAATACGATTACCTTATCGACATGAACCGGCAGGAGCGGGCGGCGGTTGCTAGGATATTGGAATTGCTGCGGGTGCCAAGGTCTAAGGTAATTTTGGCAAACTTGTTTCAACAGGCGTATTTTGATTTGAAAAGGTGGATTGCAGTACAGGAAAGCAAGGTAAGTATTATTTCTGATAACTGCTGGGGAGGCATAACGTATCATTCTCTCGGACTGGAGTTTTTGTCGCCTTTTATCAACTTATTTTTGGAAAGTGAGGACTACCTGCGGCTGTTAGAGAATTTTGATTACTATATGGGGCAGCCGCTATACCTTGTGGAAGAAAAATACGAAGTGAATTTAAAAAGAAATTATCCGATTATCGGAATGGGAGATATTAAGCTGTTTTTTAACCATTATACGGATTTTGAGCAGGCTGCGGAAATATGGGAAAAGAGAAAGCAGAGGATAAATTATGGGAATCTTCTGGTAGAAATGCGGATAGAAAGCAAGGAGGCGCTTGACAGATTTCTTGCGCTGCCTTTTGAACATAAAATAGGATTTTCCACCGTACCGTGCAGCGAGAAGGGTATCATGTATTTCCCAATCGTAGAAAATAAGTACCTTCAAAATAAGTATGCGAATACCATCGGATATTTTGTGAATGAGATTGCAAGCATCATATCGGGAGAAGGAAAATTGTATGATAGTCTGAAATTATTGAACCATGAAGAGGACTATGTAAAAGTTGTTTATACAGGATAATACAAAACATAAATGGGAGGAAATGACAATGTGGGCAGAGGAAAGCGTGTTTTATCAGATATATCCGTTGGGGTTTACGGGGGTTCCCTTTGAGAACAACGGTGATTTGGCAGAGAGTGAAAAGCAGGGCGGCGCGCCTATTTTGAAGGTGGCGGACTGGATACCGCATATGGAACGGCTGGGGATTAATGCAATCTATTTTTCCCCTATATTCGAGTCGGATACGCATGGTTACAACACAAGGGATTACCGGATGGTTGACAGGCGGCTCGGAAGCAATGCGGATTTTAAGGAGCTTTGCGAAAAGCTTCATGCACATGGCATTAAGGTGGTGCTGGACGGCGTGTTTAACCATGTGGGGAGGGGTTTTGGGCCCTTTCAGGATGTTGTGCGCAACCGGGAAAATTCCCGCTATACGGGCTGGTTTTACCGGATAGCATTTGATGGTGATTCACCGTATCATGACGGCTTGTGGTATGAGGGCTGGGAGGGGCATTATGACCTTGTGAAGCTGAATCTGCGCAACGAAGAGGTGGTAAACTATCTTTTGGACAGCGTGGGGCATTGGATGGATGAATTTGGCATAGACGGGCTCAGGCTGGATGTGGCATACAGTCTTGACGAGGACTTTGTCAGGCGCCTCAGAAGCTACTGCGATAGCAGAAAGCAGGATTTTTTCCTTTTGGGTGAAATGCTGCATGGAGATTATAACAGGCTGGTTAATGATAGTATGCTTCATTCTGCGACGAACTACGAGTGCTATAAAGGACTGTATTCCAGCTTCAACAGTATGAATCTTTTTGAGATAAACCATTCTCTGCTAAGGCAGTTTGGGCCGGAAAACTGGACCTTGTACAAAGGAAAGCATCTGTTGTCCTTTGTGGACAACCATGATGTGACGCGGGCGGCAAGCATTCTTTCCGACAAAAATCACCTGCCGCTGCTCTATGCCCTGCTGTTTGGTATGCCGGGTATTCCCTGTATTTACTACGGCAGCGAATGGGGCTGCCTTGGAGAGAAAGGACAGGGGGATCAGGCACTTCGCCCGTGTTTTGCAGCGCCGGAATGGAACGGGCTTACGGATTTTATTGCGAAGCTGGCGCAGGCAAAGAAAAATTCCCATGCTCTAAATTACGGCTCTTTCCGTTCCATGCTGCTGACAAACAGACAGTGTATTTTTGAAAGAAAAACGGAGAAAGAGAGAGTTTTCGTGGCGGTGAATGCGGACGGCAGCGATTTTGTGGCGCACTTTGACGCGGGATGTGGAAGGGCTGTGGATTTGATAACGGGAGAAGAACATGATTTTGGAGGCGGCAGCACGCTTCCGGCATATAGCGCGTTTTTCTGGAAATGTGAAGCGTAAACATCTTCTGTCGAAGAATGACTCAGGTTCTTTTTGACGGAAACGTAAAAGATTACAAAAGCGGCGTGATAGTGCAGCGCCGCTTTTTGCGTGGGTATTTTGCGGCTGAGGCCTGCCTGAGAAGAAGAATTTTGTCAATCGCTAAAGAAATTTGAAAGATTTTCTAAATGCTATTGACAAACCTATATTATACGTTATATATTATTGTCACAGAAGCATATTATACAGAATATAATATTATAGACGTTGACAATATTATAAAAAGAAAGGGAGGAAAAAGATGGTATTTAACACAGGTGCGGCGCTGCTCGACGCAATCGTGCTGGCAGTTGTGTCCAAAGAACCGGAAGGTACTTACGGATACAAAATCACGCAGGATGTGCGGCAGGTTATCGAGTTGTCGGAATCCACCCTGTATCCGGTGCTGAGAAGGCTGCAGAAGGATGAATGCATGGTGGTCTATGACAGGGAATGTGCGGGCAGGAACAGACGTTATTACAGAATTACGGACAAGGGCATGTCCCAGCTAAGAATGTATGTAAGTGAGTGGAGACAATACTCCGGCAAAATTTCCGGAATCTTAGAGGGAGGAATAAGAATATGAACAAAGCAGAGTTTATGAAAGAGCTGGAACGGCTGCTTTCGAACATTCCTGAAAATGAAAGAGTAGAAGCGCTGAATTATTATGAGGAATATTTCAGCGATGCGGGTGAAGAAAACGAACAGAAGGTTTTGGAAGAATTGGAATCACCTGAAAAAGTTGCCGATAATATCAAGGATGGGCTCAGGGCAAATATGGATTGCAGGGATACAACGTCGGGCAATGGTCAGAATAGCGCATGGCATAATGGCGCGGCGTATCAGAACGGTACGAGCTATCAGGGAAGTACCATTTATCAGGGCAATACCTTTTACCAGAGTCCGCCAAAGGCGAAGGAGGAAAAAGAGGGAATGCCGACATGGGCGATTGTGCTGATTGTCATAGCCTGCATTATTTTCTCGCCCCTGCTTCTCGGTGCGGCGGGGACGCTCCTTGGAGCGCTGGCGGCATGTTTCTTTGGATTTTTTGGAATTATCATTGGATTCGGAGCTGCGGGAATTGCCTGTTTTGTAGGGGGAATCGCCGTGCTGGTGGCGGGATTTGCCGTGATGCTTCATCTGCCTTTTGTGGGGCTGGCGCTTCTCGGCGCATCGATGCTTATTCTTGCCATTGGAATGCTCTTTCTGATGTTTACGGTGTGGCTCGTAGGCTATGTGCTTCCGGCAATCTGCCGCGGGATTTCATGGCTTTGGAAAAAGATAACGAAGTGAGGGAGGAACGGATATGAAGAAGTTTATGAAAACATGCGCCATTATTATGGCAATCATGCTGGGACTCAGTTTAATACTGATGACGATAGGCGGCTGCGGAGGCGGTATGCAGGGGATTAAATACGGGTTCTGGAATGTCTTTAACTGTTATGGCTGCCATGCAGGAGATATTGACGACTGGGGAGAATGGCTGGAAGATATTGGAGACCATTTTGACGACTGGGGCTGGGGCGAGGACTGGAATACATACAGTCCGGATGAAAACAGCCTGTTCAGTGACGCGTATGAATTAATAGAAAATCGGGACAAATGGTCGCAGAGCTTTTCGGCGGAAAATATACGCAACTTAGAAATTGACCTTGGCGGCTGCGAGGTGACGGTCGGCAAGTCGCCGGATGCAGACTTTCATGTATCAGCCAGAACAATCAAGAAGCTGCAGGCGTATGCAGCCGGAAACACGCTGTATGTGCGGGTGGTGACGAGCGGTAAGATTAATGTCGATGTTCTCAGCACGAAAGTGGAAATCCTGATTCCCGAGGGCGCCGTATTTGGTACGGTGGACGCCGCTCTGGGGGCGGGCGACTTTAAGATGGATGCCCTCCGTGCGGATAAAATAAAGATAGAGCTTGGTGCGGGAAGGCTGCAGATAGAAGAAGCGCTGGCAAAAGAAATGGAAATTCAGCTTGGCGCCGGACAGATTGTGATAAAGGATGCGGCGGTTTCGGAAAAGCTGGAGGCGGAGCTTGGCGCCGGAGAACTGCGCTTTACGGGAAGCGTGCCGGGCGATATGGATGTCGAGTGCGGCATGGGCAACGCAGACATCCATATCAAAGGCAGCACGGAAGAGGAGCATAATTATGATTTAGAGTGCAGCGCAGGCAATCTGACCGTCGGAGGCCGTTCCCATTCGGGCGTCGTGTACGAAGACACCATTCATAACGGAGCGGACAGCACCTATAAGCTGAGCTGCTTTATGGGAAATATCAAAGTTACATTTTCGGATTGACAGCAGGGGCCCCGATAGCCTTTTCCATTGCGAGGAAGCCGGATTTCTTTAAAGCCGGACGAAGCGCCAGGTAAAAGACGGAGGCAGCTATGACGGCTATGATGGCGTTAACCAAAGAGGTAACGGCGGCTATCTTTGCCAATGCGCTGGAAATCTGCTGGGGAATTCCCAGTAAATAGGTTTTGTAGAGATAGCCTACAATTGGGTCGGCAACTACATTAAACGCCATGCCGCAGGCACTGGCAAGTACGGTTATGCCGATGACGCGGCTTTTATCCGTCTGCTGTGAAAGCTTGCAAATGCGATGCGCAACCAGTCCGACAATCAGTCCGATGCAGAGCTTTAAGAAAAAAGTTTTCGGTGCGCTGGTGACGTAGGCTGTAGTCAAATCGGCGACTGTCATGCCGACAGCGCCGGAAAGACCGCCCCAGAAACCGCCGAGAAGCAGCGCGGCAAGCACGCAGAAGACGTTGCCGAGGTGGAAGGCGGTTTTTTCCGTGCCTACGGGAATGTCAATCTTAAAAAAGGCAAAGCCGATGTAGCAGAGTGCGGCGAGCAGACCTGCCTGCGCCAGCTTTGTCAAATCCTTTTTTGCGCCGTCCTTTTTGCCTGCCGCCAGGCGGATACCGCCGGCTGCGGTAAGCAGAACGCCCGCAAAAAGAAGTATCAGGGAGTAGGAGTAGGGCTTTTCCTGAGAGAGCTTTTCGGCGCTCAGGGAGCTTTTCCTGTCGTTTAATTCGTTTAGCGCTGTCTCTAACGCTGCTTTTGTATCCGCGTCCGTGGCAGCCTCAAGCGTACTTTCCATTTCTTTTATCTCGGCTTTCAGTTCGTTCAGCGCGCTGCCTGTCTCTTTGGAGGCGGCGTAAGAGCCGTGGTACGTTGTGTAGCAGAAAATGGCGCCTGCAAGCAGGAGGAGAATGCCGGTTATCAGTAAAATTGGATTTTTTTTGTTCATAATGGATGCCATACCTTTCTTTTGCGTTTATCTGAAATTTAGTTTTTATTATACACAGGAGTGGATACATTAAAAGTACCAATTTGTGTTTTTTTCACCATGCCACTAAGGGGGCTTTGGGATAAGGAAACAGGAAGGGTAAAATAAAAATAAAATTATAATTAAAATTGACGAAAATTTGAGGACAGTATATAATAAATCATAAGCGGTTTTTGAATCGTTTATTACATTATGAGAGGAATACATATAAGGAGGTATTTTTTCAATGGAAAAAGGAAAATTTGGTATCAGGATGTCCTTTTATGCAGTAGCAGCATTTATTTTTGCAATTCTGGGATATTCCACCGCTCTGATTTTGCTGGCGGGCGTAGTTATCGTGGGAGAAAAGAATGAGTGGGCAGGCAGACAGGTGATTCAGGCAATTTGTCTGCAGTTTGTATCCGGTGTTATCGGTGCGTTCTTCGGTTTGTTTGACTTCTTCTACAGAATCCCGATTTTTGGAACGGTATGGGGGACTATCGTAAGTATTGTGGAATCTGTGATAGCGATTGTCATTCTGATATTTGCCATTATCGGACTGGTAAAGACAGCGAAGGGCAAAGAAGCAGGCGTTCCTCTTGCAGACAGGTTTGCAAACTGGGCGTATGGCAAGATAACGGTAAAGCAGCAGCCTGTTTACCAGCAGCCCATGCAGCAGGCACAGCCTATGCAGCAGCCCATGCAGCCGGTTCAGCAGGCACAGCCTATGCAGCAGGCAGCTCCTGCAGCAGATGTATGTGCAAACTGCGGCAATCCTTTGAACGGCGGCGCTTTCTGTACCAAGTGCGGAACACCCGCGGCGAAATAGGAGTAACAGGGCAGATAATTTTGCTTGACAAAACGGCGTGATGCCGTTATAGTGTAAAAAAGCGCCGGCGGTACTTTGAACCGGCAGCGCTTAAGAAAAAGGTGAAGACAAAAAGGAGTACATATTACCCCTTGTCAGAGAGGACGGTCCGGTGTATGCCGGCTGCGAGGCTGTCCAAAGGAAGGAATATGGAAGGTAGTTTTGGAACCGGAGGGCAGAAAGCATGTGCCGTGTAAGCTCTCACGCCCCGTCCCCGTTATAGGACGAGACTTTAATAGAAGTCGCTAAGGCAGCATTGCTGCGAACAAAGGTGGTACCGCGAGAAATCGCCCTTTGCCGATGACAGGAACATCGGCAGAGGGCTTTTTTGATGACAACAAAAGCCCGCGAAGAAATGGAGGAAGAATTTATGAGCAAAGAACTGGCAAAGACCTATGACCCGCAGGGCATAGAGGACAGACTGTATCAGAAATGGATGGACAAAAAGTATTTTCACGCGGAGGTGGACCATAATAAAAAGCCTTTTACCATTGTGATTCCCCCTCCAAATATCACGGGACAGCTCCACATGGGACATGCGCTGGACAATACCATGCAGGATATCCTGATTCGGTTTAAGCGGATGCAGGGTTATAATGCGCTCTGGCAGCCGGGAACGGACCATGCAAGTATTGCAACCGAGGTTAAAATTATTGAGAAGCTGAAGGAAGAAGGCATTGACAAGCACGAGCTGGGCAGGGAGAAATTTTTAGAGCGTGCGTGGGAATGGAAAAAAGAGTATGGGGGCAGGATTGTTTCCCAGCTCAAAAAACTTGGCTCCTCCTGCGATTGGGACAGAGAGCGTTTTACCATGGACGAGGGCTGCAACAAGGCGGTAACGGAAGTCTTTTGCAAGATGCATGAAAAAGGATGGATTTACAAAGGAGCGCGCATTATCAACTGGTGTCCGGTCTGCAATACCTCCATATCCGATGCAGAGGTGTTGTATGAGGAGCAGGCGGGACATTTGTGGCATATCAAGTACCCGCTGCTTGCAGAGGACGGCACCGTAAGCACCACGGAATTTCTGGAGTTTGCCACCACGCGTCCCGAGACTATGCTGGGCGATACGGCAGTTGCGGTGAATCCTGATGATGAGCGCTATCAGCATTTAATCGGCAGAAAGGTGATGCTCCCGATTATGAACAGGGAGATGCCCATTGTCGCCGACGCTTATGTGGATATGGAATTTGGAACCGGTGTGGTAAAGATTACGCCGGCACATGACCCCAACGATTTTGAAGTGGGCAAGCGCCACAATCTGCCTGTTGTCAATGTGATGAACGATGATGCGACTATCAATGAAAACGGCGGACGCTTTGCAGGGATGGAGCGCTATGCGGCGAGAGCTGCCATTGTAAAAGAGCTGGATGAGATGGGGCTCTTGGTAAAAATAGAAGAGTACTCCCATAATGTAGGTACCCACGACCGCTGCGGCACCACCATCGAACCGCTGGTAAAGAAGCAATGGTTTGTCAAAATGGATGAGCTGATAAAGCCGGCGGTGGAGGCTGTGAAAAACGGCGAGGTGAAGCTGATACCGGAGCGTATGGAAAAGACCTACTTTAACTGGACGGACAATATCAGGGACTGGTGTATCAGCCGTCAGCTTTGGTGGGGACATCGGATTCCGGCGTATTATTGTGACGACTGTAAGGAAGTCGTGGTAGCGGCAAAAGCGCCTGCAGCATGCCCGAAATGCGGCGGAACGCATTTTACGCAGGATCCCGATACGCTGGACACATGGTTTTCTTCCGCTCTCTGGCCCTTTTCTACGCTGGGATGGCCTGAAAAAACGGAAGACCTTGCCTATTTTTATCCTACGGACGTGCTGGTGACAGGTTATGACATTATTTTCTTCTGGGTTATCCGCATGATATTTTCCGGTTATGAGCAGATGAGGGAAAAGCCTTTCAAGACCGTGCTTTTTCATGGGCTGGTGCGCGACAGTCAGGGAAGAAAGATGTCCAAATCGCTGGGAAACGGCATAGACCCGCTGGAGGTTATCGAAAAATACGGCGCGGACGCTTTGCGCCTGACGCTGATAACAGGCAATGCCCCGGGCAATGATATGCGTTTTTATTATGAGAGAGTGGAGGCTTCCCGCAATTTTGCCAATAAGGTGTGGAATGCATCCAGGTTTATCATGATGAATATGGAGGGCAAGACCCTTTATGCGCCTGCGGCAGAGGAGTTAGAGCCGGTTGACAAGTGGATACTGAGCCGTTTGAACAGTCTTGTGAAGGAAGCCACGGACAATATGGAAAGCTTTGAGCTTGGCATTGCGGTACAGAAGGTCTATGATTTTATCTGGGATGAATTCTGCGACTGGTATATCGAGATGGTAAAGCCGAGGCTCTACAGCTCGGACGATGAGGCGAGCCAGAACGCCGCGCTCTATACCTTAAAAACCGTGCTTTTGGACGCGCTGAAGCTGCTTCATCCGTATATGCCCTTCGTCACGGAGGAAATTTTCTGCACCCTGCAGACGCAGGAGGAATCCATTATGATTTCTTCCTGGCCCGTATATAGCGCGGAGCGCTGTTTTATAAAGGAAGAAACCGATATCGGCAGAATTAAGGAAGCGGTGCGGGGCATCCGCAACGTGCGTGCGCAGATGAATGTGGCGCAGGGAAGGAAAGCGTCCGTGTATGTGGTGAGTCAGGATGAGAGCATCCGCAATGCTTTTTTGGAGGGCGAGCTGTTTTTTGCTTCCCTTGCAAATGCTTCTGAGGTGTTGGTACAGGAGGACAAGACGGGCATCTTGGAGGATGCCGTTTCTGTGGTGATTGCGGGAGCAACGCTTTACATTCCGTTTACAGAGCTTGTGGATATTGCGCAGGAAATGGAGCGCCTTTCCAAAGAGGAAAAACGTCTGCAGGGCGAGCTGGCACGCGCGGAAGGGATGCTGAAGAACGAAAGATTCTTGTCCAAGGCGCCTGCACAGAAGGTGGAAGAGGAGAAGGCAAAGCTGGAGAAGTACGCCGGCATGTTAAAAGAAGTGCAGATGCGTCTTGCGCAGCTTAAGGAAATCGGGAAGGCAGGGGCATGAGCGCATACACCGAAGCGGAAAATTATATTTTGAATATCCCGAAATTCGGGGAAAAGCATACGCTGCAGGATACAAAAAGACTGCTGTGCAGAGTCTTTGAAAAGCGCGGCAGCCGTATTCTTCACGTGGCGGGCACAAACGGAAAAGGCTCCGTTTGTGCCTATCTGCGCGCAGTCCTGATGGCGGCAGGGTATCGGGTGGGGCTTTTTACCTCGCCCCATCTTGTGTCTATGCGCGAGAGAATCTGCATGGACAATGAAATGATACCGGAGGAAGATTTTGTCTCGGCTTATGAAAAGGTGCGGGCAGCCATAAAGGAGGAGGCAGCAGGAGACTTGTGGGAAGAAGCGCGGCTGCATCCTTCCTTTTTTGAATTTTTGTATTTGATGGCGATGTTCTGGTTTGCAGGGAAAGAACCGGATTTTATTATTTTGGAGACAGGGCTTGGGGGCAGGCTGGATGCAACCAATTCGGTTTCGGATAAAGAAGCTGCCATCATTACGCACATGGGGCTGGACCATACGGCATATCTGGGAAATACTCTGCCCCGGATAGCGGCGGAGAAGGCGGGTATTATGAAAGAGGGTGCGCCTGTTATCTACTGGGAAACGGATGCACAGGTGTCTGCGGTTTTGGCAAAAAACGCAAAAAAGTTGCAAATACCTGCGTTTTCCGTGTCGAAAAAGGATTATATTTTCTTAAAATTTAATCATAAAAGCATTGATTTTTCTTATCAATCCCTTTATTATGATAGTATTAGGCTTCGTCTGAATACGAGAGCCTTCTATCAAATGGAAAATGCGGTGATTTCGCTTCGTGCCCTTGAAGTGGTTTTGGGCGAGGGAAAGCTCTCTGCAGAAGTGATGCAGAGAGGCATTGCCGAAGCTTTCTGGGCGGGCCGCATGGAAGAAATCCTGCCGGAAGTATACGTGGACGGCGCGCACAATGGCGACGGTATCAGGGCGTTTTTAGAGACGGTGGCAAAGGACGGATTTGCGAAAAGACGTCTTCTCTTTGGCGTCATGCAGGACAAGGATTACAGATTTATGACAGAAGAAATTGCCGCAAGCAACCTGTTTGCAGATATTTTTGTGGTGTGTCCCCGGAATACGAGGGCGGTAGAAACGGGTATACTTGAGGATGCATTTGACGATACGGGCTGCAAGGTGACCTGCTGTGAATCGGCAGAAGAGGCTTTCCGGACGCTTTTGTCCCAAAAAGAGGATAAAGAACCGGTTTATATTGCAGGCTCCCTGTATCTGGTTGGTGAGATAAAGGAGTTATTATGATTAACTTTGAAGAGGAATTGAAAAAGTTTCATCCGAGTCTGGAGGTAGAGGATGCGGAGGAAGCGATTTACAATCAGGATATGACAGATATGGCAGATATTTTGGTGAAGATGCTCAAGGAAACCGGCAAGGAAGAAGATTTTGAGTATGAGGAGTAAGGGGCATGAATTGTTATAACTGCGGCTGCCATTTGTCTGAATATGATTATTGCACCGCCTGCGGCGCTGACGTTGCTCTGTATAAGAGAATTCTGGCAGTTTCCAATATGTATTACAATGAAGGACTGGAAAAAGCAGGCATTCGCGATTTGACCGGTGCGGTCTCAAGCCTGCGGCAGAGTTTAAAATTTAATAAAAATAATGTGGAGGCGCGCAATCTCTTGGGGCTTGTCTTTTTTGAGCGGGGAGAGGTTGTGGCGGCACTGAGCGAATGGGTCATCTCAAAGAATCTGCGCCCGCAGAAAAATATTGCGGACGACTACATTGATATGATACAAAACAATGCGACAAGGCTCGATACCATAAACCAGACCATCAAAAAGTATAATCAGGCGCTTGTGTACTGCAATCAGGGAAGCAAGGATTTGGCAATTATACAGCTTAAAAAGGTGTTGTCGTTAAATCCGCGTTTCATCAGGGCGCATCAGCTTTTGGCGCTGCTCTACATTGACAGCGAGCAGTGGGAACGCGCCAAAAGGGAATTGGACAAGTGCTGCCGGATTGATATCAATAATACGCAGACGCTTCGTTACCTGAGAGAAGTGGAGGCTATGCTGGCTCCGGACGAGCAGGGCAGAGGCGGTCAGAAAAAGAAAAGTGAAACGGCGGTCCGATATCAGAGCGACAATGAGATGATTATCCAGCCAAACAGCTTCAGGGAGCCTAAGAATACGGGATTAAGCACCCTGTTTAATGTGGGCATCGGACTTGTGCTGGGGATTGCTTCCATGTTTTTTCTGATTCTGCCGGCAGCGGTCAACAGGGAGAGGACGAAAGCACAGGAGGAAATCCGCACCATTGGCGATGAAATGGATGTGAAGACGGCTACCATAGCTACCATGCAGCAGACGATAGATGAGATAACGGCAGAAAACAGCAAGCTTCATGAAGAGCTGGATGCTTACGTGGGTACGGACGGCACGCTGCGCACCATCGACATTCTGTTACAGGGAGCCAGCGAGTATTTAGAGACTGCGGATGCCGCCGCCACGGAAAGCTATCTGGACGACGTGTTAGAAAGCGTCAATAACTTAAATGATATGTCGGAACCATTCGGGCGTTTGTACAATAACCTGCTGTTAAAAATAGGACCTGAGCTTTCTGCTTCCTATTTTGCTTCCGGCAACGCGGCATACAATGACGAGGATTATGACGCTGCCATAGCGGATCTTACCAAAGCGGTCAATTACGATGCGACAAACGGCGATGCGCTTTTCACTCTGGGCAATGCTTACAGGAGAGCCGGCAAGAATGCGGAGGCAATAGAAGTCTACGAGAGGGTCATCGAGCTGTTTCCCGGGACCCAGCGCGCCGCAAGAGCGCAAAACTATATCAACGACCTGCGCAATCAGTAAACGCACAAGAGAATAAAAAGAAAACACGAAAGAGAGTTTATAGCGGATATAGGCTCTCTTTTTCATTGTAAAAAAATTTGCTGAAAGGAGAATGAAATGGAAGAGTTTAAAGTGATTGACAATTACCTCTGCGTAAAGCTTCCCGAAGAAGTAGACCACCATAAGTCTGCATATATCAGTGAAAATGCGGACAGGTATATTCTGGGGGAGCAGGTAAATCATGTGGTATTTGATTTTGAGGCTACACGTTTTATGGATTCCTCGGGAATCGGTATTATCATGGGAAGATACAAAAAAATAGCGTGCTTTGGCGGAAAAGTATTCGCCATACATGCGGACAGGCAGATAAAGCGGATTCTGTACATGTCCGGTATGCACAAAATTATTGAAATTATGGAATAGGAGGATTGCGGGACAGATGATAGAAATCAAACAGAAAGAACCGATTGCAGCGGGAGAAAGGGACAGTATGAAAAATGAAATGGCTTTGGAGTTTGATGCAGTATCCACCAATGAAAGCTTTGCCAGAGTAGCGGTGGCTGCGTTTATCACGCCGTTAAATCCGACGGTGGAGGAGCTTGCCGACGTCAAAACAGCGGTGTCGGAGGCGGTGACAAACGCGATTATTCATGGGTATGAAAATGTTTACGGTTACGGCAGGCATGGGGAACTAAAACCCGTACACGTGAAGGTGCAGGAGGGAAAGGTTTATGTGCGCTGCCGCATCGAGGGGGATATTTTACATATTGAGGTGGAGGATAAGGGGATTGGAATTGAAAATCTGGATAAGGCGATGGAACCGCTTTATACCAGTAAGCCGGAGCTGGAGCGTTCGGGCATGGGATTTGCCTTTATGGAAGCTTTTATGGACGATTTGGAGGTGGAATCGAAGCCGCTTTTGGGAACGACGGTCCGTATGCAGAAAAAGCTGGGGTGCAGCAACTTTATACAAGGGGAGGACTAGGCCTCAGAATGGAAGAAATATCAGTATTAATCGCAAAATCACAGGCAGGGGATAAACAGGCAAGAGATATACTGATAGAGAACAATTTAGGTCTGGTGCATCATATCGTAAAACGGTTTGCCGGCAGGGGGCATGAGATGGAAGATTTGTTTCAAATAGGGACAATCGGTTTAATCAAGGCGATTGACAAATTTGATTTATCTTTTGACGTGAAATTTTCCACCTATGCGGTTCCCATGATAATGGGAGAAATCAAGCGCTTTCTGCGGGATGACGGTATGATTAAGGTGAGCAGGACACTAAAAGAAAACGGCATGAAGGCAAAAGCGGCAATGGAACGATTAACTTGCCGGCTGGGGCGGGAGCCGCTGCTTTTGGAGGTGGCGGAGGAGTCAGGTCTTACGGTAGAGGAAATCGCTGTGGCGCTGGAAGCAGGGGCGGAGGTGGAATCCATCTATAAGTCGGTCTACCAGTCTGACGGCAGTGAAATCTTTTTGGTGGATAAGCTGGCGGGCGGACAGGGCGGTAAAATGACGGCGCGGGAAAGTGCGGGAGACTATGAAAAGGAACAAGTGTTAAACCATTTGCTGTTAAGGCAGCTTCTGGACTCTCTTTCGGAGAAGGAACAGGAGCTGATAAAAATGCGTTATTTTCAAGATAAAACCCAGTCGGAGGTCGCAGGAAAGATGGGAATCAGTCAGGTACAGGTAAGCCGCATGGAGAAAAAAATCCTACTGCGTATGCGGGGAGAGCTCATGGTATAGAAGGGAGACAAAAGCGCCAATATCTTAAGATATTCTGAAAACCACTACTTTCCACTTTTCAATTACAAGGTTTATAAGGTATAATATACGAAAAGGGCAGGGATTTGAGAATAGATTGCCTTAGGGTAGAAATGAGGAAATATGAATCGAAAGAAAAAAGAAATTACCTTTTACATTATGACGATAATCGGCTGTCTGATAGCGATGACAGTCGTAGTGCTGGCGGCACTTTTGATTTATGACAAAATCCGTCAAAAGGACGATGCGGTAGAGGCGAACGCGGACATAGATGTGGTAATGTATTCGGAGGAAGAGGTCAACCTTATGCTGGCGGAGGCTGTGGCACAGGCGGAGCTTAGCACCAGAGAGGAGACTTCGGATTCTATTTTAAATCAACTGCAGCAGAGTCTGGAGGGCGGAACCTCGACAGTGGGCGCGCTGCGTCCCTTCTATCCGGAGCATATCGTAGTAGTCAGCAACGGCAGATTCCATTTCGTACCTATCCGCGACGATTTAAAGCAGCACAGTCTGATACAGGAGAACCTGCAGGTATTGGAAAACGGCGAGCTGCAGTATGTGGAAAACGGTGTGGTGGTATCCCACAAGGGCATCGACGTGTCCCGCTATCAGGGGAATATCGATTGGAATAAGGTGGCTGCGCAGGGCGTGGAATATGCCTTTATCCGTGTCGGTATCAGAGGGTACGGACAGGAAGGCAAGCTTGTTTTAGATGAAAAGTTTGAGGAGAATGTACAAGGCGCGTCGGCGGCGGGCATCAAAGTGGGCGTGTATTTCTTTTCGCAGGCAATCACTGACGAGGAAGCGCTTGAAGAGGCAAATTTGGTGCTAGAGACCATAGCGGGCTATGACGTTACCTATCCGATTGTGTATGATGTGGAAAAAACGGGAGAGAAAGACGGGCGAATGAACCAGCTTACCGTTGAGGAGAGAACCCGTATGGCACATATTTTCATAGACAGAATCAGGGAAGCGGGCTATACCCCCATGATTTATGCCAATATGGAAATGTGGAGCGTGCTGATTAACATGGCGGAATTTGAGGACGTGGACAAATGGTTTGCTTACTACGATACCGATTTGTATTTTCCCTATGAATATGCCGTATGGCAGTATTCGGATACAGGAAGGATTGACGGTATCGGCGGGGATGTAGATTTGAATATCAGTTTTAAAGAGTGGTAAGAAAGGCGCCGCAAAATCACCTGCGCAGGGATTTTGCGGCGTTTGCTTTAAAATCCTTCTTTTCTTCGGGTAAGTCTGAGCTCATGGCGCTTCTTTGCATTTTCCCATTCCATTTTTTCTTCGGGATTTTCCGGAATCAGGGGCGGCGCTTCGGTGGGTCTGTCGTCGTCTCCCATACAGACCATGACGAAATAGGCGCGGTTGATAGGGGTGCGGGTGCCGTCGTCCGCCTCCTTGTAGGTATCCACCCGGATTTCCATGGAGGTGCGCCCTACATAGGTAACACGCCCAATCAGCACGATAACGTCATTTAAAAAAGCGCCGGATTTAAACTGCAGGTTGTCGATGGCGGCAGTTGTGGCGTTTCTTCCGCAATGCCGGCGCGCCGTGGCGCCCGCAACCTCGTCTATCCATTTTAAAAGCTGTCCGCCAAAGAGACGTCCAAAGCTGTTGATATCGGGGGAAATGACAATATGAATTTGTTCGGTCAGGGAATCGGAGACTTTTTTTGGGTTCAGCATGGCAGGTAGCCCTTTCTTTTCAGGTACTCACAAATAGCAGGTGAGTTTGTGTTCTAAGGTTCTTCTTTGTAGGTTCCGGTGTCTGTGTCATAATAAAAATAGCGTATGTTTGCGGCAGTACCCGCTTCGTTGGTGTCTGTGTTATCTGCTTCGAGGGCGGCTTCTGCGGAAGGCACGCATAGCAGTCTGTCATTTTCCACGGTGCAGAAACCGGGGGTTTCAAGCAGCAAAACGGGTTTACCTTCCCGTATGGTCCAGATATAGGATATATCAGGATAATAACGTTCCTCTATATAGCCGTCCGCCGTATAGAGAAGATGGCGTTCGTCCGCCTGTAAAATCACGACCGGTTCATAGCTGTCCGCGTCTATTTCTTCTGCCAAAAGCGTGCCTCCCTGACGGTCCACGTACCAGACGGAGCCGATAAACCACATAAAGGGATACGAATACGGTTTATCAGGGTCGTGTAAAAGGGAACCGATAAAAGCGAAAGCACCTGCTTCCCCGTCTTTTTCAGAATCGGGATACAGAAAATCCAAGTCATCATGCCGGGCTCCCTCGTATCCCAGAAATAGTTTTTCCAGATTCAGCAGTACGGGGTCTGTTTTTGGGGGACAGGTTTTCCATGCATAATCCGGTACAAGCAGCCCGTCGAGCCGTCTCTCTATTTCCCAACGCTCCTGCAGGGATATTGCTGCCTTTTCCAAGGCTGTTTCATTCTCATATTCTGTCACAAAGCAGTATTCCCCCACACCTGTGACAACATCGTAGTGATTTGCAAAATCACTGTAGCGGCTATCAGGGTCTTCATGTGCTTCATATAAGTCATAATCAATATAGACGGTGTAGTATTCCCGCTCTGTTACATAGTCAAAATCAGCATCTATCCGCATGATAAGTTCGTCAATAGTAGGGTAGTAATGGTAAACATACAAAAGCCGCCCGTCCTGAAGAGGAAGGAAAAAATCATGAAAATCAGTGTCATCCAAAGCGGCGCATATCAGCTTTCCGGCATCATAGTATAGCAGGGCGGAAAAGTATGTGTCACATGAAATAAAAAGGCTTTGCCTCTTGTAGGTATCCTGAAGCAGAACATATTGCCAGGTGCAGATTCCATGCTCTGAATGGTTTTCCCAGTATGCGTTACTCAGCAGGTATCTGGTTTCTACGTCCGCGATCAGCGTAAAATCACCGTTTAAAACCCTGCGAAAGGCTTCCCACGCCTCGCCTTCCTCCTTGCGGTCTGCCGTCCACTCTGCCGCCAGTCTTTCCTGTTCTGCCAGATATGCTGTCAGCGTTTCAGGCAAAAATACCTGCAAGACATTTTCTTTTGTAAAAGAATACCATGTGGCAGGCTTGCCGCCTTCCCAATCCGGATGATAAAAGTAGTAACCGTATACGCCGCCGTCCTCATAATCAAGCACCAGATAGGAGTCTACAAGATCATACTGTAAAAACACCTCATGAATACCGTCTTCGTCGATATCTGCAATACAGAAATGTCCTGTGTTAAAAAAATCATTCTCAAAAGGGAGCGGTGTATAATCGCTTAACTGCCCGTATGTCTGTGCCGTGGCGTCAAAAAACGCCGCATCCTCTAACAGCACCGCCGCATATGCCTCATAGCTTTCCGCAAAGACCTCCGGCAAGGCGCCGGTGTCGGAAAGATTCTCCCTTGGCGCGCTGCCGTGGCAGGCAGACAGGAAAAAAATACTTCCCAGCAAGACAAATAAAGATTTTCTCCGCAGTCCTCCCATCATATCCTGTCCTTCCTTTTGCTTCAGATTCAGCTTTTCGCTTTTTTTACAGTTAAAAATGCTAAAACAGGAAGTGAAACCAAATCAAACACGCCTAATATTCTTATTACAGTGTCAGGCAGCTTAATCCCCATGATATTAGATCCTGCCAATATCACTGTTGTGATACCTATTACAATGAAACTGACTGCCCATATAATATTGCGTTTCTTTGCATCCGTTTTTTCCCTTGTTTCTGTGCTGCTTTTTTGTTGTGCCGCCGCTTGAAAAACAGCGGTTCCGTTTCCGGTTTATTGCTCTGATTATAGCATGGCAGAGACCTTGCGGCAACTTTTTTTCATGGAACTGCCAAAGCCTTGACTGCCGGCATCCATCTGGAACAGGACGCACTTTTCTTTGCATAAATATAAATACAAGAGTAAATACTAACCCTTAAAAATCATGCACACTGAAAGGAAATACGAAATGGCGGACCCCATTTGTTATATCAAACTAAACAGAAATGTGGAGCTTGCAGAGGCTGATGTTTATATCAAGGATATCGGCAGCATCCGCTGTGCGGACAAGCTGACTGCGGCGAAGGTAAAAAGTATTAAGGTCCACAAATTCTGCAGTGCAGGAGACTGCGTTGAGAAGGGGCAGGAAGCAGGCGGACAGGAAAGCAGCGCGCAGAAGCATAGCGCGTCCAAAAACAGCGAAGCGGCAAAAGCAAAGAATAAGAAGATGCCGTACGAAGAAAAACGCTGTGTCGTCAGTATCCTAAAAATCATAGAGCTGATTGAGGAAGCGTGTCCGGGTGTGACGGTGGAGAGTCTCGGTGAGGCGGAAGTACTGATAGAGCGCATCAAAGTAGATACGCACAAGGGATGGCAGCAGGCATTGAAAGCGTTTTTTATTGCCATTATCAGTTTTTGCGGTACTGCATTTACCATTATGGCATATCACAATGACATCGGTATTGCGGATGTTTTTACCCGTATTCATGAGATTGTAATGGGAAGCGAGCCGGCGGGTGTCTCTGCGCTGGAGGTGGCTTACTCAGTGGGGCTTTCATTGGGAATCATTGTGTTCTTTAATCATGTAGGCGGACGCAGGCTGACAAAAGACCCTACGCCCATCGAGGTGGAGATGCGCAAATATGAGACAGATGTAAACAATGCGCTTGTGGATACGGCGGAAAGAGAGGGAAAAACCATAGATGTGGAATAGCCTGAAACTCCTTTTTTTGATTTTATTCGGCGGCAGCTTTGGACTTTTGGCATCCGCAGGTGTTTTTACCGTCTTGGTGGCTGTGGGGCTGATTCCCCGTTTTGCAGGAAAAAGCCATACGGCGGGACAGATTATTTTATATGAAGAAATGGTAATCCTTGGAACTGTGGCGGGCGGACTTGTCAGTGTGTTTGAACGCTACTGCCATTTTGGGGAGTGGTTTGTTTCCCGAGGAATTTCGCAGGCGGCAGTACAGGCTGTCGGGACAACTGTCGTAACGTTTTTTGGACTTTTTGCGGGAATGTTTATCGGTTGTCTGGCACTTGCCATTGCGGAAATGCTGGACAGCATTCCGATTTTTTCGAGAAGAGCGGGCTTTCGGCATGGGCTTGGCGTTGCCGTCTGTGCGATGGCGGCAGGAAAGCTGTGCGGCTCCCTCTGGTATTTCTTTATGGAGATTCATGAAGTGGTAAAGTAAATGGCAGCAGGTTTCTGAAACGCCAAGACAAGCGGGAAAGAGCAGGGCATAAAAAATAAAATATTGTGCATAGTAAAAAAGACGAAGGAGTAAACAAGGAAAGGAGCGGTTATATGACTGATAAAGGTGAAAACAGGAATCCGGAATCCGGCATGGAGGAAAAAAAGCAGAACTATGAGCAATATGTCAAGGAAATGACGCCGACGCATAATTTGTGGCTGCAGATGCTGAAGGCGTTTATCATTGGCGGGATTATCTGCGTGCTGGGACAAGGGATTTTACAGTTTTGTACGGATGTAATGAGTATGGACAAAGAAACGGCAGCAAGCTGGTGTTCGCTGTCATTGATTTTTTTGAGCGTTCTTCTGACAGGTCTGAACATTTATCCCCGTATTGTGAAATGGGGCGGCGCCGGCGCGCTGGTGCCGATAACGGGTTTTGCAAACTCGGTGGCGGCTCCCGCAATCGAGTTTAAAAAGGAAGGCTGGGTGTTTGGCGTGGGCTGCAAGATTTTTACCATTGCGGGACCGGTGATTTTGTACGGCATTTTTACAAGCTGGGTGCTGGGGCTGGGGTACTGGATTGGACAGTGCTTTGGAATCTGGTGAGAAAGTGAAAAACAAAAAGCAGACTGACGTGACAAAATGACGGAGGAGTGGTATCATAAATATATCAGTTAATAAGGGAACACGGATTTCACAAGAAATTCGGGTTCTTTTTATTGACTTCAAAAACCCTATGTTTTAAAATAATAATGATTGGAAACAGGTGAACATAAGGTTTTGGAGAGGACAGTTATGCACAGCAAAATACTGATAGTAGATGATATGGAACTGAACCGTGATATTTTGACGGAAATACTGGAGGATGAGCATCCGGTGATGGAAGCGGCGGACGGCAGGGAAGCGCTGGAGCGGCTGGAGGAATTTCATGAAGATATAGCGGTGGTGCTGTTGGATTTGATTATGCCCGAAATGGATGGCTTTGCAGTACTGGAGGTCATGAAAAAGAAAGGCTGGCTGGATAAAATCCCCGTCCTTGTAATCAGTGGGGAAAATTCTGTGGAGATTGAGCGTAAGAGCTTCGAGTACGGCGCTTCCGATTTTGTCAGAAAGCCCTTCGACCACGTGCTGGTTAAAAAGAGAGTGAATAACGTGACGGACTTGTACATGTACAAGAACCGGCTGGAACATAAGGTGGAGGAGCAGACGAAAACCCTGCAGGAGCAGAACAGCCTTTTGAAGGTACAGGCAAGCCGCCTGCGGGAAAACAATGCCCGTATTCTGGATGCACTTGGTACGATTGTGGAGAGCAGGAATCTGGAAAGCGGCGAGCATATTAAGCGTGTCAAAGATTTTACCCGTATTTTGGCTGAAGAGCTGATGAAGGATTATCCGGAATACGAGCTGACGCCGGACAAGGTGGAGGTGATTGTTTCTGCAAGCTCCATGCATGATATCGGCAAGATAGCGATTCCGGACAATATTCTGTTAAAGCCTGCACGACTGACACAGGAAGAATTTGAGTGTATGAAGTCCCACACGACGAGAGGATGCGATATTTTAAAAAGCATCAAGGGTGCATGGGATGATAAATATGGCGAGGCATGTTACGAAATATGTCGTCATCATCACGAGAGGTACGACGGCAGGGGCTATCCCGACGGGCTTGTGGGGGATGAAATTCCGATTTCAGCACAGATTGTATCAGTTGCAGACGTTTACGATGCACTTGTCAGCGAGAGAGTGTATAAGAGCGCTTATTCAACGGATGAGGCATTTCATATGATTATGCGGGGAGAATGCGGAACCTTCTCGCCCAAGCTCTTAAATTGTTTCAAAAATGCACGAGAACAGATGGAAGATATGGTGACAGAGCAAAAAGAAGGGGCGCATATATAAGCGCCCTTTTTCTGTGTCTGAATCTATTTCCGCTTATGCAGGAACAGAGACAGAGGATAGGTTTTTGACAGAAAAAAAGAGATCAGACAGGAGAAAATATGCTGCCGAAACTGTTTTTAGAGAGAATGAAAAAGCTGCTGGGGGAAGAGTATCCGGCATTTTTGGAAGCGTTTTCCATGGAGAACCGGCGGGGGCTGCGTGTAAATACCATTAAGGCAGACGCGGCATCTTTTTTGGAGGGGGGGTATTTTCCCCTCGAGAGAGTACCATGGACAAAAGACGGATTTTACGTAGAGGGCGCGGATAAGCCGGGTAAAAGTCCGCTTCACGCTGCCGGTGTTTATTATATGCAGGAGCCTTCTGCGATGGCACCTGCAGTGTTTCTTGAGGCGCATTCCGGGGATAGGGTACTGGACTTGTGCGCGGCGCCCGGCGGAAAGACAACACAGCTTGCCGCCGCCATGCAGGGGGAAGGCATTTTAGTCAGCAATGAAATCCATCCTGCGAGAGCGCAGATACTTTCCGAAAATGTGGAGCGGATGGGACTGCGCAATGTGATTGTCACCAATGAAACACCGGAGCGGCTTGCGGCGGTATTTACCGGATATTTTGATAAGATTCTGGTAGATGCACCCTGTTCGGGGGAGGGCATGTTCCGTAAATCGGAGGAGGCATGTGGGGAGTGGAGTGTGGAAAATATTGCGCTCTGCGCGAAAAGACAGGGCGGCATACTGGACTGCGCGGCTAAGATGCTGCGTGCGGGCGGGAGAATGGTTTATTCGACATGCACCTTTGCACCGGAGGAGGATGAGGGGACAGTCAGCCGCTTCTTAGAGCGGCATCCGGATTTTTCTATAGAGCCTGTGCAGCAGGGGGAAGGTTTTTGGTGCGGGCAGGGGAAATGGGTGGAGAATCCGGCTGACGGCGTGGAAAATACGGTGCGCCTTATGCCTCACAGGATAAAGGGAGAAGGTCATTATTTTGCGGTTCTGCACAGAGCCGGCGAATGCGTTTTGGCAAAGGGAAGAAACGGTACGGAAAAAGGACTGCCTGCACAGGAGTACGGTCTCTTTTCGGCATTTAGAGAGCAGTATCTTTCCGGTGGGGCGGCACGCGGCATATACCTGCGCTATGGAGAACAGCTTTATCTGGGAATGGAGGGGATGCCGGCGCTAAAAGGCATCAGGGTGCTTCGCCCGGGGCTGCATCTGGGAACCTTTAAGAAAAACCGTTTTGAACCTTCACATGCACTGGCTTTAGCGTTAAAGCCGGAGACGGTAAAGCAGAAGGTCAATCTTACTTTTGCGGAGGCAGAGCGGTATATTGAAGGACAGACCATCTCGGTCAATACGCAGGCGAAGGGCTGGTGTCTGGTATGTGTCGCCGGATATTCTCTGGGCTGGGGCAAAATTACAGGGACTGTGATGAAGAACCATTATCCTAAGGGGCTTAGGATAACATTCAGGTCTGAACTGTGAGAGCGGAGCATCCGTCTGGTGCCTGCATACAATACTGCATGGGGCAAATCCTGTGAGGAGCCGGTACAGGGCTGGAAAAATAGTCCGAATTTGCGTAAGATGGGATAAAATACTATCGAAAACACATTGGGTATGTTATAATACCATAAGAGGTTACATTGTGCCGAAAGGCGGGGTATCACAAAATATATAAGAAAGTATAGAGAGATAATATGAGGACGGATGAAATTGTAAATAAACTGGACAGACTGTTTTCGGAAAGCAAGGGGCAGGAGGCGCAGCGGCTTTTGGAAGACTCCATCAGGCTTGCCATGGAGGAGTCAGATAATCATGCGCTGCTCACATTATTGAATGAAATGATTGGTTATATGCGGGAAACCAGTCAGGTGGAAAGCTCTTATAGTTATGCAGCCGCCGCGCTTAAACTGATGGAGCGGATGGAAATACAGGGCAGTATGCCCTATGCGACTACGCTTCTTAATATTGCAAACGCTTATCGGGCGGGCGGCAGACTGGAGGAATCCATGGCATATTATGAGGAGGTTTTGAAGCTGTATCGGGAAAATCTCGATGAAAATGATATGCTTTTTGCCAGCCTTTACAATAACCGAAGCCTTTTGCATCAGGAAATGGGAAATTTCAGCGAGGCAAAGGAAAATTTGTTAAAGGCGCTGGCGATTGTGCAAGTCAATGAAGACACATATTTTGAGGAGGCTGTCACATACGCCAATCTTGCCTCCACATGCGTTGTGCTTCATGAGGACGAAGCTGCCATGGAATACTGCCGGCGGGCGATAGAAATATTTGAAAGGCACGGTATTCTGGATTCCCATTACTGCGCGGCGTTAGCTTCCATGGGGGCTTACCATTATGGACGCAGGGAATATGAAAAGGCGGCAGGATGCTTTCAGAAAGCAATGGAGGGGATGAAGGCGTCTCTGGGAGAAAATGAGTACTATCAAAGATTGGCACAAAATTTAGAAGAGTGCGAAAGGGCACAAAGGGAGGATTCGATGGAAGAGAAAGCAACAACAAAGGAGCCGATGACCGGACTTGCGCTGTGCAGGGCCTACTATGAGGAATACGGCAAACCCATGATTCACGAGAAGTTTGCGGCATATGAGGACAAAATTGCCGTAGGTCTCTGTGGAGAAGGCTCCGATTGTTTTGGTTATGATGATGAGGTATCCAGAGACCATGACTGGGGACCGGGCTTTGCCATGTGGATGAATATTGAAGTTTACGAGGAAATTGGAAAAGAGCTGCAGAAGGCTTATGAAGAGCTGCCAAAAGAGTTTATGGGCTTTTCACGTGTCTCGACAAAGCGTGCGGGCGGACGTGTGGGAGCATGTACAATAGCCGGTTTCTTTCATAGAATCCTTGTTTCAGAGGACTGCGCTTCGATGATAGATATTGTGTCCGGCGCGTACAGGCTTGAGGAAGAGAGTGGAAAGGTAGTGGAAGTGCAGGGTGCGCATCCTTATTTCCCGGGCAGCGTGGAGGAGAAAGTAAAGCTGCTTCATGCAAGTGCAAGGGAAGGGCAGCTTATCGTATATTGGGATGACCTTGCGGATGAATCGCTGGCTGCAGCAGTAAACGGAGAAGTGTTTCGGGATGAGGAAGGAACCTTTTCTGCCATTCAGGAGTTTTTAAGGACGGGTATGCCAAAAGAAGTGTACTATTTAAAGCTGACAAATGCATGTGCCCGTTTTGCACAGGCAGCGCAGTATAATTTTTCCAGAATGGCGGGACGAAACGATATGGTGGCGGCTGCGATTTCCTTGGCGGAGGGTATGAAGCAGGCGATGAAAATCCTGTATTATCTGGCGGGCAGGCATCCCCTTCATGATAAGTGGCTTTACAGGGGAATTGCGGAAATGGCGGATTATGAGAAGGAAGCCCAACTAATTTTGGAAATTGTGGAGAACGAAGACGTGCCGCAGCAGACGGCACTTGTGGAGGAGCTGGCGCAGAGGCTTGCAGACAGGCTTTATGAGGCAGACCTGATAAGCAGCCGCGAAAGCTTTTTAGAGTTTCACGTAGATGAATTGTATCAAAAAGAAGGCTTGGAGGAATTGTCGAAGGAAGAACTGATAGATGAAATTGTGGATGCGGAGTTTGAGGCTTTTGACAAGGTGAAAAATGCCGGCGGCAGGGCATCCTGTCAAAACAACAGGAGGACGTTCACCATTATGCGAAAAAGCCAGTATCTGACATGGGAACGCAAGATGCTGATACAATATCTGTATGACTTTAAAACGGAATACAGGCGGGGACGCAATCTGATTGAGGAAAAATACGGAAGAATGATGGAAAGCACATCTCCGGCGGAATATGCAGACATAGCGGAGCATTTTCCGGTTCTGTCAGAGGACAAGAAGCAGATAATTGAGGCTGTTGTAAAGATACAGGTAGGCTTTATGGAAGAATTTGCAAAGCAGTTCCCGCGTCTGGCAGGAAATGCAAGGCTGATTCATACAAGCGAGGACAGCTTTGGCGATACCTCCTATGAAACCTATCTGCGGGGCGAGCTCGGTACGTATTCGGATAAGATGCTGGAGCTGTACGGACGATTTGTAGTAAAGCTGTGTCAGGAAGGAAAAAATCTTGCTGCCCTTACGATGGAAAACAGTGTGCATTTATATGGTTATCAGAGCTTGGAAGAGGCAGAGTTGAAACAATAGTTTCTTTTGGGATTGATGATGGCCGGCTTTTAAAAGCCAGCCATCATCAATCCTATCAACTGGTCTCTCTGAACGGCGGCTTCTGCGCCCTTCCCTTTTCTTGCCATGCCCTCCAGCTCCAATTCGCTGGTGGAAATGCGCATCAGTTTTTCTTTAAATTCCTGCTGGTCGCGTTCTGCTTTGTCAGCCCTTTTTTCGGCTCTGGCGCGATTCTGCAGCTTGATGGTATTTTCCATGGAATTGATAAGTTGTTTCATATCGGCTGCCAACATATGTGCTGTCTCCTTTTGCTTTTTGACTTACTATTTTTATCGGATATTTTTTTCGTAATTTCATGGGTTTTTCTTTCTTTTCGTTACAAAAGGAAGACTTTTGGGGGCATTTGTGCTACACTGAAACAAAAAGATGAAATCATGGAGGAGAGTGGTTTTATGGAAAAATTTTTATTATGCCTGCCTGCAATATTCTTTTTGCTGCTTGTTATCGGCTGCATTGTATTTATAGTCTGGTATTTTAAGACTTTTTATGCAGAACGTGCAGAACGACAGAGAAAGGCAGAGGCGCAGCGGGATTTACATGGCGGCGAATGCATATTAGAATGGAACGGAAGCTTTGCAGAGGGTCCGGCAGATGCGGAGTTTGGAAGGCTGGTGGTGGAGATTCCCAAGAAGCGGGGCAGCGGCGCCGCACGCTTTTGCGAGAAGGGACTGATACTGGACAAGAGAAGACTGTCGTATTCGGAAATCAAAGATATTCTGCTGGTGGCTGCCAGCACGGAAAAAAGATATACTTTGAAACAGGCGGTTCAGGATATGGGCGTTTTGTGGATATATCCCAAAAAAGGAACAACGATAGGAATCAGGGAGATGACGTATCAGTTTGACAATGAAGTGATGGAGAAAATAAAAAGCGGGCTTGGATTTTAACAAAAAGCCCGAGGAAGAAAAACCTGTTGTGCCGGCTGGCGGTGCAGCGGGTTTTCTTTTTCCATTTTTATTATAGCATGTAAAAATAAGAATAACAAGGCTGTTTGTAAAGTCATAAAAATGCTAAACTGGAACAACATAAAAGTGGGAAGCCGTCCGAAAGGCGGCTGGAAAGGGGAGAGTATGGAAGAAAGGCGACAGGCAGAAAACAGGGAGAAAGTGTGTGCGGGGAAAGAGGCGGCGGAAAAAAGGCAGGAGGAGGAGGTATGCCTGCAGGAGACGGTGGCGGCGGCAGAACAGCAGCTTTTACAGGCAAGGGAGGCAATAGAAAAAAGGCAGTCGGAAATGATTGCGGCAAAGAGGGAGCTTCGGGAACATACGGAGCATGGCGCTATGGATTTGTGGAGCGCGGACGGTTTTGAAGCTTTGGTGGAATTGAACCAGAGCCTTTTGCCCATTACGGATATGGCGGCGGACTGTGAAGAGCTGGCGCGAAAGATAAGGCGGCTGGAAAAGGTAATCGAGACGCCTTATTTTGCACGGATTGATTTTTGTTTTACGGGGGAGGAGACGCCGGAAAAAATATACATTGGAAGGACGTCCCTGATGGAGAAAAACGCTCTGAAAATCTATGTCTACGACTGGCGCTCCCCGATTGCCAGCGTGTTCTACCGTTTTATGACAGGGGAAGCTTATTATGATGCGCCTGCGGGAAGGGTGACGGGAAGCGTGGAGAAGAAGCGGCAGTACGAAATCAAAAACAGCCGTCTGCTCTACTTTTTTGATACGGATATCCATATCAGCGACGATATATTAAAGCGCCTGCTGTCAAAGAATGTTTCGCCGCAGATGAAGACGGTGGTGGAGAGTATTCAGAAGGAGCAGGATATTGTAATTCGAAATATGGAAAACGACCTTCTGATGATACAGGGTGCAGCGGGAAGCGGCAAGACTTCCGTGGCGCTTCACAGGGCGGCTTATCTTTTATACAGAGGCGTGCAGTCGGGACTGCGCGCGGATAATATCCTGATTATCTCTCCCAACACGGTATTTGAGGAGTATATTTCCAATGTACTGCCGGAGCTGGGAGAGGAGAACGTGGTTTCCAGAGTGTTTGAGGAGATATTGTATTTGATATTAAAGAAAAAAGCGGTGCAGCCGCAGAATGCCTTTTGGGAGGAAGTTGTCTCGGACAGTATGGAAAGCGCGCTTGTGAAAGCCAGTATGCGGTTTAAGACCTCAAAGACATTTTTACAAATTTTAAACAGGCTGCTTGCGGACATTCCGAGGCTGGAAGCGGCGCATCCGGAGCTTGCGGCTATGGACGATATAGCAAAGCTTTGCAGCCTGTATGGGCTGTTGTGGGAGGAGGAAGCCTATTTTGCGGAAATCGGAGCAGAAGCGTTCGCGGAAATCAGGCGCTATACGATGGAGAACTTGGAGGCGGAAAGACTGCATTTTGACGATGCCACAGCAGTCTGCTATCTGTATCTGAAGCTGTATGATTACAGTGACTACCGCAATATACGGCAGGTGATAATCGACGAAGCACAGGATTATTATCCGCTGCAGTACGAGATATTCCACCTGCTTTTTCCCTATGCGAAGTACACTGTGCTGGGCGATGTCAACCAGACGCTGAAAAAGCAGGAGGATATTTCTTTTTATGAGGGGGTACAGTCAGTGCTGCAAAAGAAGAAGGCAGCGCTGATCACACTGGATAAAAGCTTCCGCTGTACCAATGAAATTCTGCAGTTTGGGCTGCAGTTTATTGACGGCGGGCAGGAGGTAAAATCATTTAACCGCAAGGGGGAGGCGGTTAAAGTCAGAGCTTTTGACACCCATGAGGCATATCTTGACAGGATAGTCAGGGAAGTGGAGTCCTGCAAGGAGAAGGGCTATGAGACCATCTGCCTGCTTTGCAAGACGGAAGAAAATTGCAAACGCCTGTATGCAGGACTGCGGCCCCGCATGGAAGTCAGACTGCTAAAGCATAATGTTGCAGAAAGGATAGAGGGAACGCTTCTGCTTCCGTGTTATACGGCAAAGGGGCTGGAATTTGACGCGGTGCTTGTCTGTGATGCAGATGCACAGAACTATTTTGACGAGGATGATAAAAAAGTGCTGTATGTGGCGTGCACAAGAGCGCTGCACAGGCTGTGCCTGTACAGCGACGGTGCAATGACGCCCTTGGTTTCAGACAGAGGAGGCTGTTAGTCAAGCCCATTCTTCACCGGCCTCGTGTCCCGTATCCAGAACCGGTTCGTCCAAGGTCAGGCTCCAGCTGGCATCGCTTAGCTGCACAATGTCTTTAAAGCTGCCGTGAAACTGACAGATATACGCCGTGCCGTTGGGGTATTCTGCGCCGTAAGAGCCCATGTCAGAATTCAAATAGATTCCGCTAAAGGAGCCGTCCGCATTAAGGGAAAGCATGGTCTGCCATCCGCCCGCGCCGCTGCAGAACATCATCTCCAGCGTGTCGTCAACGGGAAGACCGGATGGAGAGCCCGCAGAGGGAGGCAGGGAGGCGGAAGGCTCCATTGTCTGCTGCAGCAGTTTTAAGTTTTCCAACAGAGGCTGTGAAGGGTCTCTTGAGAATTCGGGTTCAAAGCTGTTAAAAAGGGTGCCAAGGTCGTCCTCCAGCCTTCCGGTCCGCTCAAAGGCAGCTAAAAGGTCGTAATCCGTATTGAGAAGCTGTGTGCTGTGAGCAAGATAGCCGTTGATTTCTTCCATAAAGGCGGCAATTTCTTCGGGATTGAAGGCTTCATGGTAAGGGGCGTAAAAATTTACATCAAAGGTGATTTCGTTGTAGGCTATGGTTTCATGCCCGTCTTTTAAGGTGAATAATTCGTAGCTGTAGCTAGACATTCCCTGAAACATCGTCGGGTTATAGCGCAGCAGGTAGCTTTCTCCATCTAAGGTACATAAAAACAGCGCATTCCAGCCCACATGGGCAAAGCCGCCCTCCGCATAATAAAGTTGCTCGTCGTTTTCATATATTTCCACAGCCTGTCCCTGTCCGTCCTCTATTTCTCTCTGTACCAGCGTCTCCGCTATGCCGTTCCTGTTTAAATCTAAAAAAGCGGGGATACCGGAATCGGAGAACTGTGTGTCGTCTGCCGTGCCTGCATTGTCCAAAACGGTATCGGAACCGTCGTCGGGAACAAATTCTGCACAGAGCTGCGCCAGAAGCGTCAGGTTTAATTGTCCCTCGTCCGTCCGCCAGGTGCTGCCGTCATATAGAATCCGTTGTTCATCCAGTACGGATAAGCGTTCCATGACATTGCCCTGTTCGTCATACCATGTGATTTGATAAGGGTAGTACGCCGGCACAGCGTTTCCCGTCTTCTCATAAGCATACTGCATAATCTCTGCGGAAAGCGTTTCCAGAGGAGCGCCTGAGAGTCGCACGGAGGCTTCGCTGTCGGGGGAAGCGATGACTGCCGCAGCCGCATCCTCCAGATGAAATACCTTATCGGAATGCGGACTGGTCAGAAAACAGACGACTAAAACAATGCAGACGGTGACGGCGGCGGCAACAATAAAGAAAGCGGGGCGCTTGTAGCTGAGTACGGATTTTACCCGTTTTTTCACACCGGTCTCTCCAAATGCAAGCGGGCAGGCAGCAATTTTGCGGTGCGCGCTGCAGGTAAGCAATGCCTGAGAATAGTCGGCTCTTTCTTCCCTGCTGAAATCCCGTATGACTTTTTCATCGCAGGCAAGCTCGATGTCCCTGCAAAGCAGGATATAACTCAGCCATATCAGCGGGTGAAACCAGTAAACGGTAAGAAGCAAAAAACCAAGGGGTTTCCACCAATGGTCGCGGCGCTGCAGATGCGCCCGCTCATGCAAAAGCACAGGCTGTAAGGTTTCTTCCGTCAGGGAAAAGGGAATATATATTTTGGGTCTGATGATGCCAAGGATAAAGGGCGAGGCAATGTGCTCGCTTTGATAAATATTGTCCCGCAGCAAAACGGCGGTACGGATTGTCCGAAGCAGGCGCAGGCAGCTTACCGCCGCATAGAAAAGCAGCAGAATAACGCCGGCGCACCAAAAGGCAGCCAGTATGGGGAGCCATATCTGGAGCGGGTTTGCACTTGCGCCGGGTTGTGGAGTAAAAGTATGCGCTATGACGGGATTGAGCACATGATTGACAGCCGGAATGCCGCTTTCAATAGCGGGTTTTGCAGCCGTCATAATGTCAGGGCGTATGGTTTCTGCGCTGGGAATCAGACTGAGCGCGCTTTTTATGGAGAAAGGACATATAAGGCGCACGCCTACAAGTCCCCAGAGAAGCACATGAATCCATCTGGGCGCCTTGCGTAAAACAGGACGCAGGGCGAGAACGACTAAAATAAGCCAGCCTGCGGCAATGCCCATGTTGACGATTTTTAAAAATAAATTTGTCATACGGAACCTCCCTTCCGAAAACCGTCGATTATCTGCTGGATTTCGTCAAGTTCTTTTTCCGTTACATTGCGATGGTTGGTAAATGCTGCGATAAAGGTAGGAAGGGAGTCGTTAAACTTTTTTTCCACAAGCTCGTCAATCTCTGCCGCCTGCACTTCAGCCTTGGAGACAAGCGATGTGACGATGGTATTTTCATTTTTTAAGACGCCGCGTTCTGACAGGCGTTTTATAACGGTATAGGTAGTGGAGCTTTTCCATCCGAGCTGCTCCTTACACAAAGCGACCAGTTCGCCGCTTTTGATGGGTTCATGCTCCCAAAGAATCAGACAGAAACGGTATTCGCTTTCAAAAACTTTTGGGGTACTCATTGTATATCCCTCCTTTATAAGTAGTCTAATGCATTAGAGCTTAATAAAAGTCTAACACATTAGAGTAATGGAGTCAATGGATTTTTTTAACTATTGAAAAATGGGTTATGGCTGACAGGCTGTCTGCTGTTTTTGTCGGTACATATATTCAGCTTCCTGCATTATAAAGGGCGAATTGCGAAAAAAGGTGTGATTGTGAAGGAAAGATATATTTTGCAGCAAGCTTGTAAGCTATCAAGAAAATTACGGATTAAGACCAATATTAAAATCTTGAGATGTGAGGAAGCAGAAAGCCCAATGGTTATTGGACTTCTAAAACCAATGTTGGTTTTACCGAATTGTGATTACAGCGAGGAAGAATTGTTTTTTGTTTTGAAACATGAATTGATTCATATAAAACGCCATGATATTTATTTTAAGCTGCTTTTTGTGATTGCAAATGCATTACATTGGTTTAATCCATTCATTTATATTATGCAAAAAGAAGCAGTCGTTGATATGGAATTGTCTTGCGACGAAAAGGTAATCCAACAAACCGCTTTTGCAGTTCGAAAAGCATATACAGAAACTTTGCTTTCCACTTTTAATAAACAACATAAAAAAGGCGTTTTCCTGACAACACAATTTCATGGAGGAAAAGAAATTATGAAAAAACGGTTCAAAAATATATTAACCAAATCACCGAAGAAAAATGGTTTATTACTTTGTATATGTGCGATTGGTATTACCTTAATTTCAGGAATGTTGATTGGTTGTTCTGCAAGAAAAAACGATTTGCCGGAAGATAGCGGTACAGATGTACTCAGTGATGCACAGGCAGATAATAGCGGTACAGATATAACCAATAATACACAGAATGGAAATATTGAGAACCTGCCGGGGCAGTCATTAGAATCAGGGGAAAATAGTTACAAATCCGTACTTTTGGGGCAAAGCAATTTTATATGTACGAGTTTGGCAAATGAGAGTTTGCATATCAGTGAGATAGGTCGGGCTGTTACAGATGATGATAGCGTTACGGTAAGTGCCACAAAATTTGCAATGATAGATATTGACGGTGACGGAGAAGATGAAGTCGTTCTTTTGCTTCAAATAAATGGTATCTCTGATTATGGCTTTGAGATATTGCATTATCGCAATGGAGAAATTTATGGATATACGCTACCGTATAGGGCATTTATGAATTTAAAAACAGACGGTACATTTTTGTTTTCGGGCGGTGCTGCCGATTACGGAATAGGAAAAATGACTTTTTCCGAAACGGGATATAGTGTAAGAGCGCTGGCTTATAGCCAATCCGGATACGATGAAAATGATGAACTGACGATACAATATTTTGTAAATGACGAATCTTGTTCAGAAGATGAATTTAATGATGTGATAAGCGGTCAAGAACAAAAAGCAGATGTGGAGTGGTATGACTTATCTGAAAACAACGTAAATGCTGTTTTGGGGAATCGGCAATAAAGCTGTACTAATATGTATGCGCTGTCCCGCATTTTCACGAATCGTCGCCGGCAGTATCGAGTGCCGCCTTTGAACGGCTAAGGGCTTTCACATATTTAACGGTCAGTTTCCAGAGAGCCATGCCTGCAAAAAATCCAATCAGTTTTATCAGTCCGCATATAGGGGCGATGACGGCGGAAAACAGCAGCCCTGCGGAGAGTATGCTTGTGAAGGGAAGAACGAAGATGCTGCCGCCGGCAAGCCCTGCAAAGGCGGTTATTAAGGACAGCTTTCGAAGGCTGAAGGAGTTGTCTTTTGCAATAGAGCCGCCAAGATAGGCTTGGCAAGCTCTTTGGGGCTGCCAAGGCGCTCCGTAATTTGTGCGGGCGTCAAATGCTTTTCTGCTTCTGGCTGAAACATTTGGCTTTTGATTTCTTTGATAATGTCCACCCGCTCGCCGGCTGGCATCGGTCTCAAATATTTGTCCGTTTTTTCCAGATAATCATCTAAAATTTTGTCCATGTTGGTTTTCCTTTCTTTTTATATTTCCGCAATCGCCTGCAACAGCCGGCGCCATTCTGCGGACATGGCATCGAGGCAGGTTTTTCCCTCTTCCGTTATGGCGTAATATTTTCTGGGAGGCAGTCCTTTGGCGGTTTCCTGCCAGTAGGAGGAAAGCAGCCCATCTTTTAAAAGCCGCCTGAGCAGCGGGTAGATGGTGCTTTCCTTTGCGGCAAGCATGGGAGAGCTTTCCAGCTCGCTTATGATTTCGTAGCCATAGCGGGCTTTTTTGTTTATCATCAGCAAAATGCAGTATGCAAGCGTGCCGCGCTTTAGTTGTGACTTCCAGTCTTCAAGGTTCAAGGGGTGGCTCCTTTCTTTGACGTGTAGGAATTCGGGACCTGCAAATCAGTGTTCTGCAATTACTTAATATGTTCCGAATAACTATAACGATATATATCGTAATACACAGTATATCGTGTGTCAATAGTATTGACATATTTTAAAAAAATAGAATATATTACTATTAGTAATATGTAGAATATTTGTGAAATAAATAGTAGGAGGGGATATGGAATATATTGTGCTTGGGCTTTTGCTTTTAAGTGACAGAACGATTTACGGGCTGCGGGACAGAATCGGTAAGGGGCTGCATCTGATGTACAGCAGCAGTATGGGGAGTATTCAGGCGGCAATTAGAAAGCTGCTGCGGCAGGGGCATATTCAGTATGCGGAATTTGTGGAGAAGGGAAGGCATAAAAAGCTTTATGCAATTACGGAAAGCGGAAGAAGTTATTTTCAGGCATGGCTTAATCAGCCTATGGCACAGGAAAACATAAAAAATCCTGAGCTGGCAAAAATTTATTTTATGGGCTTTGCAAAGAAGGAAATGCGGATTCGTAATATAGAGTGCTATCTGGAGGACTTAAAAGCCCGCCGCCTTGCCCTTGCCGCTATTTGCGAGGAGGGAGAGCAGGCGGTGTTTTCCTCATCGACGACAGGAGGCTTCTCTACTAAGGAGGAGCGGGATATTTTCACGTATCAGCTTGCGGCGGCGCGTTATGGGCGGGATTTTCTGCAGTTTCACATTGCATGGTACGAGAGGCTGCTTTTGGAAATGAAAGAAAAGGAAGGGAGTTTATGAGAAGGGAAAGATTACCGAATTCACCGATTGTTTATTATTGTGAAAAGAAAGAGGAAAAGGCGGAGTGGGTGCTTTTCTTACACGCCGCGTTTGTGGACCATCAGATGTATGAAGCCCAGACTGCTTGTCTGAAGAAGGTTAACCTTTTGCTGCCGGATATCATAGGGCATGGGGAGTCCGTCGATACGAAAAAAGGGGACAGTCTCTATAAAATGAGCGATTGGATAAAGGAGATATTGGACAGGGAGGGCATAGAAAAGATACATGTGGCGGGCGTATCTCTGGGCGCGGTTCTGGCACAGGATTTTGCCAATCACTATCCCAAAAGGGTAAAATCTCTGGCGTGTTTTGGCGGCTATGACATCAACCATTTTGATGTTAGGATGCAGAAGGAGAACGGCGGCGCACAGATGCGCATGATGCTGAAGGCACTTATTTCGATAAAGTGGTTTGCAGAGGAAAATAAAAAAATATCAGCCTGCACCCGGAATGCACAGGAAGCGTTTTACAGGCTGAATCTGCGTTTTCCCAAAAAATCTTTCCGCTATCTGGCAACGTTAAACCGTATGGTAAACGTCTGCAAGGCAGAGGGCAGAAGCTATCCGCTTTTTATCGGCTGCGGAGAGTATGACGTTCCTATGGAACGAAAAGCGGTCGAAATGTGGGCAGAGAGCGAGCCGGGCACTTTCGTTAAAATTTTTGAAGGAGCGGGGCATTGTGTCAACATGGATGTTCCGCAGGCATTTAACGCCGCGCTGGAGGCATTCTGGCAGGGAAGCCTTTCGGTATAAAATGCACCGTTTAGGTCCATACTATCAAAACCTAAGGTGATTGCGATTGTCTCGCAATTCCCTGTAAAAAGTCTACAAGGAAAGGAAGTGTAGTATGGAAGGCTTTAACAATGCAGGTATATTTCCGGGGGAGGATATGTTCTGGGGGCTTCCCGTTGCTTTTGCAGCAAACGAGGACATGAAGGAGCGGATTGGCAGCATGTCCGATGAGGAGCGGACGGTTCTTCGGGAAAAGAGTAAGAATGTTACAAGCGACCGGGAAATGGACGAGCTGGTGCGCATGGTGGCGGAAGGAAAATTTGAATAAAATCTTGCCCGGATTGGTAAAGAGCGCCGCAGCCGGCAGTAGAAACTGCAGGCGCGGCGCTTTTTGCATCTTATTTGGGGCGCACGGTCATTCGTTCAATCAGCCCGTCTTCAGACACTTTTTGCACGGTGGCGATAGCCATCACGTGAAAGCCGCCGAAGGAAGCGATAAACTCCGCCTGTGTGTCGTTGGCAATCGCCGCCTCTAAGATAGAATATTGGCGGAAGGAAAATTTATTCCTAAAAAACATGGCGATGGCCTCTTTTCCATACAGGTGGTATTCGTGCTGCGCGGTTCCGTTGGGGCAGTAATCACACAGATGCCCATTCTTGGTGAAAAGCGCTCCCAGCGCTGTAAAATCTTTGTTTTCCATTGCTTCTACATATCGTTCAATCGGTCTCATCATTTTCCTCCTAATATACTTTTTCCGTGTTTAAAAGTGCGTCTGTTCCGCCGTCCACAAACATAATATTGCCGTTTACGCCGCAGGAGGCGGGGGAAGCCAAAAAGACAATGACAGAAGCGATTTCTTCAGGGTCCATCAAGGTTTCCTGTCCGTATTTGGTGGGAATCGGCAGGGCGTTTAATGCCATTTTAGCGTTGGTTGACATGGTTGCGGTCATGGCGGTATTGACATTGCCGGGAGCGACTGCGTTGATGCGCACGCCGTTTGCGGCAAAGGAAGCGGAGTGGCGGCGTACCCATCTTGCCAGCGCGTACTTGGTTGCCACATAGATGCTGTTGCCTACGGAGAGGTTGGAGCCATCCCAGCTATCTACCAGATTGAGAATACGCTGTTCATCGCCGATATTGTTTAATAAGTCGGCGACGTCCATTCTGCCGGCGCCCTGTGAGATGGTGTTGGAAGCGGTGACAACACAGTTGCCGTGCTTTTTTTCCAAAAGGTCGTAAACGCCTCTTGCAAGTGCGACGGTGCCGAAATAATTGAGGGATATGATAAGCTTTAAGTTGCCGCATGCACCGGAGACACCGGCGTTGCAAATCATGCCGTCAAGTCCTTCGGGGTGCATTCTGTGCAGAGCATCGACTGCCTGCTGCCTGCCCTCCGGTGATGCCAGATTGACGCAGATATCGCCGTCTTTTAAATCGATGTTGATAACCTCGTGTCCTGCTTCTTTTAATAATTCTACTGTTTTTGCGCCGATTCCGCTGGAACCGCCTGTGATTGCATAAACGCCCATACTTACTTTCCTCCTTCAAAGGTCTGTACAAATCTGATAAATTTCATTATAATGATAATTGATACCTTTTAAATAACCAAATTGATAAAAAATGAGGATACCAGATGAGGGCGTATGATTTTTCCAAAAGAGGAAAACTTACTTTATATGAATATTTGTATCAATGTCTGAAGGAAGATATTTTAGAAGGCAGAATTACGGCGGGGGAAAAGCTGCCTTCCAAGCGGGAGCTGGCGGGCGCATACGGCGTCAGTGTAAAAACGGTGGAAAATGCATATGCCCAGCTTTTGACGGAAGGGTATGTGGAGGCGGAGGAAAAGAGGGGTTATTTTGCGGCAAAGGTGGAGCATGGCGGGCATGGTTTTGCCGCGGTACACAGCCTTGAGGCGGCGCAGGGCGCTTTTTCGGGGGCAGGACTGTCAGGAGAGGCGCGCTATGCGGAGGAAAAGTGGTTTGCGGATTTTACTTCTTCGAATACCGTCTATGAAAAATTTCCCTTTTCCCAGTGGAGCAAGGTGATGCGGGAAACCTTAAGCTATAGGGAGGAGGAGCTTTTGCGGACGGCGCCTTTTCAGGGCGTAAAGGAACTGCGGGAGGAGATTGCGGCATATTTATACAGAAACCGTGGGATGCAGGTGTCTTCAGACTGTATTTTAATCGGCGCAGGGACGGAGTATCTTTACGGCAGGCTTTTAGAGCTTCTGCCTGCGGACAGCATCTATGCCGCAGAGGACCCGGGTTACAGAAAAATTACGAAACTCTATGAAGGGCATGGCGCACCTTTTCGCTATGTGCCGGTGGACGGCGAGGGAATTTGCGTGGGTGCGCTCAGGGAAAGCGGCGCCAGCGTGGTACATGTCTCCCCGGGTTATCATTTTCCGCTGGGGTTTGTTATGCCGGTGGGACGCAGGCAGGCGCTTTTGGCATGGGCAAGGGAAGAGTCGGAGCGCTACATTATTGAGGACGATTATGATTGTGAACTCCGCTATTTTGGGCATCCGGCGCCGGCAATTCAGAGCATGGATATCAATCACAGGGTAATTTATTTCAATACCTTCAGTAAGATGCTTGCGCCGTCTCTTCGTGTAAGCTATATGGTGCTCCCCCCAAAGCTGATGGACAGATATGTGCAGAAAATGAACTACTATTCCAATACGGTATCAAGCTTCGAGCAGTATGCGGTTGCTTCCTTTTTGCAGCAGGGTTTTTTTGAGCGTCATGTAAACCGTATGCGGAAGTATTACAGAGAATACAGAAACCGGATTGTACAATATATAAAAGAAGCTTCTTTGCCGGTAAGTGAAATCAAGGGCGGCGACGCGGGAACCAGACTGCTTGTCAAAGTGGACAGCGCGCTCACTGATACCCAGATAAAATGGGCGGCAAGGGAGGCGGGGCTAAAGATAGAATGTCTCTCAGAATTTTGTCATGAAAAAAAGGAGGAATATGAGGGCACGATAATTCTAAATTATGCAGATTTGAGCGAGGCGGTATTGAAGGAAGCCATCTTCAGACTTGCGCATATTTTTGCCTGAGCAAGCCATACTAATCCTGTATACGCCTGTAAAAAGGAAGCAGGCGCATGTGGAAACGTTCGCGTTGTGAGATGCTTTCGGCAGGAATATCTTGCAATGCGGGGAAGCAGAAATACATGCCTGCAAAGCTACTTTGCAGGTTACAGAAAGGCAGGTTTGTATGAGTGAGGACAATTTGTGTACGGCTGGGAGCCAGAGCGTAAAGCTGAAAAAGGAAGTATACATCAATGGCAGCGCCTCCATTGTGGGTAAAAAGGAGGGCGAGGGACCTCTTGGACTTCTCTTTGACATGGTGGGGGAGGACGATATGTTTGGATGTAATACATGGGAGGAAGCGGAGAGCAGTCTGCAGAAGGATGCGGTCTATATGGCGCTTGGAAAAGCGGGAAAAAAACCGGAGGATATGCGCTATATTTTTGCGGGTGACTTATTGGGTCAATCTATAGCCACTTCTTTTGGCATTATGAACTATCAGATACCGCTTTTGGGCGTATATGGCGCCTGCTCCACCTGTGGGGAGTCCCTGACGCTGGGCGCAATGGCGGTTTCAGGCGGTTTTGCAGATAATGTCATATGTGTCACCTCCAGTCATTTTGCAAGTGCGGAAAAGGAATTCCGTTTTCCCTTGGGTTACGGAAACCAACGTCCCTTGTCTGCGAGCTGGACGGTCACGGGAAGCGGCGCTTTTGTGCTTGGAAGCAGAAAAGAAGCGGGCGCCAGAGCGCGGATTACGGCGATGACGGTGGGAAAGATTGTGGACTACGGGCTGAAAGATTCCCTGAATATGGGCGCTTGCATGGCGCCGGCAGCAGCGTCAACAATCGCGGCACATTTTACTGACTTTAATAGTCAACCAGAAAATTACGACAAAATCATTACGGGGGATTTGGGAAGCGTGGGGCAGCGGGTGCTTATCGACCTTCTGCGGGATGCGGGCTATGATATCTCAGAACGGCATATGGACTGCGGCATGGAAATTTATGACGCCGACACACAGGACACCCATGCGGGCGGTTCCGGCTGCGGCTGCAGCGCCGTTACACTGTCGGCGTATATTTTAAAACAAATTGCGGACGGCAACTGGAAAAAAGTGTTTTTTGTTCCCACAGGCGCTCTTTTAAGCAAGACCAGTTTTAACGAAGGGCAGACCGTACCCGGGATTGCACATGGGGTAGTGATTGAAAGTCTGGGATAGGTTGTAATACAACATGAATACCGGTAATGGATATAGGACGTTTCCAGAGAAGACTGGAAACGTTCTTTTTGATTCCATATAAAGAGATTCAGCTTCTTTTGAAATAATAGACATCATTGCACTAAATAATTACATCAACGGTTAAAGAAAGCCTTGCTGATTTTCAGATATGGAAAAGGAAATCTCAAAGTGGTACAATATTTTTGCAACAAAAAATATGCAAAGGGGATTTTTATGACAGACATTCAAAAAAGCTTGAAAAGCTATATTACTGCAGAAACGGACTATTGGGATTTTTCCGGTGTTGTAAGAATTATACAGAATGGAGGAATTTTATTTGAAACTTGTCGCGGATATTCCAATATTGAATTTGGAATTAAAAATACAATGGAAACAAAATTTACGGTTGCCTCTGTTGCCAAACAGTTTACAGCGTTTGCAATTTTTTCTGTCGCCGGAAGAACTTGAGAAATATACAGGAACATATCTTCCCGGTAAGATACATATTGAGCAAAAAAACGGAAAACTGTATTTGGTTCGTGTTAATCAGAATATTCATATTGAATTGTACTGTGTGGGAAAAGACAGTTTCAAAAGGCGGTGTGAAGAACAACAAACAATTCACAAGTTAATTTCCGAGGGTGATAGAAAGCCTTCTGTGTGGGGGTATGAGCTAATAAGTAAGCAATTTGTATGATGAGTAAAGAAATTTTAATCGAATGTTTAGTGGCAGCATAAAAAATATATTCTCTTATTGATTTTGTGGACATGATGCCAGTGCTATGTAATAAAGACAATTAAGGAAATGGCGCATATTTTTACCTTGCATCCGTGTTTCCGAAGATACGGCCTTAGATAAGATTAGAAATATAACAAGTCAGACTGGAGGAAAAACATAATGATGTACAAATTCAACGAAAAAGTGTCTGTAAAAGCATTGGCGGATTTGCGTGAATCTGTGGGCTGGAATAGGATGGAAAGAGAGTATAAAAGCCCTTTGATGACATCATATTACCATATTGCAGTTTATGAAGATGATAAACTGATTGGGTATATTGATAGTGTATCAAATGGGGTAACAGACGCTTATATTCAGGATTTAATGGTTTGTCCGGATTATCAGGGCAAAGGGATTGGCACAGTTCTGATGGATAAAATGATTGAATATTTGAAGGAAAAGCGTATCTACATGATTTCAGTGGTTTATGAAGAATGCTTGAAGCCGTTTTACGAGCGATTTGGGTTTTATAATATGCTATGTGGACAAATGGAAATATATTAGGAATCGTACATAGTACGGTTTCGCGCAAATTCCAGATGTCTTATAAGTTTTCTCATATTTTTATAATTATATCAAAAACCAGGGATTTTGTATTCACTTAAAATGGCGAATATTTTCGCTTGTAGGTTGAAATATTCGATTCTGTTACAATTGATTTGATTACAGAATACCAAAAAACTTCAGAATACCAAAAAACTTCAGAAAATGTTGACTATTTTTAAAAATATGGTATTATACTATTAGTGGTGAGTCCTA
>ERZ779622.175-NODE-175-length-44154-cov-13.154856_pt1 | contig 44154 bp, 33 predicted proteins | sample MGYA00514188_ERZ779622 | MGnify/ENA primary metagenome ERZ779622 (study PRJEB29562, sample SAMEA4376702) | mouse gut metagenome | isolation source: Cecum | study: EMG produced TPA metagenomics assembly of the A DSS colitis mouse model was used to assess the... | reverse complement strand
CAATGGATACAAATGACCTGAATGAATGGATTACATGGTTTTCAAATGTAATACGAAAACTGAACGAAGACGAACGGAGCGAATTGATAACGCAGTTAAAAGAAGGAGATGAAAAGGACATGTGTAGTTCATTTGAAAGACTCTTAAATAAAGAAAAGGCAGAGGGCTGGAAAGATGGCAGAGCAAAGGGCAAAGCGGAGGCTGTAATTGAACTCCTTGAAGATCTTGGAGAACTTTCAGATACTCTTAAAACCTGCATTATGGAACAGACAGATTTAGAATTATTGAAAATATGGCATAAAGCCGCCGCAAAAGCAACATCCATAGAGGAATTTGAGCAGGCTGTAGGATTGGTGCAGGTATAGTGCTACGCATAAAAAGGTGTAAAGCCTTATTCATTTAACAGGGCTTTACACCTTTTTGTTTCGCTGGTTCCGATTCCGTTTTTATTCTTTGATAATGTCAATTTCTGTGAGATTGACATCAGATAAAGCTAAAATAACTTTTAATGACACATAACGTCTTTTCATCTTTTTATACGCCTCAGAATCTTTATCGCAGGATATCATATAATCTTGCAGTCTTTCAAATTCTTCGACATTCTTTTGCATCATTTCTTTATCTGACATACAATTACCTGTCTTTCATATAATCTGTACTGATTGTTACATCTTAATCATAACAGATTATACAAAAGGAGTAAAGCCTATAAATTATTTTTTCTGCAATGGACGCGCTATAATCTTAAAGTTTACCGTCTTGGTTCCGCCATATGGGTATTTGCCGCGGATTGTCACTTTTGCGGTGCCCTTCTTGATATTCTTTGAATATCCCACGATTTCAAAATCACTATCTTTCAATGCTGTCATGGTACCGTTGATTTTTAATTTTACGAGGATCTGGTTCTTTTCCAGCGTCACCTCACTGCCTATATACTGCTGCGGATCTACGGTTACCGCCGCTTTGGCAATGCTCATCGCGTTGCCGATAATGTAGAATTTAGCTGAAACGGTTCCTTTATAATTTCCTTTGCCTGTTGCTGTGACTTTGATAAGATCGCCAACTGACGGCGTCGTGTTCATCGGCTTGTCATCCTTATCGGTGTATGCGGTTGCTGCATCGATTTCAAAGTCTGTCTTATTTTTCAGCACTTTTCCATCCAAGTCTGTGATTGCTGGAATCACTTTATTGTATTTTGCTGCGTTCTTTTCGAGCACATCTGCTGCAATTGTTGTATGCTCTAGGGCTGACAGGTCTTGCTGTACGATCTTAAAGGAAATGTCTTTGATTGTTCCTTTAAAATTACCCTTGCCTTTGACTGTAACGCTTGCCGTGGTGTCAGCTTTCTTGTTATTCTTGTAATTCAATGTATAGTCTGCACCTTGCTTCAAGTTGAGAACTGCTGCATCTTCTGTCTGAAACACTGCGCCAAACTGGTCATCTGTCAGTTTGCAGCCGCCTTTTGCGTATGGAACTTCTACATCTTTGTTGAAAGTAAACTTCGCATCTGTATTTGTGATATCATACGCTGTGATCTTAAAGGTTTTCTTCACAGTGCCAGTGTATCCGTTTCTGCCTGTTATGAGCACGGTTGCCGTGCCGGCATTGGTGTTGTTCTGGTAGGAAGCCTGATAATACTTTTCGTCAATGCCCTCTACCTCCGGTCTCTGCGGCATTCCTGTATACACCAGTCCTGCTTTGGATACGCCTTTTAAAGAAAGCTGGTTTGCTTTTAACGGCGTTCCTGTGATCTTAAAGGAGGTTGTCTTTTCCCCGAAATAGGTGGTTCCATTTCCACGAACGGTTATGGTTGCTGTCTCGCCTGCCTCGATATGTTCCTCATCATAGATTATGGTATAATCTGTGTCTTTTGCCAGTGTATTTTTGCCATATTTCACAGTGATCTGAGGTTTCAGCACTTCACCAGTATACGCCATGTCTGCCTTGGCAATTTTGCTGATGCTTGCCTTGCTCATCAAGCAGGCGTTTTCTTTATCAACCAGTGTCATCTTGATCGTTTTGCTGCCAGTAAAATTATCTGACACTGCACTGATGAGTACCTCATAGTCTTTTGAAGGAGTTCCCGGGGTCTTGCCGCCGTCCGGGTCTTTGTAAGCTGCGGTATAATCCTTTTTCACTTTGAGGGTTTTGCCGTTAAATTTCACAACGGGCTTGAGCGGTACCTGCTTTGTGTTGTTTGATGCCACTGCTGCATACATATCTGCAATATCAAGTGTTGCGATGTGGATTGCATCAATGTCAAACGTTGCTGTAATGGAATCGGAATAATTCCCTTTTCCTTTGACGGTGACTGTTGCGGAACCTGCATTGGTGTTGTCCTTATAAGATACGGTATAGTCTGTTTTCTCCTTGAGCAGGGTCCTTCCATCGTATACGAGTATTGCAGGTTTGAGCGCTTTTCCGGTGTATGCGGTATGATAGTTTCCTTCGCTGTTCTCCGGTGCTGTTAAGCCTGAATCTGGCGCCCATGCTGTCCAGAGTCCTTGCCTTATTTTTACCAGTCCGTCCATTGCGCGCTGAAGTTCGTCAATTGCCTTTTGGATTTCTGATAATGCTGCATTGGGATTTTCCGCTGTCCTTTTTGCTGTCTCAAATGCTTCCTCAAATACTGCCCAGCTTTCATCTGTGTAATCCGCTTTCTGGTACTGTCCGCACGCTGCAATCAATTCGTTGAGCGTTTTCCGCTCATCTTCTGTGCTGACGAGATTTTTATGGGCTTCGTCTAATTTGTTCTTCGCCTCATCAACGTCTGTCTGCGTCGCACTTTCATTTGCCAGAACTGCCTTTGCTGCCTCGAGTGCATCGGTAAATGCTTTCCAGCTCTCTGCTGTGTAGCTGCCTTGTCCCTTATTCAGTACTTCATCGCACTCGGCAATAAGGGCTTTTAACTTTCCTTTGTCTATGGTGCCTTCTGGTACTCCTGTTCTGCCTTGTCGATTTCTGCCTGTGCTGTGTTTGGCCTGCCTGATACTTCCTTTGCTGCACTGAGCGCATCTTGAAATGCTTTCCAGCTTTCATCTGTATAATCGCCTTTTTCGAGCTTGCTGTATTCTTCGATCAATGCGTCTAACTTTTCTGTATTTTTTGTGCTGGTAAGATTGCTGCGGGCAATTTCTAACGTGCTGTATGCTTCGTCAATCTCTGCCTATGTCGCTTTATCATTTGCAAGAAGCGTTTCAGCATTTGTGAGTGCATCTGAAAATGCTTTCCAGCTTTCGTCGGAATAGCTGCCTTGTCCTGCATTTAGGATTTCTTTATAAACTGCTACTAATGCTTTTAGCTTTTCTTTGTCTACGGTGCCCTCTGGTGTGACTAATGCATCGTGTGCTGCCTGCAAATTGTCTTTTGCGTCGGTTAATTCCTTTAATGTTACGTCTGTCTTTCCGGCAACGTCCTTTGCTGTCTGCAATGCCGTCTGGAATGCCTCCCAGCTTTCCTCTGTCCGCTCACCCTGCTCTTCTTTTTCGAACTGGGCAATTAATGCATTCAGTTCTTTTAGTTGTTCCTGAATCTTCTGCTGTTCATTCTTATCATAGATGGATTCATCATCTTTTGTCTCACCTTTTACAAGAACCAGTGCGGATACGGGTGCGACCTTTACCTTTCCGTCTGTCACTGCTTCCAGTGTTTCAATTCCAGCTTTCTGATCATTGATACAGATATTCCATGTGCCTTCTGCAACACCATAATTATTGTACAGGTCAACATCCTTTGCCTCTGTATTGGCATTAAAGATCACTACGATTCCGTCTGAAACTTCATCTGCTATGCTGTCCTTGCCGTTGATGACAAACATTACCAGCTCGTTTGAAATCCACTTATATTGAACGTTGGCTTTGACTTCTGCCGCCGTTGTCAGGCGGAGCGCTGCATGGTTTTTGCGGAATGCAATCAGTCCTTTGTAGTAATCTCTGACATTCTGATATACCTCATTGTCGAGGCTGCTCCACTTAATACTGTTTACAAGATCAGAAGAATTGTAGCTGTTCTCAACGGGTTCTCCCTTCTCGTCCAGCTTCTCCCGCAGCAATTCTTCTGCTGCATGGATGAGCGGAATACCTTCTGATGTCATGTAAATTGCCGCTGCAAGGTTGTTCATCCTCGTCCGGTCTTCAAAGGATGCATCTGGTCTTGATACAGACAATTTATCCATCAGGGAATAGTTGTCATGGCAGGATGCATAGTTCACTGTCTGTGTCGGGCTCTTGCACCAGTCTGTCGTTGCAGTAAAGCATTTTGCAAGATCTCCCTCCTTCCCTTTTAAGCCGGAAACAAATCCTGTAGACTCGTGACTAAATGTATCGCCCTTTAACAAGTTGCGGATTGTGTCACTAAAGTATGCAAATTGTGGTGTTTCTGCGGAATTTACCTGTGTTGCCATTGTATAGCCGTCTTTGCTGACCGCAGTGTTCATTGTCCAGCCTTCTCCATAAAATACTACATCTGGATGCTTTTCATGAACAGTATTCACCACTTCATTAATGGTTTCAGTATCCAATAAACCTACCAAGTCAAATCTGAAACCGTCGATATCGTATTCATCCGCCCAGTAGTTTACAGAATCAACAATGTATTTTTTTACCATGGAGCGTTCTGATGCGGTATCATTTCCGCAGCCAGAGCCACTTGAGTATGTGCCGTCTGCGTTTGTTCTTGAGAAATACTTAGGCACTAACTGGTTAAAGCAGAATTTGTCCGCATCATACACATGATTGTATACCACGTCCATAATTACGTTGATATTATTGTCATGCAGCGTTTTAACCATCTGCTTCATTTCCTTTACGCGGACATCCCCGTTATAAGGGTCTGTCGAGTAGGAGCCTTCTGGAACGTTGTAATTCTTTGGGTCATACCCCCAATTATACTGCGGTGTATCCAGTTTTGTCTCATCAACGGTCGCATAATCATATGAAGGCAGTAAATGGATATGTGTCACGCCTAGGTCCGTTAAATAATCCAATCCTGTTGTCTGTCCCGTTTCATTGGCCGTACCTTTCTCTGTCAATCCCAAGAACTTTCCTTTGTTCTTGTCTGAGATTCCTGAAGATGGGTCAATTGAGAAATCCCTGACATGAAGCTCATAAATCACGGAATCTGTGTAACTCATTCCCTGATTCGGTCCGCGGTCTGCTGCCCATCCTGCCGGGTTGGCGGCGCTCATGTCGATGACCATCGCACGGTTTCCGTTTACACCAGTCGTCTTTGCATAGGGGTCACATGCCTCCGTTTCGCTTCCGTCTACGCTTACATGATAAGTATAATATGTGCCGTTTAAATTTCCTTCCTTTTCTGCTGCCCAGACACCTTTATCACCTTTTGTCATTTCCAGTGTTTCGATCAGATCGTCGGCTCCTTCTGTTCCAGACTGATAGCGTTTTACCTGAACCTTGTCCGCTGTGGGCGCCCATACTTTAAAAGTGGTCTTTTCCTTTGTCCAAACTGCGCCGAGATCTTTTCCTTCGTAAGTATATTCAGCTTCAAATTCATCCGAAGAATATAGGCTTGGCATTGTTACTGCGTACTCATACTCCTCATAGAACAGTGAATATTTCTTTGTGATCTCTTCCATTCCTGATAAATCGGTTCCAATACTTACTTCATACTCATTTTTGTCTTTGTTTGCAAGCTTTACGCCTGTAACTGGTATGTCGGTTCCATCTGCGCGTTTTACAGTAAAGATTCCATTTAGATCTCCTGTTATTGGTGTGCCTGTAACCACTTTGATTGTATTTTTCTGGCTATTATATGTAACCGACAACAGCTTAACACCAATCAGCACATCCTCTCCCAGTACCCTTTTACCCGGAAACTCACGGGACTCTACATAATAATCCACCGTACCGGAAAGCACCTCTGAAAGATCAATATAGCAATCTTTCTCAAAATCTTTCTCTGCCCAGTCATTTCCCGGAATACTCCTGCGGATAATATAGTTCATCACACTGGCTGTTCGTCCCGGGAGTTTTATTTCTGCTACTTTTCGGCCGTTTTCATCATCAGAGGTAAACTGAACCACTGCGCTTGAGCTTGCACCCCATGTCCAGACATTCCAGTTTTCATATTTGCCATCTGGTCTGTGATAGTGCAGCCGTACAGTTATTTCATTCTTATCCTCTACGACTTTGAGTTCAAATTCTACTGTATCGGTGCCTGCTGTCGCTGTCAGATTAATACGATTTCCAGCGAATGTCTCAGAAACGATGATTTTCTTTTCTGCATCATTGAGTGTTACGCCTTCTGTTTCTTCCATGGAATATGTAACATCAACAAGTACTTCTTCACCGCTCTCTGACTTTTTCGCAAGTTGTTTTGGAAGTGCCGTTGTCTTTCCTTTTGCTATGGTTGTAAGATTGGGCGCCATCAATCCCGCTGTATAGGAATCTGCTGCCAGTACAACAGTACCACCGTTTCCTGCTGCCGGAATCGTTACCTCTATTGTGCCATCTTCTGCAACTGGATAAACCCGATCGCTGTATAAGTCTCTATAACTGCGGATTCCCTTGTTGTTTACAGTTATTTTTACAGTTTTATCTGCATTGGCATCAATATTCATTCCAACGTAAAGTGTTGTTCCGTTATAGCTTCTTGAAATAACATCATACTTTTCATTGTTGGATGCCTCCACTACTGCCCTGTCGCCTTTTGCAAATACATCTGCGTACTGGCTGCGGATTGCAAGCATTTTCTTATAGTGGTTGTAAATGCTTCCGTTTTCTGATTTCTGTGTCTCCACGTTCTTCCAGTTAAAGTCATAGCGGTTTGTCTGGTATGGATAGTCATTATTTCCTGACAAACCAATTTCTTCACCATAATAAATGACTGGCTGCCCTTTTGCCGTAATTTGCAGCGTCGCTGCCACATAGGAAGCCGCTGCTGCTGCATCCTCAGTCCACTGATTATTAAGCAGATTTTTCCTGAAACCGTCTTCATCATGGCTGCTTAGAAACTGACCTGTTAAATAAGTATTGTTCAAGGCTTTCTTTCTGCCTGCCAGATTTGTTTCCGTTTCGCTGATTTTACCACTTACAAACTCTGTCGCCCACTCATTAAAATTAAAGTCAAGCAAAGAGTCCATCTGTCCGTTTCCAATTCTGTTGCCGTTTCCTGAATTGTAGCCTGCGCCAAAGTACTCACCAATCATTTTGAATTTCGGATTTGCCTTGGTCAGCGCATTCTTAAATGCTCTCCAAGTTGTATCGTCAACATGCTGGACTGTGTCCACACGGAAGAAATCAACGCCTTTCTTTGCCCATTCTACCTGCCAGTTGATAATCTTGTCCCTGACCTCGGGAAGCTCTGTCAGAAAGTCGGGAAGTCCCGCCTGATATCCGCCAAGCTCATGATTTTTTTCGTCTACATCCGCCTTGTCCCTCAGCATACCGGGAAATTTGTCAGTTTCTTCCATGCCGTAGCCTGCATGGTTCACCACAACGTCAACCATAACCTTCATGCCTTTTTCATGAGCCGTACTGATTAACGTCTCAAATTCAGCCTCTGTTCCGAGTGCGGGATTTAACTTCTCAAAATCACTTGCCCAATAGCCATGATAGCCTGCATAAAACGGTACTTCACCCGTACCATCTCCGACTGTCACTCCTTTTACATTCTCTACAATCGGTGTAATCCATATGGTATTGACACCTAATTCTTTCAGGTAATCTAATTTGTCTGTAACACCTTTAAAATCGCCGCCGTGATATAAGCCCGGATTCTCACCTGCGGTTTCTGCGCCGTTCGCGGCATTGTTGCTGCTGTCTCCGTCAAAGAAACGGTCTGTCACCATGAAGTAAATCACAGCTTCATCCCAGTCAAAATCACTGCCTGTTTTCTCTTTGACTGTAACAGAGGCTTTTGTAGTTAATTTTGTACCGTTAATATCCTCCACTGTGACAGGCAGCTGATACGTTCCTGCTTCAATGTTGTCTCTTACGGAAAGAGTAACTTCGCACAGCTGCGGGTCGATTGTCAGGCTCTCACTGATTCCCAATGCGGAAGCGTCCACAGATGCACTCTTAATCAAAACATTTGAATCGTTGTTTCCGTTGAAAACCAAGGATAATACACTATTCTGTGTGTAATCCATAGATTCCAGTGATAAAGCTGTTTCTACAGAATCCAGCTTCATCATAGGCTTTTCTTCATAGATACCTACTCCGTGAACATACCAGAGCTCTGCTTCTTTTGCGCCGTTTTTAAGCTGATAAAATCGGTCTGTATCCTTGCCAATCCAACCTGCCGCATTGTTGCCTGCGGTAGGTTTTCCAATCAAACCAATTTTCTCATAAGGAGTATCTATCTCTGTGGTCAGCCACTTTATACCATTGTCTGTATCATCCAATTTTTCTGCCGCAAATGTATATAATTTGCCGGGGTTTGCTGAACCCGCTCCCCATACATATAAATCTGGAGTGCTGGTTTCCTGATTTGGAGCGGCAGGATTGTAATAGTGGACTGTATACCGATAGGTTTCGAGGAACGGGTTTTTATCATACAGACCTTCCCCATAGACAAACCAAAGTTCTGCCGTATTAGCGTCCTTTTTGATTTCATAAGTCCACTCTTTTTCGTCTGCGCCTTCAATCCATGCCCCCGTAGGTCTTGCAATGATATTGATATGCGGGAATGGTACATCAACTGTCGTCGTCAGCCATGTTTTTCCCTTTTCTGTATCTTCATCCTTTGTTAGCGCTGTAAACTTATACTCCTGTCCAACCGCCGCGCCCGGACACTTATCCCAGATATGTAAGTCTGGCCCACTTCCTTCTGAAGGAACCTGTGTAGGGATATCCACACTAGGATTGTAATAATGAATGGTATATTGGTACTGTTCAGATCTTTGTACGTATACGATACTGTTTGGGTCGGCAGTGTCAGTCTTTAATTCATTTTTCGGATCGCGAAGCCAAACTTCTTTTTCCTCACCATTCTCAGTTGTTTGATACCAAAACTTATATTCGTATGCGCCATGTGTCAACTCAACTTCAAGTGTATGTACTCCGGTTTCCTCATTCTTTGTCATCTTATAGCCATCACTAGCTGACCAGTCTGTCATCTCTCCGCGTACATATACATCCGTTGCGTTTTTGTTTTCGTAGCGGAATGTTACTTTATTTCCGTCTACTTCCGGGCTGATAATTTTATCAGGATTATCTCCCTTAATCGTTAAAATACTATTTTGGTCATAATCTGATGTAAATGATTCATTATTTGGGTCACGAATCCATGCTCCATCTACAACAAACTTATATGTATAATCATTCGGTGCTAATGCAGACTCTGTAGTATAAGAAAAAATGCCTGTTTCCTCATCTTTCTCCATTTTCCAACAGTTCGCATCATTCGCTTCACTGACCCAGTTGTTCATGCTTCCTGCTACAAGTACTGTTTGTGCAGAATCATTTTTATACCGAAATATTACTTTATTATCACTCTTTATTTCAGGGCTACTTACAGGCGTTGTTGAAATGATATGTTGTGTTTTACCATCTTTTTTCTCTATCCAAATCCAACGCTCATAAATATCACTTTCAAAAGATTCTGACGGAATAATTATATCCGCAGTCTGCTCTCCATTATTGTTGTTATTAAAAATAACTGCAAAACCACTACTTTTTGGTAATTGCTGCTCAATAGTAAAATAACCATCTTGATCGCGAGAAACTTCTACTCCCGGCCATTCACCTGTAAAGCCCTCACCCCACTTATCACCATCATGTTTCGCATATGAAGCTGCAACCGTACTCCATCCAAAAGAATTTCTAAAATGTAGTATTATTTTTACTTGTTCTTCTTCAGGATTTTCTTCCCCATCTCCCAGAAACGCAGTGCTCTCTTCCTCTATCGTCTCTGTCTCAGATGTCGTTTCTGTCGCAGTTTCCGTCTCCACTGCCGATTCTATTGTATCTTCCGTCTCTACTGCGGTAGATGCTGTCTCCTCAGTATTTCCACCATCACTGGTTTCCTCTGGCTGTTCACTCTCACCAGTCTGCGTGGACTCTGCTGTTGTACTTGTCTCCTCTGAGTCAAGGCTTTTCTGTACCTCGCTGTTTTCTTGCTCATCATCTCCACTGTTCTCACTCGCTTCACCAGCTTCTTCGCCGTCACTGCCCGCCTCGTCGGACTGCGAACTGTTCTCGCTGGCTTCACTTGTTCCCGAAGTCTCACTTTCCGCTGCCCATACAGTCGGAAACGCATCCGGTGCCCCCCTCATTTCTTACGCCCCACCGCAGCCCATGCCACCGCGAGCACCACAAACACAAACACCGCAAGACCGCCCGCAATGCCGATGTCAAGACGCCCTGAGAAATCTACTGCATCTGCCGCGCCCACAACGGCTAAGACCGCCAGTAAAATGCCCACAAGCCCCTCTCCTGCGATCATGCCAGAGCAGAACAAAATCCCACTGCCCGCCTCGCTGTCTGGCGCGGCGCCGGCAGACCGCCTTGCCACAGCATAGCGCACCAGACCGCCCGCCATGATCGGTACAGACAGCCTAAGCGGCAGATACAGTCCGATTGCCACCGGAAGCACAGGAATGCCAAAGATCTCAATGACCACTGCGATAAACACCCCAATCCAGACAAGCGTCCACGGCAGATTGCCGTCCATGACGCCCTCCACAATCATCTTCATGAGCATCGCCTGCGGCGCAGAAAGCTCCGCCGAGCCAAATCCCCATGCCGTATCCAGCAGGAGCATCACCCCGCCAATCGTGACTGCGGAGACTGCCGCGCCGATAAGCTCGCCAGTCTGCTGCCGCCACGGCGTTGCGCCCAAGAGATACCCCGTCTTCAAATCCTGTGAGGTATCGCCGGACATTGCCGCAATAATGCAGATAATCGAGCCGATGGCGATCGCGCCCGTCATGCCGTGTGCCCCCGCGTCACCTGTGGACTTGAGCACCATTGTGGCAAACAAAAGCGTCGCAATCGCCATGCCGGACACCGGATTGTTGCTGCCGCCGACAAGCCCTACCATTCTTGAGGAGACCGCTGAGAAGAAAAAGCCAAATACCGCTACCAAGAATGCGCCCACAAGAGAAACCGGGATATCTGGAAACAGGGCAATCGCCAGAATAATCAGGACAATGGCGCCCATGACGATTTTCATATTCATGTCAAGTGCAGTGCGCTCCGTCTCTGTCCCGTCCTCTTTGCCGCTGGTCTTCAGCCCTTTCATTGCCTCTGCAAACGTCGAGACAATCAAAGGGAGCGATTTCACCAGACTGATCATACCGCCTGCGGCGACCGCGCCCGCACCGATATAGCGGATGTAGCTGCCCCAAATGGCATTTGCACCGCCCTCCAGATACATCTGCGCGACCGGCGCTGTGCCGGGATAGAGCATGGTCTCTTGGCCAAATGCCGCAATCAATGGAATCAGCACAAACCAGCCTAAAATGCCGCCCGCAAAAAGATAAGAGGAAATCTTTGCACCGCAGATATACCCCACGCTCACAAGCGCCGGATAAATCTCGGTCGAAAACTCGGTCTTGAGCGCATGAACCCGTACGGTAATCATACTTGGCACGACTCTCAGACCATCCACGACGAATTTAACCAGCGCCGCAATCCCCATTCCGGCAAAGACAGCGCGCGCAGAGGTGCCCCCCTTCTCCCCTGCAAGCAGCACCTCCGCGCAAGCCGTTCCCTCAGGATACGGCAGTACGCCATGTTCCTTGACGATGAGCGCTTTTCTGAGCGGAACCATAAAAAGGACGCCGAGCAGCCCGCCAAGCAGTGCTGTGAGCGAGATGGAAAGCATCCCCGGCGGGTCGCTTGTGCCCTCCTTTGCCCACAGGAAAAACACAGGCATTGTAAAGATCGCGCCGGCGGCGAGGGACTCTCCCGCAGAGCCGATGGTCTGTACAATGTTGCTCTCTAGGACGGACTTCCTGCGCAGCAGAATCCGCAGTACCCCCATCGAGACAACCGCTGCCGGAATCGAGGCAGAGACGGTCATCCCCACGCGCAGCCCAAGATAGGCATTGGCAGCGCCAAACACCACCGCCAAAATCACTCCAATCACCACCGATGTCACAGTCAGTTCAGGCGGCGCCTGCTCTGGCGGGACATAAGGTTTAAAATCTGATTTTTTATCCGTGTTCTTATCCATATCCATATTCTTGTCTTCTCCTTTAAAAAGGCTTAGCGAATATCGCTAAGCCTTTTTCTTATGGATATAGAATTGACACTTTTTATCAAATTTATGTATCCCACTCCAGCACTGCCTTGAATAAATCCCCGTCAATCTCGACATAAAACCTGCCGCCTTGCAGCTCTGAGAAGCTCTTGGCAATCGCAAGCCCCAGCCCGCTTCCCTCTGTGTTTCGCGACGCGTCGCCGCGCACAAAGCGCTCCGTCAAGTCTGTCGGCGTGACGGTCAGCTCCTGCGCCGAGATATTCTTCATTTCGATATGAATGGTGCGCATCCCCTCCTTGATGATAATAACTCTCGCCTGCACATACACGCGGGTGTTTGGCAGGGCATATTTGGTCACATTGACATACAGATTCTCAAATATCCGATAGGTCTTCTGACTGTCAAGCTGCAAGATGAACTTCTCCTCCGGCAGGTCAAAGCGCACGTCCAAACCGTTATCCATCATCTGCTGTTCATGCTCTAAATACACTTGGCGCATCAGATTGCAGATGTCCACCGCAACCGGATAGAAGCGCACATTACCGCTGCTTGCCTTGCTGATTTCAAACAAATCTTCTATTAAAACCTTTAAGCGCAGCGATTTGCGCTCGAGCGTGTCCAGATACGATTTTTGCTGCTCCGGTGTGACATTGTCTTCTTTTAATAAATCCACATACGTGATGATCGCTGTGAGCGGCGTCTTTAGATCATGCGATACATTCGTGATCAGCTCCGTCTTCATGCGCTGGCTGCGGACTTCCTCCTCGACCGCCTTGCCAAAGCCGTCCTGTATCTGGGACAGCTCTGTCTTGTAGCGCTCAAAAATCCCGAAATCCTCCGTGAGCGGATTGTCAAACCGCCCCTGTGCGATCGCATTTGTCGCTTCCAGCAAAAGGCGGTACTGCGTCTGTATCTTATCTACATACCGCCTAAGCCACAGATAAAACAGCGCCGAGTAAGCCAGAAAGGCAAAAATTCCCAAAAACCAGAAACAGCACGCAAGCGAGCCAAAGACAAACTGTACTGTCACCATGCGCTTTAGCGGCTTTAAGACATCTTTGTCCAGCCCTTCAATCATAAATGCCGCCTTCCACGTCTCCAAGACACGTCTGCCAAACGCCTTGATTTGATTCCAATAGCGGTAAATCAGACTTCTTTTTCTGACAAAAGACCCAAAATCCATAACCAGTTCCCGCATACTCAAAAGCCCCCAGTACCATACGCCAAACAGCACCAACATCGCTGCAAACACCGTGCAGAAAATTCCCTCCTCGGTCATGCCAACGATCTCACTGATATAATAGACCTCCGACACCACATTCATATGCAAACCGGCTGACAGGAAAAGCATCATCAGAAAAACCAGCTCCGCAGGAAACCGCGACCCGGCGGTGTCCGCGGTCAGATGTGGTCTGCACCTTGCGGTGACAGCGACCAAAACCGCGATGATACAAAGGATTGCCAGATACAGATTGCCAATGCCAAGTACGTCATACAAATGTTCTCTCGTCGCGTTGACAATCATTGCGCCCGACGAGGAGGCAAACTCTGTTATCCATGAAAACTGCTCAATCTGCTCGTCGGTCATGGCATAGATAAAGATGGCATTCTGCGGATTTTTCTGTGTGACGGTCACTTTTTTGTATGCCATATCCTCATCGTCTACCAGCACATACCGCGCGGATTTCCCGAAGTCCTCCATCCCGAGAGCGTCCGTTGAATTTGCCACAAGCTGCACATTTTTGAGAAACTGCTCGGTGTTTCTGCCCTTGACCTTCAAGTCTGAGAGCCTGCCATTCTGATCATAGTATAATACCAGATAATATGCATATTCTATATTTTCCCCATCCTTGAGAAGTTCCAGTTCTTTTGCCGTATTTTTTAAGACGGTCTGTGTCGTGGTGTCAATCACACAGTAATCCGTGCTCATGGCAAGATTGGTTACATACTCCTCATTGATTCTTGCAACTTTCATGTTCAGTTTCTCAATGATGTTTGTCCTGAACTGCTCGCTGCTGCCCCGATACCTGTCCACATTTTCAGAGTACACGCTCTGTTCTTCCCCCTCGACAGGCTCCTCCGAAAAGGTAAGATACAGCTCCTCAAGCACTACATCCTTTCCGCTCTTTTCAAGCACCTCGGGATACAGCACGTAATTGCTCTGAAACAGAACCGAGATAAACCCCTCCTCCTCAAAGCCGCTGCCAATCTCTGCGCAGTATTCATCCACGCGGAATTTGTAAAATGCCGCGACAAACGCAAAACATGCCGCCGCCAGCGTCACCGCAAACACTGCAAGCCGCAGTGCCTTTTTATTGTTTTTCAATCTTGTATCCAACTCCCCACACCACCTTTAAATATTTCGGGTCATTGGGATTAATCTCAATCTTCTCCCGAATCTTCCTCACATGCACCATGATTGTATTGGTGTTGATCGCCTGCTCATTCCAGACCCGCTCATAGATCTCATCGGCGCTGAACACCCTGCCCGGATTTTTCATCAGGAGCAGCAAGATCTTGAACTCTATCGGCGTCAGCTTGACCGGATTGCCATCGACTGTGACCTCCACGGTGTCCTCATTGAGCTCTAACCCGCCGATCATATGTATCCTGTCGTGGTTTTCCTGTTCTGTCACTGCGTCGAGATACCGCTGGTAACGCCGAAGGTGCGAGTTGACGCGCGCAAGCAGCTCCATGGTCGTGAAGGGCTTTGTCACATAGTCGTCCGCCCCCATATTGAGCCCCATGATCTTGTCCACCTCCTCCGACTTTGCAGAGAGCATGATCACCGGGAACTCATATCCCTTTTCACGCACCTTCATCATCATGGTAATGCCGTCCATCCGCGGCATCATAATATCGACGATCGCCAGATGAAACTCCTGCGCCTCGATCTTTTTGAGTCCCTCCACGCCGTCTGCCGCCTGCGTCACGCTGTATCCCTGATTTTTCAGATAAATCTCTATCCCCTCCCGTATTTCCTTGTCGTCCTCAACAATCAAAATATGATATGCTTCCATGTTTTCGTTCCCCCTGTACTTTTCATGTTATACGATACTTAATCACGCTTCCAGTATACCACACCTGTCAGCCAATGTATGCAAAAACCGCATCGCCCAGCAAATACCCTGCGCCGACAAACACGAGATTCCACAAAAACACGCCGAGTGCCGAGCTGACGGTATACCTCGCAAAATCAATCTTTAACACGCCTGCCGGTATCGAGATCAGCGTCCGCACCATCGGAATCAGCTTGCCGATAAAAATCCCCACACAGCCCCGCTTTCTTATGAGCGCAAAATTCCGCTCCACCGCAGGGCGGTGCTTTGGAAACTTTTCCAGATATTTTTCCAGTATCACGCTGCCGCCCGCATACCCCACCGCATACAAAATCCAGCTCCCTGCCACGCCCGCAAGAAGCGTGATGATCATGACCCCCGCAAAACTGATATTTCCCCGCGCCGCCATCACGCCCGAGAGCGGCATGATCACGCCGGCTGGAAACCCCGGAAGATTCATATACTCAAGCAGGACTATGACAAAGATCGCGATCGCGCCGTACTGGGTAAAATAGCTCGTGATGGTATCCAGACTCATAAAAAGCACCTTCCTCTTTCGTTTTGATACCGATAAGTCTATCAGCGAAAACGAAAAAAGAAGATGCAGGAAACCGAAAGATTTTCTTAAATTTCTGGGAACAATTCATTGCGGTACACAATTTCTCCATCAATGATGGTCATCATAGTGTGTGTAAATATTTCCATGGGATTGCCGTCATAGATGGCAAAGTCTGCATCCTTTCCCGGCTCGATGCTGCCGATGCGGTCTGCCACACCACAGATTTTGGCGGCATTGATGGTCAGTGCCTTGAAGCCATCCTCAAGCGAAAGCCCGTGCTTCACACTCAGTCCGACACAGATTGGCAGCGACTGAATCAGCGAGACGGGATGGTCTGTCGTAACCGACACCATCACACCTGCATTGGCAAGGATGCCCGCTGTCTTAAACGCCACATTCTGCACTTCGATTTTATTGCGGGTCGTCAAATCCGGCCCTACGATTGCAGGATACCCTGCTTCTAAGATTTCCTCGGCGATCAAGTGCCCCTCGCTGCAATGATCGAGTGTCATGTTCAAGTCAAATTCCTTTGCAATGCGGATGGCTGTGAAAATATCATCCACGCGGTGTACGTGTGCCTTGAGTGGAATCTCCTTTGCAAACACCGGGCGCCATGCCTCGTAGTGAAGGTTCATTTCCGCGCTGCCCTGATCGCGCTTATTGAGATAATCCCGCGCATTTACCAGTTCCTCGCGCAGCAGTCCGGCGATCGCCATGCGCGTTACCGGCGACGTGTTCATTCCGGCATAATTCATTTTAGGATTTTCGCCAAAGGCGATTTTCATCGCGGAGGGGAATTTGAGTACCAAGTCGTCAATCCGCCTGCCGCTCGTCTTGACAACGGCAAACTGGCCGCCGACAACATTCGCGCTGCCGGGACCAATGTTTGCAGAGGTAATGCCTGCTCTGACGGCGTCCGCAAAGGCGGCATCCATCGTATTGATGGCATCAATGGCGCGGAGCATCGGGGTGACGGGATGAACTGTCTCATTGCAGTCGTCCCCCTCCTGCCCCTTCTTCTCCTCGGTGATACCCATATGACAGTGCGCCTCTATAAGACCCGGCATTACCAGATAATGATTCATATTTATTCTCATGCAGTCCGCAGACACAGGAAGCTCAATGTGCGGGGACACCTCAAGGATTTTCCCGTCCTTGATAAGTATGCTTCCCTCAAAGATGTCTGCCTGAAATTTCTCGCAGATCGCATCACTCATGCTGCGGATTGCCGCATTTTCCAATAAAAGCATTCTATAAAACCGTGGTATAATGCGATACCATGCCTTTCCTGATTTATTCCGCCTGACTTGCAGGTCTCTTTAAAGGGTCGATCGGAACACCGTCCTTTGTGAGCTTATAATAAACATTAGTTCCCTCTTCGGTGTAATAGATCGTAGGTTTTGCCACCTTGCCCACAACATCGCCCGCTGCGACGCGGTCGCCCGCTTTCAGGCTGATGTCATCAAGCTGTCCATAGGTGAGCATATATCCATTTCCAAGGTCAAAACGAATGGTGTTTCCGGTCTGTGAATCATAATAAACATCGGACACAATGCCGTCAGCCGCCGCCGTGATGGTCTGCCCCTCACTCGCCGCTACGACCAGCGCCGGATTGTAATGATACTGCTGCATTGTAGCATGGTACACTGCCTTATCCATGCTGTAGTCAAGGATCACATCGCCGATGACTGGCAGCGCAAGTGAATCCTCCTCTGAGAAAAACAGCGGTGTGTCCGCCACGAGCTCCTGTTCCGGCTCCTGTCCTTCCATAAAGACGGCTGCCTTGTCTGTGCCTGCTTTTGCCCCATCCTGTCTGGTGTTCTCCACCTGTCCAGAGTTCGCCTCCGTAAAGGCCGGATCGACATCCATGTCATTGTTGTCGCTCAGATCATACATGTCTGACTCGACAAAGCGTTTGTCTATCTGTGCCTGCTTCTTGGTATCCATCTCTGCCTGTGCCTTCCCCGACACAAATCTGGTGTCTGCCAGACCCGTACCGCCTTCCTCCGCTGTATTGTTTTCCTGTTCAAGTTTTGCGAAATCTATGCGATTTTCTTCCTTTTTCTTGTCGCCCTGCGCTGACATATACACGCCCGCAAGAGTAAGTGCTGACAGCACAAATACTGATGCTGCAATGATACTGATCTTTTCTTTCTGCAAGGCAGGACGTTTGTTGTTTCGTCTGTTCATCCTTTCCCTCCATTTCCGGCAAGCCCTTTGCCTGTCTATAGCATTGACCCGATAGGAGGTTTTTATTCATCGTTTTATTCGTAAATAGCGACCTTGATATCGCCGTAAAAGTACTTGAGCACTGCATAGAAATCCATGCCTGAAACCGCCAGCTCATAGGCGTAATTCAGCGAAAAACCATCGCCGCTTCCAACCTCTGAGACAAGCATGTCAGACGGGGAAGTGGTAAAAAAAGGAGCTGTCATTACTGTCCCGTCTCTCGTAATCACAACCCCTTTTGTGGCATCGACTGCCCTTCTGATCTCATTTAATTTCACCTGCCTGCCCTCCTGCGGCGGTGTCTGTAAAATTCTGTAAAATTTGTCTGCGTCCATCGCCATACATTCATACAGGAGCAATTCCGGGCACTGCTCCTGCTCCCACGCCGCGGCAATATTGCTGCGGCAGACGATGGCAAGCGCCTTGAGGTACTCCTGTTCCGGGTCATACGCCGCGTCCTCGCGGACAATATAGTCCTCCGAGCTGCTAAAGATCGTATCCTCTGGAATCACGCGGTACATCAACAGCCCTGTCAGCATTTCAGGCTGGTAATAAAAGGTTCCTATTTCCTCCTCCACCACAATCTGAAAGCTCTCATCAAGCACGCTCACCTCCTCTTCCTCCTGTGTCCACGGCTCCCGCACTGGCTTGATAAAAATCGTCCCAATCAGGGGAACACACACGATAAAGGTCAGCACTCCGGTCAGTTTTCTCACAGGCTTCTCACCCGGCAGTCTGTCATTACTATATCTTATGCAGTTTTATCCTTTTTGATACCCGCGCTTAGCCAGACGGGATGTCATTTTATCAAAAAGCACATTGCACACAATGACAACGGTGTTGTCAAACAATAGCGCCATCCCAAGACACACGGCAAAGGTCGCTGCCACGCTCGCCGCAATCCCGCCAAAACACCCAAAGCGCAGCGCCGTAATATGGAGCTTTCCCTGCACCACGACAAAGAGCGCATACCAGTGTATCAGGATAATGGAATAGCTGTATTTTGAGCACATCCGCACCAAAAGATTGGATTTGTCCTGAAACCAGTTTTTGTATTTCAAAAACAATACAAAGATGCCGCTGGAAGCAAGGACAATCGGCGGCGTGCTGCCATACACCAGATTCATCTTGGCAGAATCCATAAAGACCACTGCTGCCATCACGAGATAAGACCCTGCCGCCGCAAGCAGAATCCATCGGGTTCTGCGCGGTGCGTCCGCCCGTCTGCCCTGCCTTGTCAGGATATAGCCCAGCAAAAAGACGCCTTCCCAGCCTGCCAGAAATGTCGAAGCGCCAAACGCCATACCAAAAAGAGGAAGATACGTCGTCAGCGTGTTCAGCACCAAGATCACTGCCGCCAGCGCACCCAGCAGCCTGTCACTCATATGCTGCACCATCACGCGGAAAAACGGTGTCACAAGATACAGCGCGACGATCGTATAAATCAGCCACAGATGCGGTCCCACATCCGGCGCCCCTGTCATGACGCGCTTCAGGGCAGCGCCGATCTGCCTTGGCGGCAGAAAAGCGACCTCATGGTTTAATCGCAGCAGCAGTAAATAATAAGCAATCAGCGGTATAATCACCTTCGACGCCCTTCTGATATAGAAGGAAAGCACGCCCTCCCTGTCAGGACTGCCGCCTAACAGCAGCGTGCCTGAGAGCATGACATACAGAATATTACAGCAAAGCCCCAGACTCAAGCCTAGGACAAGCACCAGCCTTTTCCAGTCTGCGTCAGCCGCATCGACCATTGGGGAACAGGTGTGTGCCAGTATCACAAGCACCGCGGCAAGCACGCGCAGATAGTCCAGATACACCGCGCGGTCTCCCTCTGGCTCTAGACCTGCAAAAATACTTTTAAGATATGCCCGCCCGGTGTAGCCGCCCTGTCTTTTGCGGACGCCATGTGCCCAGTAAATCAGGCTGAATCCAATGATGACTGCCGGAAAATACCACAGGCACCTCTCTAGCGTCTCTCCTGAGACATAGGCCTGCGCTGCCATCGGCGCAGCACAGCTTCGTATCGCTGCAAGTTCGAAATCTCCGTCAATGTCAAAGCGCAATAAGCCATACTGCCCAAGCGGCACCGGAAGCAGCAAAGTCTTTTGTCCTGCCTTCAGCGCGCCCTTCACAGAATGCTTTTCGGAGAACGTCTCTCCCTCCTTCGCATAAAATACCTGCACTGGAAGAGGCTCCTGCGCCATCCAGATTTCGCCAAATGTCAGTTCGATTCCGCCGATGCCTTTTTGTGGTATTTCCAATAAAAACTGCGGGTCCTCCCCGGTCACGGTGAAGCTTCTGACCGTTTTGCCGCCTGCCTGCACCACCTCATAACCGCTGCTTTTGACCGGCAGCCCGGACAAATCCGCCACCTCGCCCTGCATCTCATAGTGCCATGACAGGCTGTAATAGAACAAAATGCCAAGCGCTGTGATGATGGCCGCCAGCAGCAGAACCTGACTTCCTTTTACTCTGTGTTTCATCTTCGTATTTTCCTTTTATTATTCCTTTACCATAATGTCCATCGCCTGCTTTTCATTGATGAGCGTCACCTCTTTGTGCTTTCCGCCAAACTCTCCGTCCAGCGTCCATGCGACCTCCTCCTTCGACTCGATAAGGAGCCTGCTTGATTTGAAGCTGTACATATATTCGGTGTCGATATTCTGGATTGCAAGCGCTGCCAATATGGAATTTAACTCCATTGGATTCTTTGGCATCTTGATGAGCGTCACCTCAAAAAGTCCGTCATTTAATGCGATTTTCCCCTTAAAAACGTTTCCTGCAATGCTCTTAAAGCCGCCCACAGAATACGAATTGGTAATCATTCCGTAGATAAATTCGTCCTCGATCACCGTGGTCTCGCCAGTTTCTGACACGTTTGTCACTTTCATATGATAGGACTTGATATTCTGCAAGTGCTTGACGCCCTCAAGAATATACGCCATATGCCCCAGCATATTCTTCATCTCCTGCCGCGTCCCATAGGAAACTTCTGTAAATAGCCCAAACGCCGCGATATACACAAAAATATCCTCGTTGAATCTGCCCACATCACAGGGAAATACGGTGCCGCTCACCACCGTCTCCGCCGCAGTGCTCATGCTCGAAGAGAGCCTGAGACTGTTCGCAAAGTCGTTGGTGCTCCCCGCTGGAATATAGCCGATGGTCGTCTTGAAGCCAGACTGCATCATCCCCGTCACAATCTCGTCAAGCGTCCCATCACCGCCGCTGCACACCACCAGCTCATAGCTCCTATCCCGCTCACGCATCGCGCGGCTTGCGTCCCCGCGCCCCTGCGTGGGATAGACCGTCACTTCGCATCCGTTCTTTACCAGTATATCCACGATACCCAGCAGATGATTCTTGATAAGCCCCTTGCCAGAATGTGGATTAATTATAAATAATGCTTTTTTCATACTAATTCGCCTCTTAATTTTTCTGCCAATTCACATAATTTCCTAAGTCTGTGATTCACACCGGATTTCCCGACTGCGGGCGTTGCATATCCGCCCAGTTCCTTGAGCGATGCATCTGGGTACTCTAAGCGCAGCTCTGCCATCATCCGCAGATTGTCCGCCAGATTGTCAAATCCATAGTGCTCTTTGATATACAGGATATCGTCAATCTGCTTGGATGCCGCGTTGACGGTCTTGGTGATGTTGGCCGTCTCGCAGTTGACACGCCGGTTGACCGCATTGCGCATATCTTTTAGTATCCGCAGATTTTCAAGATTCATCAAAGAGATATGCGCGCCGATGACATTCAAGAGCTCGACGATCTCCTCGCTCTCCTTGATATAGACCACATGATACTTTTTGCGCACAACAATTTTGGCCCGAATCTCATAAAACAGGAGTGTCTCCACCAACTGCTCTGCCTGCGCGGCATCACTGCACACAAATTCCAGATGATAGCCCTTCTCTGGATTGCTGATCGACCCCGCACTCAAAAAAGCGCCGCGCAGAAACGCGCGCTTACAGCAGAGACTTTTGATCACAAGCGGATGGACAAGCCTGTCGCCCTCCTTGTATTTGATTGCCTCCAGCGCTTTCTTAATGACACAGATGTCATTTTTTGACAGGGACAGGCTGCTGCCGTTTGGCCCCGCAGGCAGGGCAGTGTGAAACAGTCTGTCAAAGAGCATCCCGCACCGTGACGCCACATAGGGCGCATCGGACTGCAATTCAATATACGGTCTGCCAGAAGCGTCTGTTTTGATGGCGCCCGCATAGACCAGTATCACCGCAAGCTCCGCGATCTGGCAGTGCCTTGCATCATTTTCAAGCCTCACTAACTCCTCTTTCACTTCTCCTGAAAAAGACATACTTCACCTACTTCGTATCCCGGTGGCGCAGCGTGAGTCCATAGTCTCCCCGGTCTTTGAGCCGTTTATACAGCTCTCCCGCAAGTGTCACACTCCGGTGCTGGCCGCCTGTACAGCCAATCGCAATCACCAGCTGGTATTTGCCTTCATTGATATAATTCGGAATCAAAAAATCCACCATATCCGTCAGTTTGTCCACAAACGTATGCGCCTCTGGAAAACTCATCACATAATCCTGCACTTCGCGGTCCAGCCCGGTTTTCTGCTTGAGCTCATCAATATAAAACGGATTGGGCAGGAAACGCACGTCAAACACCAGATCGGCATCCTGCGGAATCCCATGTTTAAAGCCAAAGGACATGACATTGACCATCAGGCTGTTGTACGCCTGATTGCTGACAAAAATGCGGTCGAGCTCCGCCTTGAGCTCCCGTGTCAGCAGATTGGTCGTGTCGATCACATAGTCCGCCGCCTGCTTGATGCTCGCAAGCAGCGCCCGCTCTCTGGTGATGCCGCTCATCAGATCTCCGTCCACCGAGAGCGGATGGACGCGCCGTGATTCCTTATAGCGCTTGAGCAGCACGGAATCTGCCGCCTCAAGAAACAGTATCTCAAATGTATAGGTCTCCCGCAGTCTGGCAATGAGCTGGTTGACATCCTCAAAGGACTGGTCCGCCCTGACATCCAGTCCAAGAGCCACCTTCAAAATCCCGTTGTCCGGCATCGCCAGAAGCTCCATAAACTTTTCAATTAAGGGCACTGGCATATTGTCTGCACAGTAATACCCTGCATCCTCAAGCATCTTCATGGCAGTAGACTTTCCGCCGCCGCTCATTCCCGTCACGATTACAAATCTCATCCCTGTCACCCTTTCTTTCGTAAGACTAAGAATCAAACCCGAGCATAATGACCTCCGGCTCAATTGCAACCTGCGCGGATGCCTTCACGCGCTGCTGTATCTGTGTGATCAGTTCGCGGACATCGCCTGCGGTGGCACCGCCCTTATTCACCACAAAACCGCAGTGCTTCTCAGAAACCTGCGCACCGCCGACAGCAAAGCCCCGAAGCCCTGCATCCTCTATTAACTTCGCCGCAAAATATCCCTCGGGGCGCTTGAAGGTCGAGCCTGCGCTTGGATATTCCAAGGGCTGTTTCTCGCGCCGTCTGGCTGCCAGCTCCTCCATTTTCCCGCGGATTTCCTGTTTGCTGCCGCGCGCGAGCGCAAGTGTGGCCTGCGTCACGATCAGCGGCTCTTCTTTTATGAGGCTGTGCCTGTAGCCAAAGTGCATCTCCTCCGCGCTTTTTTCCACAACATCCCCAGCCAGCGTCATCAGGCGCACGCACTGTACCACATGGCGCATCTCACCGCCGTATGCCCCGGCATTCATGACAATCGCACCGCCGAGACTGCCGGGGATGCCCGATGCAAACTCAAAACCAGTCAGGCCGTTCTCATACGCCTCGTGCGCAATGGCGGCAAGCGTGGCACCTGCCTCACAGACAAGACGGGTGCCCTCCACTTGTATCCTGCCATAGGTCTTGGTCAAATGGAGCACCACGCCGCGGATGCCGCGGTCGCTCACCAGCACATTGCTGCCGTTTCCCAGCAGATAAAAATCCTCATTCAGCCTTGTGAGTCCCTCCTCACGCAGCACGCCAAGCACTTTCTGAAGCGCACTCTCATGATTGATTTCTACAAAGATGTCAGCTCCACCACCCACGCGGAAGGTGGTGTGAGCTGACATGTTTTCATTTGCAAGTATTTGCTCCGGCTGTAGGATGCCGAACAGTCTTTGGTAGAGTTTTTGTTTTAACTGCTCATCAAACTCTGCTCTCAATCGTTCTATCCTCTTTCTTCGAAATTTTTATTTATCCGATCACCAGTTTTGCCGCGCCGTAGATGCCGGCATCATTGCCCAGTGTCGCAAGCTTGAACTGTGCGCCACCGCAGCCGTGGAACACGTACTTTTGGTAATATTTAGAAACATACTCACACAGAATCTCGCCCGCCTTGGACACGCCGCCGCCGAGAACAAAGACCTCTGGATTGACCACGCCGGCGATCGCTGCAAACCCCTTGCCAAGATAATCGCCAAACTGCTCTGCGATCTCACAGGCAAGTTCATCCCCCGCCTTCACTGCGTCAAACACTGCCTTCGCACTGAGTCTGCCGTTTGCCTTTGCGGTGCGCAGCACACTGTCCTTCTCCGATGATGCCAGCCTGCGCTCTGCCAGCCGCACGACGCCTGTCGCAGAAGCATACTGCTCTAGGCAGCCATGATTCCCGCAGCCGCACGCATCTGGCTCATTGTCCTCAATATGGATATGTCCGATCTCCCCGCCGGCACCCGTCGCGCCCGTCACCATCTCACCATTGATAATGATGCCGCCGCCGACGCCTGTACCAAGTGTGGCAAGCACCATATTGGTATACCCTTTGCCGCCGCCGCACCACATCTCGCCGAGCGCTGCCACATTGGCGTCATTTCCTGCCTTGACAGGCATCCCGAGCAGCCCGCCGAGCGTCTCATTGATATTCATCACATCCCAGCCAAGGTTAACCGCCCTATGTACAACGCCCTTGCCGTCTACAGGACCGGGAACGCCGATGCCCACACCTGCCACATCTTCCTTGGCAATATTTTTTTCTGCCGCCTTATCCAGTATCGCCTTTGCGATGTCTGGCAGGATTTTGCTGCCGTTCTCCTCTTTTCTGGTGGGAATCTCCCACTTCTCAAGCACCGTTCCCTCCGGGTCAAACAATCCAAGCTTCACCGAGGTACCACCTAAGTCTACGCCAAAACAATACTCCGCCATTTTTCCATCTCCTTATCATCTTTATCGTTTTTATATTGGTTGTTTATTTACTCCTCGTCATCCTCACGCGGCTTTGACAGTGAGTTCTGCACGCGCTGGTACAGCTCCTGCGCAGCGTTGTAGCCCATCTTTTTCTGACGGTAGTTGACAGCCGCCGACTCACAGATAATTGCCAGATTCCGCCCCGGACGAATCGGGATATTGTGACAGACAATCTTATTGCCAAGATACTCTGTAAAATTCTCCTCTAGCCCTAACCGGTCGTACTTCTTTTCCTTGTCCCAGTCCTCGAGACGAATCACGAGATTGATGTTTGTGGTATCCATAACGCTCTGCACACCGTACAGCGTCTTGACATCAATGATTCCGATGCCGCGCAGCTCGATAAAGTGCCGCGTGATGTCCGGCGCTGAGCCAATCAGTGTCTCGTCGCTCACTTTTCTGATCTCCACCACATCATCCGACACGAGACGGTGTCCGCGCTTTATGAGTTCCAGTGCCGCCTCGCTCTTGCCAATACCGCTCTCGCCTGTGATGAGCACCCCCTCACCATAGACATCCACCAGCACACCATGAACAGAAATACAGGGCGCCAGCTTTACATTGAGCCATCGGATGATCTCCGCCATAAACGCCGAGGTCGGCTTCTCTGTCATCAAAAGAGGCACGTTGTTTTTGAGTGCTGTCTCCATAAACATCTCGTCAGGATGCAGGTCACGGCAGAAGATAATACAGGGCGTTTTCTCCGAGATGACTCTGGGGTACACCTCCTTCTTGCGCTCCTCTGGAAGATTCTTCATGTAAGAAAACTCGACAAATCCGATGATCTGGGGTCTGGTTTCCTCAAAGTGCTCAAAGTAGCCCGCCAGCTGCAACGCTGGACGGTTGATGTCTGGCTGGTGAATCTTCACGCTCTCCACGTCAATCTGCGGCGTGAGGTTTGTGAGCTTGAACTGTTCTATTACTGTTTTGATGCTTACACTTGCCATTTTCTTTTCCCTTTCCCATAAATATATTCATTTACATCTTATCATATATCATGAAGAGTTTCCACGAAAATTTTTATTCAATATCACAATAAAATAACAAAGCACCACCTAAACTACAATGCAAGTTCAGGCGGTACTTTCCGCATCCATTATCTAAGTACTGGACGGTTCTTAAAATTCATTGATGCCGAGCCATAATACGGTTTTCTGCTGAACGCTGCCCGCGCCTCCGGTGCGATTCCGCCTGCGCTGAGCTCTTTCTCTGTAACCTTCCTGCACTCGGACACTTCCCGCTCTATGTAGGCGCCCACAATCTGCACTACACCTTTCCCACTCATAAAATCCATATAAATTCCCCCTTCTGCACATATTTATTCCTTATTTTATTCTCTGCGGCGCTTATCAGCTTATGATTTTCCGCAAAATTTTATATAGATTTAGAGACGATGTGAATCGTATTCGTTCTCACAGATATATTTATAACACACTCTCCTCGTACTTTCAACCATTTTTGTGCAAATTTTATAAAAATTTGAACTATTTCGTAAAATTCAGTAACTAATTGCTGTATTTTTTTGTTTTCAAATTATTTCCAATAATTTGCGATTTTCTCTGTACATCCTAAAGTTTTTATGCGATAATGTCGATATAAACTTAAAACCAGCATACCGCATTTATGCGGGCTGGACGGCTGCCATGGAGGGTTACTGACACTGTATCAAATGAAATATGAAAATTGAAATAAGAAGGGAAGGGATACCATATGAGTTTATCAGGAATTGGGTATAACAGCACGACTGATCTATATGCACTTGAAGCGGAGAAGAAAGAAAATACAGCCTCTAAGGCTGACAAAGCTGACACCGCCAGCACCGAATCATCTAAAACAGAATCCAACAAAAACCAAAATTCAGCTGCGGTCTATGACAAGAGGGAACTGTCTGCGGATGACAGAAAATCCATCGTTGCCCAGCTCAAGGCAGATCAGGAGAAACGCCAGAGCCAGCTCACCGATCTTGTACATAGCATGCTCTCTACACAGACCAACACATTTGGTCAGGCAAACAATATCTGGCAGTTCCTAGCAAAAGGAGACTACAAGGTTGATGCTGCGACACAGAAAAAGGCACAGGAAGCCATCTCAGAAGATGGATATTGGGGCGTAAAACAGACCTCAGACCGCATCGTATCGTTCGCAACCTCTCTTGCGGGCAATGATCCCAAACAGCTTGAGAAGATGCGTGACGCATTCCTCAAAGGATATGAGAAGGCTGAGAAGCAGTGGGGCGGCAAGCTTCCTGAGATCTCACAGAAAACGTATGATGCCGTACTTGAAAAGTTTGACAGCCTGATGAAGCCAAAGACAGAGAATCAGGAACCGCCAAAGGATACTGTTACCACAACAGAGGATGGCACTGTCGTTGCAAGAGCACAGTAAAAACTTTAAATATAAAAACCGAGCAGAGAACCTGCTCGGTTTTTACATTTATTTAACGATCAAAAGTTTGTCGCCCGCCTTGATCTCATCCTCCGTCATATTATTCATTTCCTTGATGCGGCCGACGCTCACATAATATTTCTTGCCAATCTGCCAGAGCGAATCACCCGGCTTGACATAGTAAATCGCAAATCCCGGCAGTTTTTCCAACACATCTGCATTGAGCGGCGTCACACTCAGCTCTGTGAGAATATCCTCACTCTTTGCACTGTAGAGCCGCAGCTCGATATTCATCGTCCCGCGCCACTCAAGCTGTGAGCTGTCCTTGATGCTCACAGTCTGCTGCGGAATCTGCACGGATAGTGAATACTGCTCGACTTGTGTCTCATCCACGCCCGCAAGCTCCCGCTCCACCTCAACCGGCACACTGGTGCGCACTGGATATAGTCCCTCACCGCCTTCGTTCGAGGCATATAATATTTGCAGCTCGATCTCCCCGGAAAGCCGCAGCATCCCATCTTTGAAGGTAGTCTCCTCTAACTTCACCCGCGCATCGCTGTGGCACACCTGCAAAATCTTGGGGTCTGCATCCTCAAGCCGGATGCTGCGCGTCAGCTTTTCCTCAATATTCTGCTCTGTACACAGATTTCTAAACTGCTTGCTGTCAATCCCTGCCTGTACCTCGCAGCTCACGCCATACACATCTGCCACAATAGAGGTGCTCTCCTTCTCATAGAGCTTGATTTCCAGCTCCACCGTCATCTCGATTCCGATCAGCCGCATCTCGCCGTCTGCATCCTCTCTGACAGAGATTTCCTCGTGCCCTGTCTCGTACATCACATCGGCAATCATGCCTTCCCGGCTGTTCTGGCATTCTACAGTTCCATTAAATGGTATCATCGTCTCATACCAGTTCATTCTGCCAGAAGCATCCTCCCGGTACACAATAAACAGGCTCAGCTCCCCGGTGATTCCCAGCTTCTCATCCATTGGGCGGAAGCTGATGCTGCTAATCTCCGCATTTTTCCACAGCGCAGCGCCAATGTCCGGCATCCCGGCTGGCAGACGCGTCTCCTCATGAATGCGCAGCAAATCCCTTTTCTTGACAATGGTTTCCAGAAATTCCAGACTCTTCTTGCGGTATTCAAGCTTTTCAAGCTCTGAATCCCCAGAGTTATCCAGCTCCACGCACAGTTCCTCGGCAATGCTCTCCTCCACGCGCGGTTCGAGCGAGATCACCGCCTGAATGCTGAGTTTCCTTGAATTGATAATGTGCACCCGCATATCATCCAGACTCGTGCGGCAGATGACTCTGTCCTGCCCCTCAAGTTTATCGAGATAAATCTCCTCCATAAAAGGAATCTCGCCCTCCATGCCCGCAAGTGTTCTCTCCTCCTTATCCCCAGACAGAGTGCCTTCTGTCTGATACAGCAATTGATAGCACAAGCGCCCCTTGACCCAGATTTTGTTCATCCCGGTCTTGATCTCATCCACTTTGATCTTACCGCAGTCGTAAATCACCTTCGCCACATCCGGCTTCGCATCGGACACATTGATGTCCGTCTCCAGCGGCACCTGCAAAAGCGCCTTTGACTTTATCCGCTCTGTATGGATATTTTTCTTCATTAATTCCATATAAAAAGCCCTCCCCTATGATACTACTTCAATGTATGCGGATGGAAGGCTTGGTATGACTTTCAAAGAAATAAAAAAAGATGTGGCACAACTATCCTTGAAACTGCCACTTGAAAAATCAAGATACATCGTTTATAATCAGAGTAGAAGGTAACGGAGATATCGGTTTGTCCCCATTACCGCAGACGGAAACTTGATGTATTAACAATTTATTACTACAAACAAATTATCCCCTATTGCAAGTAGGGGATAATTTTATTCTGTCTATTCTATTTTCGGTTATGATGATTATCTATGTAAGACAATGCAGCAAAAACAACCAAAAGCAATGTCAAAATCTCTAACGTATTCATAGCATCATCTCCTTTCCGTTTCCGAAAAGGATAACCGAGGACTATCCCCATACTGTCTACTCTGACCACATTTATTCTATCATAAATACCAAAATAATACAATTCATTATTTCACCGCCCCAATGATCTCCCCCAAATTCTCAATACCATACTGGCGCATATAGTCCTCGATGCCCTTCACCACTTCCATTGTCGTGTAGGGATTGACAAAGTTCATGGCACCGATAGCAACCCCTGTTGCGCCTGCCAGCATAAACTCAATCGCATCCTCCGCATTGGCGATGCCGCCCATGCCAATCACAGGGATACTCACTGCATTTGCCGCCTGATACACCATGCGCACCGCAACTGGTTTAATGGCAGGACCAGACAATCCGCCTGTCTTGTTCGCCAGCGCAAACGTTCTCTTGTGTACATCAATCTTCATCCCCGTAATCGTATTAATCAGTGAGACCGCATCACTTCCTGCCGCCTCTGCCGCCCTTGCCATCTCTGTGATATCCGTGACATTGGGTGACAGTTTCATGATAATCGGCTGCTTTGCCTTTGCCTTGATTTCTTTCGTAATGTCAAAAAGGGAACGCGGATGCTGTCCAAATGCGATGCCGCCATGCCTGACATTCGGGCAGGACACATTGATCTCAAGCAGATCGACAGGCTGGTCTGAGAGCTTCTCGACCACCTCCACATAATCCGATACCGTTCGTCCGCAGACGTTGACGATAATCCTCGTATCAAACTGTTTTAAAAACGGGATATCCCGTTCAATCAATACATCAATCCCGGGATTTTGCAGCCCGATCGCATTGAGCATCCCCCCGTAGGTCTCCTGCACACGCGGGGTCGGATTTCCTTCCCACGCAACATTTGCAACCCCTTTGGTCACAACTGCCCCAAGACGGTTCAAATCAACAAATCCTGCATCGGAATACTCCATGCCAGAGCCAAAGGTGCCTGACGCTGTCATCACGGGATTTTTGAACGTAACTCCTGCTATTGTTATTTCAGTATTCAATCTCTTTTCCTCCTAACTCCAATTGACGTACAGCGTACTATATTTCAACGTCCATCGCATCATAGACGGGACCATCGGTACAGATGCGCGCATTCTTGACATGCGAGTGATGGTCGGTCTCCCGTGTCTTCACGACACAGCCCAGACAGACACCAACGCCGCATGCCATCCGCTCTTCCAGCGAGATAAACGCCTGACTGCCATTTTCGATGGCATATTTCTTGATAGCCCGAAGCATCGGCATCGGTCCGCAGGCAAAGATCACATCTGCTTTTAGCCGCTCTGCCTCAATGGCATCAATCACCGTCCCTTTGGTGCCAGCACTGCCGTCCTCCGTCGCAATATGCACAGGCGCATACTGTGACAAATCCTCCGCCAGAAAAAGCTCCTTGTCGCGGTAGCCGGCTATCACATCAACAGACGCGGCATTTTTTAGTGCCTTTGCCACGGATAACATCGGTGGAATGCCGATGCCGCCGCCGATCAAAAAGACGCGCTTCCCTTTTGCCTTCTCCAATGGAAAGCCATTCCCGAGTGTTCCGAGAACATCAATGCGGTGCCCTGTCTTGTAGCGCGAAAATTCAGCGGTCCCCTTCCCAGCCACGCGGTATACAATGCGCAGCCTGCCATTTGCCAGATCTGTCTCGCAGATGCTGATGGGTCTTGGCAGAAGCGCGGATTTGTCCTGTGTGTACACGCTGATAAACTGTCCGGGCTTTGCCTGCGCCGCAAGTGTCGTCGTAATCCACATATCGTAGATTCCGGGAGCAATCTGCTGCTGCTTATATACTCTGGCGGTTTCTTTCTTCTTTGAATCCATTTTTATTGAACCCATTTCTATCCCTCCTCAATTGCTTTCTATCCATGAATCAATGAATTATAAGTATATCATAACACAGTTTGACCGTTTTGTCCTTATTAATATTTTTTCGCGCCGCCGTCCCGCCTTGACAACCATAAACACAGCAGTATACAATAAAAAGTACTTTACAAGAAGGGGGGTACAATCCATGGGATTTTATCTAAAACCGCTTATCTGCGCGATCGGTCTGGCGTACTACAGCGTAAGAAAAGAGTACAGTGTGATCGAACGGTATCATAAATGATAAAAAGGGTGTAAAGTCTTTTATAATACAAACTTTACACCCTTTTCGTGATATCATAATGAATGCAGTTATGCTAATGTACCTTTTTCAAGCCATGCCCGATTTTCAGTACTTGTCCCCAATGCGTCAAGCGCTACATCATACGTATCGGATATTTTTCGATTGAGCATAATGATTTCTTTCTTAATTTCCAACTGCCCTAATGATATTTTGTCAATCTTTTTCTTCATGCCTTGCATTTCATCTTTCATGCCCTGCATTTCGTTTTCCATACCCTGTACTTTTGTTAAGAGTAAATCAAGTTTTTCACTGTCTGTCATCTTCTATCACTCCTTCGTTGTGATTTGCATATTCGCTCTGTTTTTATGGGTCTGATACCAGTATACCACAACTTAGATGTAAAGTCTATGCCAGAAATTCCTTCACCTGCTCATACACGCCCTTTGCGTCGAGTTTGTACTTCTCCACGAGCGCTGCCGCAGAGCCGGACTCTCCGAAGGTGTCCTGCATACCGATCTTGCAGACTGGTGTCGGGAGCGATTTACAGAGTGCATCGCACACGGCGCTTCCAAGTCCGCCGATCACAGAATGCTCCTCTGCCGTGACAACCTTTCCGGTCTTTCTTGCGGAGTTGATGATCAGCTCTTCATCTAACGGCTTGATCGTACAGATGTTGATGACCTCAGCACTGATGCCGTCCTTCGCGAGCAGCTCAGCAGCGCCGAGCGCGGAATCCACACAGATGCCCGTCGCCACGATGGTCACGTCCGTACCCTCTCTCACGATGGTGCCCTTTCCAATCTCAAACTTATAGTCAGGATTGTCGTTGATCACAGGCACTGCCGCACGTCCAAAGCGAATGTAAACAGGGCCTTCATATTCTACTGCCGCGCGGACTGCTGCCTTTGCCTCGATGTCGTCTGCCGGACACATCACGACCATGCCCGGAATCGTGCGCATCAGGGCGATGTCCTCATTGCACTGATGGGATGCGCCGTCCTCTCCCACTGTAATACCCGCATGGGTCGCGCCGATCTTGACATTCAAGTGCGGGTATCCGATGGAATTACGCACCTGCTCAAAAGCGCGCCCTGCCGCGAACATTGCAAAAGAACTCATAAATGGAATCTTGCCTGCAAGTGACAAACCTGCCGCGATGCCTGTCATATTGCACTCCGCGATACCACAGTCAATATGTCTGTCTGGAAATGCTTTCTTAAATACGCCGGTCTTGGTCGCCGCCGCAAGGTCTGCGTCAAGCACAACTACATTCGGATTCTCTTTTCCAACCTCAACCAGCGCATTGCCATAGCTCTCTCTGGTTGCTATCTTTTTAATATCTGCCATTTTTATCTCCCTTCCGCCGCCTATGCTAACTGCTGCGCGATCTTCTCTAAATCTGCCATTGCCACTGCGTATTCCTCATCGTTTGGCGCCTTGCCATGCCAGTCCGCATTGCCTTCCATAAAGGATACGCCCTTGCCCTTCAAGGAGTGTGCGATAATCGCTGTCGGCATCCCTTTTGTCTCTCTCGCTTCCTTGAAAGCCGCGCGGATTTTGTCAAAATCATGCGCATCGTCCAGATTGATCACATGGAAATTAAATGCCTCAAACTTCTTGTCGATCGGATAGGGCGAGCACACATCCTCGATCTTGCCGTCAATCTGCAAGCCGTTGTTGTCCACAATCACACAGAGATTATCGAGCTTTCTGTGCCCTGCAAACATCGAAGCCTCCCACACTTGGCCTTCCTGAATCTCGCCGTCGCCAAGCAGCGTGTACACTCTGAAATCCGCATTGGACATCTTCGCGCCAAGCGCCATGCCGCACGCCACAGAGATGCCCTGTCCCAGAGAACCAGAGGACATGTCAACCCCCGGAACATGCTGCATACAGGGATGCCCCTGCAAGTAAGAACCCAGTTTTCTCAGGGTCAGCAGATCTTCTACCGGGAAATATCCGCGGTTTGCGAGTGTCGAGTACAGTCCCGGCGCCGTGTGGCCCTTCGAGAGCACAAAGCGGTCTCTGTCCGCCTTCTTCGGGTCCTTTGGGTCAATATTCATCTCCTCAAAATAAAGATATGTAAAGATGTCTGCCGCAGAGAGCGATCCGCCCGGATGCCCTGCCTTCGCAGCATGGACACCGCTCACGATCCCCTTACGAACTTCATTGGCTGTTTTCTGAAGCTCTAAATTTGTCATTGCTTTTTCCTCCATTTATAAAAATATTATTGTATTACCACTTCGTAAAAAATGTAACCTTCTTCCTCAAGCTCCTCTTCGGACATAGCTTTGTACGCCTCAAGCTCCTCCTCATCATCAATCTCATCCGCAGTTACAACGCATCTCTCATTATATACATGCTTTCCGACAATCTCCAAAAGCGCCCCGATGCTATCCACATCATCCCCGCCAAACTCCTGATAGCAGGTGCACGCGCTCTTCTGATTCAGTTCATCGTAAAAATCCGTGATGCACAGATAGAACATGTCCAGTATGCCTTCCAGCGGATACTGTGAGATATGGGCAGGTGTATCCCCCTCTCCAAGCTCTGGTTCCTGTTCAAAGGAGAGCGATGTAAAATACATGACCTTATTGTCATCGTCCCCATCCCGATAGGGATTGATACCCTGATAGATATTCTCCGCTACCTTGGTGTACGCGGCTGTCTCATATTTGTCAGGGTGATAAATCTGGATATTCTTCATTGCGTCCTCCCTTCTATAAGGTATCACAAAACATCTGTTTTGTAAACATGCAAAATTTGAAAAGGAACCCCATCAAATTATAGGTTGTGCTTATTCTACTTTATTGCCATAGTACGCATTCGCGCCATGCTTCCTGTAATAATGCTTGTCCTGAATGCGCTGCGGCGCCGGCTCGACCTCTCTGTTTAGCTGTTCTGTGAAAAGCGCCATCTTGGCAACCTCCTCCAAAACTACTGCATTGTGTACTGCCTCCTTCGCGTCTTTGCCCCACGCAAACGGTCCGTGGTTTTTGCAGAGCACTGCGGGCACTGCCATCACATCCTTCTCCTTGAACGTTTCTATGATAAGGGTTCCTGTGTTCTTCTCGTAGCCCTCGTCGATCTCCTCCTGCGTGAGCACGCGCGCACAGGGAATTTCCCCATACATATAATCTGCGTGCGTCGTCCCATAGCAGGGAATGCTTCTGCCAGACTGTGCCCAGCTTGTCGCGTAGGTGCTGTGCGTGTGGACGACGCCGCCGATTTCAGGAAACGCCTTGTACAGCTCCAAATGTGTCGGTGTGTCTGAGGAAGGATTGTATTTTCCCTCCACTTTATTGCCATTTAAGTCCATGACCACCATGTCTTCCGGCTTTAACAGGTCATAGTCAATGCCGCTTGGCTTGATCACAAACAGTCCGCTCTCCCTGTCAATCGCACTCACGTTGCCCCACGTAAAGGTGACAAGCCCATACTTAGGCAGCTCCATATTCGCCTCATATACTTTTTTCTTTAATTCCTCTAACATCCTGACCCTCCAGATTTCTGAAAATGCTACAATAAAACCTTACATGCCTTTTGCCTACAGATGATCCACCGCCGCGCGCTCGATCGCAAGCCCGTTTTTATACCGCTCGATAAAGGTCTCGAAACCAGCCACATCCGCCGCATCCGGCTCCATGCGCACAGACTCTTCGCCCGCAAATACCTTGTGATTCAGATAATCGCTCAAGGACTCGTCCGCACCTTTTTTCATCATATAGTTCGCAAGTACGGCAATGCCCCATGCGCCGCCCTCACCTGCTGTTTTCATGACAGATACCGGCACATTGACTGCTGCCGCTACGACTTTCTGTCCGACGCCCTCTGTCTTGAACAGTCCGCCGTGTCCGAGAAGCTCGTCCAGTGTCACATGCTCCTGTTTGAACAGAATATCCATGCCGATCTTGATCGCGCCAAGCGCCGTAAACAGATTGACGCGCATAAAATTCGCAAGGTTGAACTTTGCATTCGGTGTGCGCACAAAGAGCGGTCTGCCTTCCTCAAATCCTGTCACATGCTCGCCGGAGAAATAATTATAGGCGAGAAGCCCGCCGCAGTCTGCATCGCCCTCAAGCGCCTTTCTATAAAGGGTTCCATAAAGCTCGTTCATATCCACCTTCTGCCCCATCGACTCCTGAAATTCTTTGAATAAATTCACCCATGCATTCAGATCAGAGGTGCAGTTGTTGCAGTGAACCATCGCCACAAGGCTTCCGTCCGGGGTGGTCACAAGGTCGAGCTCGTCATAGGATTTCGACAGGTCTTTCTCAAGTACCGCCATCGCAAACACGGAAGTACCGGCTGAGATATTGCCTGTGCGCTGTGCGACGCTGTTTGTCGCCACCATGCCTGTGCCCGCGTCGCCCTCGGGCGGACACATCGGAATCCCCGCCTGCAATGTACCTGTCACGTCGAGCAGCTTTGCCCCTGCCTCGGTCAATGTGCCTGCCCGATCGCCGGACACCAGCACCTTTGGCATAATGTCTGCGAGTTTCCACGCAAAATTCTTGTCCTTCACCAGCTCATCGAACTGTGAAATCATACGCTTGTTAAAACCTTTGGTATCAATGTCAATGGGAAACATGCCGGACGCCTCGCCGACACCGAGCACCTTCTCGCCGCTTAACTGCCAGTGGATATAGCCTGCGAGTGTCGTAAAGAAATCAACGCTGCCAACGTGCTCCTCGCCGTTTAGAATCGCCTGATAGAGATGTGCGATGCTCCATCGCTGCGGAATATGATATTGAAAAAGCTGGGTGAGCTTCTCGCTCGCCTCCTGTGTGATCGTATTTCTCCATGTCCTGAAGGGCACCAAAAGCTCCCCGCCCTGATCAAATGCCATGTACCCATGCATCATGGCACTAAAGCCAAGCGAACCGAGCGTCTTGATCTGCGTGCCATATTTCTCCTGCACAGACTTTGCCAGATCCTGATAGCAGTCCTGAAGCCCTTTCCAGATGGCCTCTAGGCTATAGGTCCATATGTTGTTCACGAGCTGGTTCTCCCAGTCGTAGTTGCCGATGGCAAGCACTTCATGATTCTCATCAATCAGCACCGCCTTGATTCTGGTTGAGCCAAACTCAATCCCGAGCGCTGTCCTGCCGCTCTCGATCGCACTTCTTGCATCAAGTCCCATAAATTTGTAACCTCCTGTTCCTGTATTGTTTTCGTCGCTCCGTAGTATGTACTCATAAGGCTATTATAACAATAAGCCTGCTGTAATGCAAGCTTATTGTTTACTCAATTCTAAAATATTTTAGTTTTGTATGAGAACTTCCAAAATTAATCTTAATTTTATTGCATTTACCCTGATAAAATAATAAAATGTAACTAAGATCGTATGAATTACTGTCAACAAATTATACCTATTATAAGGAGGTGTTTTGAATGGCTACTTCCAGCATCAAAAAAATTTCGTTATTTCTGGCAGAGAACAAGTAGAAATGTTTGTTAATGCAATTGAAGAATCTGCAAAAAACCGTCCTGTCCGTATTCCTGTGGCAGCAAGTGAAATCACAGATGACACAGAACTGATGGAATTTATGAGAATGAGGAAAAAAACAAATGACAACAAATGAGAAATATAAGATCATCAATATACGGCGATATATTGACAATAATAACCTTGAACTCGGTGAGGATGCGCTTATTCAAATCCTTTCCGAGTTTTCCTGTCCGATAAATCCAGATGTTGAGCGCTTCCTGAAAAAAAGTTCTATTGATTTTACTAAAAAAATCAATCTGTTACATATCTCGTATTCTCAGTTCTTGACGGAAAACTGCTCGGTTACTTTACTCTCGCATTAAAACCATTGACGGTAAAAGGTGACGCTGTAAGTAATACTGTAAAAAGAAAGCTGTTACGTATCAGTGAACTGGATGAAAAATCAAATACCTATACCATGTCTGCATACTTGATTGCACAAATCGGTAAAAATTTCAACGAAAAGAGGATCACTGGAGCTGAACTTCTTGAACTTGCATGGGATAAAATTAAGGCAACACAATATATTTTAGGCGGAATGGTAACATTTTTAGAAGCTGAGAATGAGGAAAAATTACTCTCTTTCTACCAAAACAACCGTTTTGTACAGTTTGATACCAGACAAACCACTTCAGATTCCAATACTCCCCACGAACTGATACAACTTTTAAGACTGCTTTAATATAATAAAACAGGAGAGTCTCCCTCCCCTGTTTTTCTTCTGCCATTTCAAGGCACAGGCTCCGCCTGAATGTCTGTAAAATATCCCAGTCTCAAATACTTTAGCTTTGCCGGTCTGGCAATTTTTATTTTGGCTGCGCTGGCACCAAAGCCCAGCTTGCGCTGAATCCAGTCTGTCACAGAACACATCACCCGCTTTGCACTGCTTTCACTCTTCACCGCGACCACACAGTCATCTGCGCAGCGGACAAACCGCAGCCCGCGGTTTTCAAGTTCTTTGTCCAGCTCATTCAGCAGCACATTCAGCAGCAGCACCGGCAAACCGTTTTCCTGCCCATTGGTGCACTGGGTCATGATTCCTGCTTTGAGATACTTTCGAATAAGTGATTCGGTATCTCCGTCATGGATGATATTGTGCACAAGACTCATCAGTCTGTCCTCTGGCTCCTTTTCATAAAAATTCTGCAAGTCAATATCCACCACCCACAGATACCCCTCCCCGCGCAGCCGCAGCAGTTCGCAAACCGCCATCTCACAGTTCTTGTCTGGCTGGAAGCCATAGCAGTGTTCTGAAAGAACTGCTTCGCAAACTGGGCTGAGGATCTGTGTAATCCCCTGCTGGATGATTCTGTCTGTCATAGATGCAGCCGGCGTCCGGGGTGCATAGCTTCTCTGGCGAATCTGGTCCTGAATCTTGTCCCAGTTTTCATCAAAATATCTGGCGTCTTCTGCTTTTGTATCTTCCCTGAGGCAAATCTGCTGGTATGCTCTGTCTATATTCTTCTTATCCAGTATCTTTTCCAATAATTCGGACATACATTGTATTCTCCTCTCCTCTCCTTTCCGTTCCTTGCGGTCAACTCCTGTATACATGACGCTGGCACAGTGCCTTCGGATATCCGCAAGGGCTGATATGGCAAAAGCCCCTCGTGGGTGTTCCCATGAGGGGTTTTTTGTGTGGTTAGTTCTTTGTTACTGTGATGTTGATATTGTGTTCGTAGGATTGATCTGGGTTGCTGATATGGGTGGAACTACCTGGATATACCTTTATATATATTGTGTCTCCGACACTCAAATTATATAAATATAAATTATTCTCACTCCCAGATATATATCCTATAGATGTATTATTAGGACATATACCTTCTACTTTAAAATATCCACTATTATCGCCAGCAACTGCTGCAATCTTATAAGATCCTGATTCCATTATTGATACAGCACGCCACTCTATCTGACCGTATGTTGTAAAGTTCAGCAAAACTTCATCTTCTACAGACATCGTTTCTACGCTTTTTGTATCTACCTTTCCAACCTTCAACTCAGTATCCCTTATCTGGGAACCCATATTAACAAGCTTAAATAAAAATTTCTGTCCTTCAATCAGCTGGAAAGCGCATTCTGTATCAAAACCCTGGTAATAGTTTCCCTGCGCATTTGCATAGTTACAGCGAATCAGGTCATCATCTATTGTGATATTATACAATCCAGTTTCGTTCACAGTATATTCGAAATACTGTTCCTCCTGTCCTAATAATGAATATGATTCGTTGACTTCACCCGTAATAGATGTTGGTGGTGTATTTGTATCCATCTCTCTTACAGATATTGTGAATGGGTTTTCTGTGCCTTCGTAACTGTTATTCTGCACTTTGATCCGAACACTATCCCCTTCCTCCAAGTCAAAGACTCTTCCATCAAAGTAATTATTGATGTCAGTACTATTTTTATCTGCATAATATCCTCTGACAGACGTTCCTGTAATCTCGATTGCATATTTGCCGTCTGCTTCTGCTTCATACTGGTAATACTTCGTTTCATATTGTTGTGTAAAGATTTCCTGTTCCCCAGTTATACGCTGAAATTCAATTTCTTCAGCCTTTACTTCAACTGTCTGCCCGCTAGAACTGTTTACACGCAGCCAAAGCTCGTTACCTGCTGTCAAGTACGCCTCAACTCTTCCATTGTTCGCATCACTGTAATTCCCATCATTAACAGCATAATACACATTGACATTATTAGGATTTACTGAAACAGCATACCATCCATCACTTAATGCCTTGAATCGGAAAAACGTATCTTTCTGTGCTTCAAGCTCTTTTGACAGCGGTTCATCCAATGTCACTTCATTTGTTTCAACCTTGCTCACCGCCAGCTTATATTGAACATCACTATATGCATAAGCAACCACTTTGAGCATAAAACTGTCACCATTCTGCATTTCAAAATTTTTGCCATCATTATAAGAAACATAACTTCCATTCTCATCTGCGTAATAGTAACTTGGACTATTGGATACGTATATGTTTTTCACAGCGTAGATTCCCGCCTCTTCTGCGGTAAACTGATAGTAAGCAACATCTCCTGCGTCAAGGCTGTAGGGTTCGGTCTGTTCTTCCAAGCTTAATGGCTGGTATTCAATCTTCTTTGCTGTCAATGTATATGTTGCAACACTGGAATAATCATCATTACGCACTCGGAGTATAAGCTTTTCATCCTTTGCAAGTTCAAACTCCTTTGAGCCAGAAAAGTTATAGCCGAAACCACCATTCTCACCTTCTGGATACACAGAAATAGAAACATTATTTTTCTGTTTCAAGTTCACAACATATTGTCCAGCTTCTGGAGCAGTAAACTGATAATACTCAACATCTCTTGCGGCAAGTCTGCAAGGTTCACTCTGCTCCTCTGAACTCACCTCCTGGTATTCAATCTTTTTTGCTGTCAATGTATACTTTGCAGTGCTAGAATAATTATTACGCACTCGGAGCAATAGTTTTTCATCCTTTGCAAGTTCAAACTCCTTTGAACCAGAAAAGTTACTTTCGTTAAATCCACCATTCTCACCCTCTGGATATGCATAAACAGAACCATTATTTTTCATTCTCAAGTTCACAACGTATTTACCGGTTTCCGGTGCTGTAAATTGATAATATGCATCCTCACCACCTGCAAGCTCATATGGCGTTTCTGGTTCGTCTGCACTAATTGGCGTAAATTCAACCTCGCCCAATTTTAATGTCAACATAGATGAACTGTCGTATGTATATGTCTTTAGGAATACCTTGTCATCTCTGTTTAGCTTAATCATCTGTTTATTACTGCAAGATCTCCAAGAATTTGTAGCGTTAATGCAATAACTTAACGAACTATACCCTCCACCCGCATTAATCATATAGTACCCGTCATTGGCTGCCGTATATTCAAAGTAATTATTACCATTGACAAGCGGATATGTATTCTCGTATGCATTCGTTATTTTTACAGCTGTTTTCTGCGGCTCTACTCTGAAGGCAATTGTATGGGAATCAGCGGACTCTGCCACCAGTTCCAGCTCAACCGTTTCGCCTTCCATAAAACAATTTGATCCAGATCTTCTTACTGCGTTGTCCTTATTGTTATGTTCCCATACAGTGAAACTATTATTTTCATAGTTCACACGAAAACGTCCATTATCGGTTGTATAGGCAACATATGTATACGTTCCCGTCTCTGGCGCTGTAAAAGAAATTGTCTTTGCATCACCTTCTTCAAGTGTTTCAACAGTTCTGTATACCGGGTCTTTGCCTGTGGCGGTAAACCTGTATTCATTTTCGTGGCTGGTTTTGTTCTCAATCCGAACCAGAATCTTTTCATTTTCTTCAAGCCATCGTGCACCTCCGCCAAGACTACTTCCTGTCATACTCTTGTAGAGCGTAAAATTCACTGGACTGTCATCCGATTCTACCTCAAAAGTATAGGACGCCGCTCTGTCAGCCATAAACTCATACCACGCTACGTCGTAAGCGGGCACTGTAAACCACATGCCGTCAGAAATCGGTTCAGTTTCCACAGAGGACACACAAATGTGTGCCTCTGTTTCTGTACTACTTCCGTTATACTCTAAGCGATAACGCTGTTCACCATCTCCTTCCCCGAGAATCTGTTCAAATGTAACTTTGCTGCTATCATTATCAATGTCGTAAAAAACTACATCCGGATTCCCTGTTGTAAATTTATACCTTGTTCTTTCTCCTGCTGCCTCAAACGTTACAAACTCAGGTTCGCCTCTTCTGATTTGAACTGTAGTTTGTTTATTTAATTCTAGTCTTGTCGGTGGAACTATGGATGCACTTATGGTAATCTCTGTATTATCCTCTGCCGCTTTCAGTATCAGATACTTCGCCGTATCCTCATATTCATATGAATTCCAGTATTCCGATGTACCTGTCCAATGGCTCACATTATAGTAATTAAAGTCCAGATTTGGAGAATACCAATACTCCACACTGCTCTGTCCGGCATCGAAACCAAACTGGTACTTTCCTTCGTCCCCGGCCTTCCACTCTACCAGCACTGCCTCGTTTTCGGACAGCCCTGCTGTTTCATCTGTCACGCCTGTCATTTGTAACTCATCTGCCAGTTTGAAACAACTGAAGGTAAACATGTCGGGTAAGTCCCATTCATCCTTCGTTAAAGTGAGCTCTGTTCTATCACCTGCGGACATCTCTTGTGTCACATACATCTGCTGATACCTTCCAGCTCTGGACGATTCATTTACCTGTATGGTAACAGGTCTCTTATTCTGGTCTGTCACGGCATAAAATACATAACGCCCTGATTCTGGTGCTGTAAATGTATACGTTGCTGTCATACGGTCCTCAGTCAGCACTACGACATCTGACACGCCTGGTTCAATCGTTTTATCGGAAGTCTCCTCATATTTTGCCAGACGTATACGGCATGACCGGCTATTTCCATAAGAGCTTGTATTCTCTACATTCAGTCTGAGTGTTTTACCTGCTGCCAGTCCTTCAAATACATGACCGTTTTCAAAGACCAGATTTTCCGTTCCGTCCACATAGGTATAATTATGGTCTCCATACTGGATATTCCCATCTACAAGCACAATATAGTCTCCGTCCTCCTGCGCTGTAAACTCGTACTCTGCCTTTCCGCCTTTCGGAATATAGACTGTCTGTGAAGCAGTATTCAGTTCAAGCGGAATAACATTTGTCTCTGTCACGTTGATGGTAAACTGGCAGTCTTCACTGGTACTTACTGCTTTGACATAACATGTCTTTCCTGCGGCAACGCCATATTTTTCACCTAATTCGATGTTTTGTCCGTAACCATCCAGCAGCTCATATAACTCTGTATCACAGTACACCAACGGCGAATCCTCACTGCTGACTGTAATATAAAATGCCTGCTTCTCCGGCGCTGTTATCGTATAATAAGCTGCCTCGTTCTGTTCCAGTGTGTCATTCCTGTCTGTCGGTGCGGTAATGGTATCCCGCATAGCATTCTTGAGAGTAAATGCATACTTAGAAGTCTGACTGCCTGTGTTGTGAATCCTGACAATATAATCTGAGCCTTGTGTATTCATGCAGGTGCCCAAAGATTTCCACTGTTTTCTTGCATCTCTCCATTCCAGTGTATATTTGTTCTCATCTGGTACTGAAATATAATATGGTTTTACCTCTCTTTTGGGTTCGCCAGTCTCCTCGTCCTCTGTATAGGCAATATTGCCCGGGAATACAAAGTACTGGTACGCATTGGGTTCCAGGGTACCTGTCTGTGTCCCCATGCCAACTGCTTCTTTCTTCTGCACATCGATTCTGCACTCTTCTGAATTATATAGCGAGGCATTAACCACTCTCAGTGTAAAATTACCACTGACCTGAGTAAAATACGGACTGGATTTGGATGGTGCACAATCTACACAACCTTCCGCGTCATCATACAGTGTATAGATGAGCTTATCTGATACATATGGTATGGAAACAAGATAATCTGCCTTGTCTTCCGCTGGCTTCGTGAACTTAAAGTATTTCACTTCGCCCTGCCGGATCTCGCCCTTCCACGGTAACGCGGTTTTGTCTGTATCTTTTGCCGCTTTTTGCAGCAACAGCCTGTAGGAAACGCTGCTATATGCCTCTACTGTGACCCTGAGAACATCGTCCTTCACAAGACTTATGTCGTTGCTGGTGATTCCATTATCATCAAACCAAATCTCATCTGGTTCTGTGCTGCCTGCTTTTGCCACTTCAACGTTGACTTCCAATGCAGCTGCATCATTTGCAATGAGCACGAGCACATAACTGCCTTCGCCGCCTTCGGGCACTTTGTACTGGTAATACATTTTTCCATCTTCTGCAAGTATCTTCGCTGCGGTCTGTGTACCGGGCGTCAAGGTCTCCGGCTGAAACTCTCTCACTGTAAATTCATAGCTGTTATCTTCCTTGTAGGGTGATTCCGAAGTAATTGTTACGGTGAGTTTCTCATCCTTTTTCATTTCAAAAGCTTCC
>ERZ779622.173-NODE-173-length-44239-cov-36.221483_pt1 | contig 44239 bp, 36 predicted proteins | sample MGYA00514188_ERZ779622 | MGnify/ENA primary metagenome ERZ779622 (study PRJEB29562, sample SAMEA4376702) | mouse gut metagenome | isolation source: Cecum | study: EMG produced TPA metagenomics assembly of the A DSS colitis mouse model was used to assess the... | reverse complement strand
GGTTTGATCAGCTTTTAACTTCAACCTGTGTATAATTATTTTGGGAGATTAAGATTCAAGTTATCCCGTTTTGGGAGAAATGCGGCAGACGTCCTTTCCACTTTGCAGGTCATGCAGGACTTCGGCGTGAACCTAATCTGCGTGGAGGATGGGATTGATTCATCCAAAGATGCGGGCAAGCTGATGATTTCCGTTTTGTCGGCGGTAGCCGAAATTGAGCGTGAGAATATCCGTGTCCAGACAATGGAGGGCAGAATCCAGAAAGCCAGAGAGGGAAAATGGAACGGCGGATTTGCGCCATATGGATACCAGCTCGTAAATGGCAAGTTGGAAATTAACGAAGAAGAAGCGGTTGCAATCCGAACCATCTATGACCAGTATGTGAATACGGATATTGGCTCAAATGGGATTTCAAAATATCTGGAAAACCACGGCATCCGCAAGATACAGCGTCAGAATGGGAAGAACCCTCTTTTTGATGCCCACTTAGTCCGACTGATATTGAAAAATCCAGTCTATTGCGGTAAAATTGCTTATGGACGCAGGAAAACAGAAAAAGTCCACGGGACACGAAATGAATACCATCTTGTGGAGCAGGAAAATTTTCTTTTGGTAGACGGACTGCATGAAGCTATTATTCCAGAAGATGTCTGGAATGCGGCACAGGCAAAACTGATTGCACAGGCGAAGAAGTATGAACACGTCAATAAGGGGAAAAACGAGCGGACGCACCTGCTTTCTGGGATTGTGAAGTGTCCCATATGCGGAGCGGGGATGTATGGGAATAAGAGCATCAAATACAAAAAGGACGGAACGAAATACAAGGATTTCTTCTATTATGGGTGTAAACACCGTGGTATGCAGCGGGGGCATAAATGCGATTACAGAAAGCAGATAAGGGAAGAACTTCTGGACGATGCCGTAGCCGAAGTGATAGTAAAGCTGGTCAGCAATCCCCATTTTGCGGCAATGATGCAGGAAAAAATCAACATGAAAGTTGATACGACCGCCATAGACCAAGAGATAACCAATTATGAAAAACAGCTCCGTCAAGATTACACCATCAAATCGAAGCTGATTGAGGAAATTGATAACCTCAATCCTGACGACAGACATTATATTAGGAGAAAAGCAGACCTTGATGACAGGCTTTATCGGATGTATGATAAAATAGAAGAACTGGAATCGCAGTTGATGGACGCCAGAGCGAAAAAGACATCCATTGAAGCCGAGAAAATCACAGGGGATAATATTTACAAGGTATTGATTTATTTTGACAAATTGTATTTCGCTATGAACGATGTGGAACGGCGACAGCTTATCGAAGCGTTGATTGCAGAAATACAGATTTATGAGGAACGCAAACCCAATGGTCAGTGGCTTAAATCAATTCGGTTTAAGCTGCCGATTATTGAAAATGATTTAAGTATAGGTTGGGACAACGGTGAACATGTAAAGACGGTGCGCCTGCTGATCAAAAACTAAATCCAGAATAGTCAGCCACTATCATTTTTGATAAAAGAAATAAAAGAAATTTGATACAAATTCTATTTGCAACCCGCCCCAATATACAGTAAGATAAAAGAAGCAGGACGCTAGGAGGAAACAGCAGTGCTAAATATTCTGCGGCGTTCCCCGGCACAGAAATCTCAGGACAGGGTGGCCGGGAAAAATTACGGTCCCGGGAAACGGGATGCGCTCACGGGCGCGGTGAACAAAAGCGCTTTTCAGAAAATAGTGGAGGATGCACTGGCAGGCGAGCATATGCAAGGCTGCCTTCTTTTGGTGGATGTGGATCATATGCAGGAAGTCAACGACAGCTACGGCAGGGAGACGGGAGACCGGGTGCTGCAGGCTGTCTACGCCACGCTGCGGGAGCATTTCAGAGGCGAGGATGGCATAGGGCGGCTTTCGGAGGATACGTTCGGGATTTGGATCGAGGGGCTTTCAGCCGACCAGTTGGGCGGCATCCGCAGGCGGATCGCCGTTGTGAACGACAGGCTGTTGCATGGTGACCGGGATATGCCCACCGTTACGCTGAGCGCGGGAGCGGCGCTGGGAGAATCCGGCGAAAGCTATAAGGAGATGTACCGACAGGCGCAGAAAGTCCTGTACCGGGTAAAAGAGGGCGGACGCTGCGGCTGTGAAATATATACAACATAAGAAAACGGGAGGAAAGTATGGGCGGCTTTTTTGGAGTGGCATCTAAGGAAAATTGTATATTTGATTTGTTTTTTGGGACGGATTATCATTCCCATCTGGGAACCAGACGGGCGGGTATGGCGCTTTATGATGCGGAGGCGGGGTTTAACCGTGCGATCCACAACATAGAGAACACGCCTTTCCGCACCAAATTTGACAAGGATGTAAACAAGATGTACGGAACGCTTGGAATCGGCTGTATTTCAGACTATGAGCCGCAGCCCCTGATTATCCGTTCCCATCATGGCACCTATGCGATCACTACGGTAGGCAAGATCAATAATAAAGATGAGATTGTGTCGGAAATTTTTCAGCACGGAAAAGGGCATTTTCTGGAGATGAGCGGCGGCGATATCAATGCCACGGAGCTGGTTGCGGCGGTGATTAACCAGTGTGACAATCTGATCGAAGGCATTCAGTACGCGCAGGAGCTGATCGACGGCTCCATGACCATACTGATTATGACGCCGAAAGGGATTTATGCCGCGAGAGACCGGATGGGACGCACGCCTGTCACGATCGGAAAGAAGGATGACGCCTGCTGTGTTTCTTTTGAAAGTTTTGCTTATCTGAATCTCGGCTATGTGCCGGAGCGGGAACTTGGTCCCGGGGAGATCGTTATTATGACGGCGGAAGGTGTGCAGACGCTTGCCGCGCCGGGTAAAGATATGAAAATCTGCACGTTTTTGTGGATTTATTACGGCTATCCTTCCTCGTCTTACGAGGGGATCAGTGTGGAGGAGATGCGCTATCACTGTGGGGCGATGCTGGCGAAACGCGACGACGCGAAGCCGGATATCGTGGCGGGGGTGCCGGACTCCGGGATAGCCCATGCCATCGGCTACGCCAACGAGTCGGGGATTCCGTTTTCCAGACCGTTCATCAAGTATACGCCCACGTGGCCCCGCTCCTTTATGCCTACGATCCAGAGTAAGAGGGATCTGATCGCGAAGATGAAGCTGATTCCGGTGCACGATTTGATTAAGGACAGGAGTCTTTTGCTGATCGACGATTCCATTGTGCGTGGCACGCAGCTTCGGGAGACGACGGAGTTTCTTTACCAGAGCGGCGCGAAGGAGGTACATATCCGCCCGGCATGCCCGCCGCTGCTGTACGGCTGTAAATACCTGAATTTTTCCCGCTCCACTTCGGAGATGGAACTGATTGCAAGAAGGGTGATTCAGGAGCTGGAAGGAGAAAATAAATACCCGAATCTGTCGGTTTATGCGGATCCTGACAGCGCAGAGTACGGGCGGATGCTGGAAGGAATCCGGGAGAAACTGAATTTTACCACGCTGCGGTACCATCGGCTGGATGATATGATCGCTTCCGTGGGCATTGACAAGTGTAAGCTGTGTACCTATTGTTGGGATGGGCGGGAGTGAAATCCCCCGCAGTAAGCTACGGAGCATTTTACCCTCGCGGCAGCCGCAAAGGCCATGCAGGCATGACTTTGGCTCGCTGCCGCGGGAATAGCAGCGCGAGAAAAACTTCCGGCCACTCACGGCAAAGGCTGTTTCGCAAAATCAGCACAGAGGACTTGGAAGTTCTAAGTCTCGCGTAAGGGAATGCCAAAATACGGATATTCTCCGTATTTTAGAAAGGTAAACGGATGTTATTTAAATGTAAAAACTGCGGCGGCAATACGGTGTATTCGCCTGAGAGGAAGAAAATGTACTGTCCTCACTGTGAGAGTACGGACAGTGAGGAAAAGATAGAGGACAGTTCCCTTGTGCAATGCGTGAACTGCGGCGCGCCCTTACAGTATACGACGCATACGTCGGCGTGCAGATGCGAGCATTGCGGCACGTATCTGATATTTAATGAGCGGGTGGAAGGCGCCTTTGAACCCGGGCTGATTCTGCCTTTCTGTATAGGAAAAGAGATGGCGGTGGCGGCAATGGAGCATGAGTTTTCCAGAAGGCTGTTTGCGCCTGCCGATTTCCTGTCTGCGAAAAGCCTGGAGAAGATGGAAGGGATATATGTGCCTTTCTGGCTCTACGATTATGGCGCATACTATGATTTCGCGGGAGAGGGCACTAAAATCAGGACGTGGCGGAGCGGTGACACGGAGTATACGGAAACTTCCTATTTCGAAGTGGTCCGGCAGATGGACGTGGATTTTGACCGCATTCCTGTGGACGCGTCCATCGCTATGGACGACGGTATTATGGATTTGATGGAGCCTTATGATTACCGGGCGCTTGCGGATTTTGAGCCGCGGTACATGTCAGGCTTTTTCAGTGAGGTTTACAATCAGGAAGCGCAGGAGCTGGACGCAAGGGCGCAGGAAAAGGCACGGCAGGCTTCGGAGGAGCTGCTGCAGGGCTCTTTGACAGGATATGCCGCAGTGCGTCCTTATCGAAAGAACCTGAATTTGAACAGAGAGGATTTTTGCTATGCGCTGATGCCTGTCTGGCAGTATGTTTACCGTTATAAGGATCAGTCTTATCTGTACCATGTGAACGGGCAGACGGGCAAGGTGATCGGCGTGACGCCTGTTTCCCGTGGAAAGGTGCTGGCGTACAGCGCCTCGGTATTTGCGGCCGTGACGGCGCTTTGCTGCATGGCTGTCCATGTGCTGGAGATTTTATAAATTTCTGCGCTGGTCGGAAAAGTGCCGGCTTCGGCTTATTCGGACCGGCGGGAAAGGACGGGAACGGTGAGAGAATATTTTCGTTATTTTAAATGGCTGTACATCATACTTGCCGCAGCCGCGCTTCTGACGGCTGTGCTTCACGCGGGTCACTGGGTGTTGGCAAAGACAATGAACTATCAGCGGACAAATACAGAATGTGTTACTGATGAGAGGGTTTTTGACAATGCGGGTGTGCTGTCGGACAAGGAGGAGGAGAAGCTGCGCCGGCTGATCGCAAAGCGGGAGAAACAGACGGGATGCGATATCGTGCTTGTCACGCTGAACGAGCCCTTGGAGGAGTATGCGAGAGCGATTGAACCGGGCGTGGCCTCGGAGGAATATGTGAGGGTGTACGCGGAAAAACGCTGGGAGAACGACGGCTTCGGCTATGACGTGCCGGATGGCGACGGTGTGATGCTGGTGGACAACTGGTCAAGGGAGGACGACGGCAGGATACATACATGGCTGTGTACCACGGGGCGGGCGCGGGATGCCTACTATGTGGAGGATATTGACCATCTTCTGGACAATGTGTACCGCTATGTGGAGAACGACCCGTACCGTGCCTACAAGACTTATGTAAACGATTTTTATCACGATATGATGGGCTGGAACGTGTCTCATCTGTCCGTGCCGGGATTTGTGCCGTGGCTGATAGGAATAATAGTGGCTGTTATTTTTGCGTCGGTCAACTGGCGGTCGAAAGAGGGGAAAAAGACGACCACAGCGACTACCTATGTGGCAGGCAGGGAGCCTGTGTTCCGGGTAGCGCAGGACCGGTTTTTGCGAAAGACGGTGACGCAGCGGAAAATCCAGACGAGCAGCGGCGGTCACGGCGGCGGAGGCGGAAGCCATGGAGGCGGGGGCGGTCATCATGGCGGCGGCGGACACAGCCGCTAAGCATACACGTTCCCTTAAAAATCTGTAGATTCTCGAATAATCAATTCTGTATCTAAAATAAACCGTTGGGGCAGCTTTGTCGGATCGGCGATCATGGACAGGAGCTGCGTGCACGCCATAAATCCCATGTCATGTCTGGGCTGGTTGATCGTGGTGATGTTTGGCGTGGTCATAACGGAGATGTCGATGTTGTCGAATCCCGCAACCATAATATCTTGTGGAACACGGAAGCCTTCCAGGGCGCAAGCCCTGAGGGCGGCGGCTGCCATGATGTCGGATGCATAGAATATGGCATCCGGCGGGGAGGCTGTTTTGAGCAATGCGGAAATGGCGGAAACAGCGGTACTGAAATTCCCGTCCGGCACGGTGACGATGTGGAGGGGGTTTACGGTAATTCCTGCCTGTTCCAGTGTTTCGCAGTATCCCTGCAGACGCAGTTTGGCATAGGTGTAGCGTGCCGGGTCGGAGTTGACCAGGGCTATCTGTTTCCTGCCTGCGTTCAGAATGTAGCGCAGCATCTTACGTGTGGCTTCCAGATTATCAATGGTAATATAAGAAATGTCATTCACTTCATTAAATTCACTGCATTGTACAAGAGGGGTTCTCAGTTTTAACTGATCCAGCACATCAATTTCAAGTTTTTGCATGATAACAACACCGGAAATATTGGATTGGCTGATAAAATTAATAATTTGGTGAATATTAAATTTTGAGAGCGTTTCGTTCACGATCAGCAGCTGACAGCCATTTTGGTTGGCAGCATCCTGAATACCCAGCACGATATCTGTGTAAAAGGGATTGTTAAAAACCGATACAATAAAGGTGAAGCAGACGGCAGTAAACCGGCGGTGGAGGGAGAGAACACACAGGAGGCGGCGAAGGAAGCTGTGGATGAAAAAGCGCAGGAGCCGGTATCGGAAGAGACGGCTGAAAAAGCCGGCGGCATGAAGATCGGCTATATTTCTCCCGGGCCGGACACGTGGTATCTGCGTGCGGAAGAAGGCGCAAAATGGGCATGTGAGAAGGCGGGAGCGGAATTTTTGTCGGTTAATTCCAACAGGGACTCCGAGCAGGAACAGACCAACATTGATTATCTGATTGACGAAGGTGTGGACTGCATTGTCATTCTTTCTTGGAATGAAGCCGGCTGTGTGGCCGCCGCCGAGAAATGTAAAGAGGCGGGAATTGGCTGTGTTGTTTTTGATGCCTGTGGCGCCATGCAAAACCACGATGTGGACATTACGGCATCCGTAGATTTTGACTGGCAGAGTATGGGTGGCATTTATGTGGACTGGATGAATGCTACATATCCGGGAGAGGATTATGTATTCATCAGTGGTACGGTGGACAGCGTAGTCTGCCAGACGGTGGAGGCGAGTCTGAAAGAGGCGACGGAGAAAGCCGGAAAGATGAAATGTGCGGATATCCTTTACGGTGATTATGAACCGGAAAAAGCGGCCAATGAAGTGGAAGATCTTGTGAACTCCGGTTTGGATTTTTCCGTTATCGGCGTTATCAATGAGGACTGTGCGGCGGCCATTATCACGCGTCTGGAAGATCTGAATGTGGCGGACAAGTATCATGTGTTTGCGCAGAACGGCTCCGAGGTGGGCGCACAGCTGATGAAGGATGGTTCCCTTGAGTTTACCATTGCGTCATCGCCGGGACTGGAAGGCGCAGTAGCGGTGTTTGCGGGAATCGACGGGGTGAAGAACGGGAAGGAGCCTAATCAGCTGATTGCGTGTCCCATTGCCTCCGTGACACCGGACCTGGCGGACGATCCGGAAGCCATTATTTCATGGTCTGTGGATGAAGAGGCGTGGGGAGCGATTATCCGGGAAAGCTTTTCTGATTATGCAGTCTTTTTCTAAACGCCCGGACAGGCATTTGCACCGCCATCAATATGGCGTTTGGAAGCGATAGGTAAAGCAGTCTTGAGAGGGGAGCGGGAAAATCTGCAGTTGGCTTCCCGCTCCTCTGACTGCATGGGAAATTTGCGTTTTTGACATGGAGAAACGGTGAGGCTATGGAAAAACTACTGGAACTGAAAAATATCTCCAAATCCTATTCGGGGGTAGAAGTTTTAAAGGCTATCACGATTGATCTTGAAGAAGGCGAGGTGCTCTGTCTGGTTGGCGAAAACGGGGCGGGAAAATCTACGCTGATCAAGATTATTTCCGGCGCCGTATGGCCGGATGCGGGTACGATCCGATATTTCGGCAAAGAGTATGGGAGGCTGCATCCGAAGGATGTCATCGACATGGGGGTTGCAACGATTTATCAGGAGATTGATCTTGTGGACAATCTGACGGTGTCGGAAAACATATTTTTGGGCGCCGAATTGAAAAACAGTTTGGGGATAATTCGTGCAAAGGAGCAGGAAAGGCAGGCGGATGAGCTGTTGGAAAAGCTGAGGCTCGATGATATCAGCGGCAAAACGTTGCTGTCCAAGCTGTCCACGGCGCAGAAACAGTGCGTCCAGATTGTGAAGGCGCTGAAAAATGAGGCGAGAATACTGATTTTGGATGAACCGACCGCATCCCTTGGAGATACTCTGCTGATTCTCAAGGACGGCTGCCAGACAGCCGTGAGAAAGGCCGGGGATACAACGCCGGAGCAGGTCATTCACGACATGATCGGACGGGATGCTTCGAGCTTTTATCAGAGGGAATATTTTCAGACGGGCGACCGGATCCTGCGGGCGGAACACTATGCGAACCGGCATACGGTGCACGATGTGAGCTTCGAGATGAAGTCGGGGGAGGTATTCGGCCTTGGAGGACTTGTGGGCGCGGGAAGAACGGAGCTTGTCAGAATGCTGTACGGGGCTGATGCCAGACTGAACGGGAGACTGTACATGGACGGTAAGGAGATTACCCCTTCCAGCCCAAGAGATGCCATCAGCAAGGGGATTTTTATGATTTCGGAGGATCGGAAGGGAGAAGGACTTTTGACGCTCCGCTCTGTCAAAGAAAATATTATGATTACCCATAACGAGGAGAGGGAATGGATTTCTCTCGACAGGGAAGCCCGGATGGCCGCGCAGAGTATAGAGAATTTTGCGATCAAGACGCCGGGGCAGGACGCGGAAGTGACCAGTCTTTCGGGCGGAAACCAGCAGAAAACGATTATTGCAAGATGTGTGACGGATCCGGGAGAGGTCTACATTTTTGACGAGCCGACCAAAGGCGTGGACGTGGGTGCAAAAGAAGAAATTTACAGGCATATCCTAAATCTGGCAAAGGCGGATAAGTTTGTGATCCTTATTTCGTCGGATATGCCGGAGCTCCTTTCCATGAGTGACAGAATCGGTGTCATGTGCGGCGGGAGATTAGTGGATATTGTGGATGTCGATCAGACGACAGAGTCTGATCTTATGCGGAAATATTTGGGACTGTCATAGACTTGTTTTGGGCAGCCGGGCTTGGCCTTGTGTCCGCGGGAGCGACGGTTCTTGTGATATCCGGTCATTTTGATATTTCTATGGGAAGAATGCTGGGGCTTGCCATGTGCGCCATGGCGATTATGCTCAACGGCGGTATGCATCCGGTATTGGTATCGGTTCTGGGCATATTGATCTGTGTCGCCTGCTCTGTGTTTAACGGGGCTGTGTCAATTGCCTTTCAGGCGCCGTCCTTTGTGGTGACACTGGCGACCCAGAATATTTATTACAGCATTGCGCTGCTTTTGACAAACGGCTATATGCAGACACTGTACGGGAAATACAGGACGCTGGCGTCCTTTCGGATTTTTGGCGTGTTTCCGCTGATCTATCTCATTTTGATTCTGGGGTTTGTGAGTATCCACGTGATTTTGAAGCATACAAGAACCGAGCGTCATGTCTATGCCATCGGAACCAATGAGCGCGCCGTGCAGACGAACGATAACCAGACAAACTCGGGCATGATTGATTTGTTTATAGAATGTCAGGAAAGCGGGAGAGAGCCGGAAATTTCCGGGGAGTCTGTTTTGCAGGCAATGCGGGCTGTGTTCGGAAGCGTCGAGTCCTCGCAAAAGGGGCGTACAGTTACTGTAAACGGGGAAGATCAGGAAGGCACGGGCGAAGCCTGAGACCTGCACATGGAGGCGTATATGAAAATAGGATTTATTACTTCTATTCTGGAGGATTATACATATGAAGAAATGATAGACACCGCGTCCGCGCTCGGATTTGCGTGCGTGGAGGCGGCGTGTTGGCCGGCGGGCGGCGCTGAGCGGCGCTATGCGGGGGTGTCCCATATTGATGTGGGGCGCGTGATAGAGGATGAGTCGTACAGGAAACATATACTTTCCTATGCGAAGGAGAGAAATATCGAGATATCTGCCCTTGCCTATTATCCCAATACCATGGATGGAGATTTGAAAAAGCGAAAGGAAAATATCTGCCATCTGAAAAAAAGTCATCAGGGCGTCTGCTCTTCTGGAAATTTATATGACCACGACGTTTATCGGGAGGGATCAGCATAAAACCATAGAGGAGAATCTGGCGCTGTTTGATGAGGTTTGGCCGGACATCATAAAGTATGCGGAGGAAAATCGGGTTAAAATAGGGATAGAAAACCGGTATTTAGAGCAGTTTGTATGAGAGGTGCGATCAAGCAGGGAAGATTCCTCTTCCCCTGCTCGCCGCGCGGCCCGCATGCTGCGAAACAGCAAACTTCCATTTGCGGGTCTGCGCATGAACAAGAGGCGGGTGCAAAAGCATCCGCCTCACATAACGTCATATCATAATAAGATCGTACCGCGCTCCCTACGCCATCTTGTTCACTGCAAGGGCCATGCGGGAAACTTTTCTGGCAGAAGTATTCTTGTGGTATACGCCTTTCTTGGTAGCCTTGTCGATCGCGGAAGTTGCGGCAAGCAGCGCGCTCTGTGCGGCAGCCTTATCCTTCGCCTCGATGGCAGCGTACACTTTCTTGATCGCTGTCTTAACGCCGGACTTGATGGATTTGTTTCTCTCAGCCTTCGTCCTGTTTACCAGAATTCTCTTTTTTGCAGATTTGATATTAGCCATAACATCCTCCATTTCAAAACATTTACGCTTTTTCTTCTTACTGCTTATAGGGACGTGTCTCATTAAAGCCGGACACGGACGTCTTAATAGAAACACACGCATTTTATTTTAGATTATGGAAATGGGGATGTCAATACATATTTTGTTTATTTTTGCAAAAAATAGAAAACAAAATGGGCAGGCGGGAAAATGGCGCATAAAATATAACAGAGCAGGCGTCCTGTGAGATCGGACATAAAGCGCTGAAAGCGCAGGCTTGCGAGTTAAGATGATTGCGACAGGCTTGTCAAGACGGAAAGGAATGGAAATTGCTATGGATAGCTGGTCAAATGTCAGGACGGACTTGGCGTTGGAAGCCAGAGAAGGCATTGGGGAAAAGGAGTCCGGGCTTCATGGAGTGGAAGTGGAAGAGCACTATGACGAGGAGAGCGACGTGCATATCACCCGGGTGGTTATAGAGACGAAAAACGGCGCGAAGGCGCTTGGGAAACCCATGGGCACCTATATTACGCTGGAAGCGCCCGCCATGACGGAGCCGGAGGAGGACTACCATCAGGAAATATCGCGCATTCTGGCAGAGCAGCTTCGGGGGATTCTGCCGAATCCTGACAAGGAGCAGTCGATTCTGGTGGTAGGGCTTGGAAACAGGGAAGTCACGGCGGATTCCCTCGGACCAAATGTGGTGGATAATCTCTTTGTCAACCGGCATATTGTGATGGAGTATGGAAAAGTGGCTTACAATCGGACGAAGATGCATCTGGTGAGCAGTCTGGCGCCGGGCGTTATGGCGAAGACGGGTATGGAGTCCGCGGAGATCATCAAGGGGGTGATCGGGGAGACAAAGCCGGATATGGTGATTGCGATCGACGCGCTGGCGGCACGTTCCACCAAACGCTTAAACCGTACCATCCAGATCACGAACACGGGCATTCATCCCGGCTCCGGTGTGGGGAACCACCGAAACGCCATCACGGAGGAGACACTTCACATTCCGGTGCTTGCGCTCGGGGTGCCGACTGTGGTGGATGCGGCTACAATCGTGGGGGACGCCATGGGGGAGAGACCTGTTACCCTCAAAGAACTGAATAATATGTATGTGACCACAAAGGATGTGGATCAGCAGATCCGCCAGATCAGCCATATTATCTGTGACGGGATTAACGGCGCGCTGAATCTCTGACAGGAAGTGTTGGCATGAAGTTCTATTCGAGGTGCATATATCTTTAGTATGTACATGAATAGAAAGTGGTTGAAGCTTATTTTAATAGCGGTTGTTATCATTACTCTCGGATTCGGATGCGTGGAGCTTTTGCGGGAGAGGGAGAAAAAGACGGAAGTTTCTGCCCTGCAGGGGATTGCTGAGGAGCTGGTGATGGAACCTTATCTGCCCGGAATCCGCAGGATGAGCGAGGCAGACGGTCACGCCGCGGGCAGTGACTTTTGGAGAGACGCACTGCTTTTTCCGTATCCAGGGCTGCTCTATGCGCTGGAGAACGGGTCGGATGGCGTGACGGAGAGTGATTACGCCATCCTTCTTCTGCCGGAGGGAAGCGACGAGGACCGCAGGGGACTGCCGGAGGAGGCGTTGGAGTACGGCGATGACGCCATGCATCTGGAAAAGAATATGGAATCGGCGTTTTTAGAGGAAAACGAGCGTTATTTATCTGCGGAGCAGCAGGAGGAGGAAGAGCCGGCTGACGATACGCAGGAAGAACGGTCGTTTGTCTGCATGGAGGAAAAGAGCTACCGCTACCAATGGGAGGAACTGTCTTCCTACGAAGCGCTGGTCAAGGCTTTTTATGCAGTGGACAGCACTACCGTTGCGGGGGAGGAGCTTCTGCGGACCGAAACACTTCTGGAAAAGGATATGCGGATCCGGGGGGATGCGGACGCACCCCAGATTCTGATTTATCACACACATTCCAAAGAAGCGTTTGTGGATTCCGTGCCGGATGATGTGAACAGCGGAATTCTGGGGGCGGGAGAATATCTGGCAGAGCTTCTGCGGGAGAATTACGGGTACAATGTGATACATGACACAGGATGCTACGATGAGGACAGGTCTTATGCCTACAACAACTCCCTGCCTTCAATTGAGGCAATTTTACGGGATAATCCTTCCATCGAGGTGGTAATCGACCTGCACAGGGATGAAATGCCGGAGGACAGGCGTCTCGTCATGGAACTGCAGGGGCGTCCCACCGCGCAGTTTATGTTTTTTAACGGTCTGTGCCGGACGAAAAAAGGGGCGATTGCGCAGCTGGAGAATCCTTATCTGGAGGACAATCTGGCGTTGTCCTTCCAGATGCAGGCGGCGTGTAACGAGTATTATCCCGGAATTGCACGCAGAATCTATCTGAAGGCGTACCGTTACAATATGCATCTTTGCCCAAAATCCCTGCTGATCGAACTTGGCGCGCAGAACAATACGGAGGAAGAAATACATAACGCATGTGATGTTTTGGCGCATGTGCTTGACCTGGTTTTTTCCGGCAGGGAGCCGGAGCGGGGAGAAGAGACCGGGGAGGAGGTGTCTGAGGGGGATTGATGTGGACATTCCGCGGACAATTTGATATACTTTCTCCATGTAAAGAATGGAGGAAGTTATGGACCAGAGTAAAATCAGAAATTTTTGTATCGTCGCCCACATCGACCACGGAAAGTCCACGCTGGCAGATCGGATCATCGAGCAGACGGGGCTTCTGACCAGCCGTGAGATGCAGGCGCAGATACTGGATAATATGGAACTGGAGCGGGAGAGGGGCATCACCATCAAAGCCCAGACCGTGCGCATCATCTATCAGGCGAAGGACGGGAACGAGTATATTTTCAACCTGATCGATACGCCCGGGCATGTGGATTTTAATTATGAAGTGAGCCGTTCCCTCGCGGCATGTGACGGGGCGATCCTCGTTGTGGACGCGGCGCAGGGCATCGAGGCGCAGACGCTGGCGAATGTATATCTGGCTTTGGATCACGATCTGGACGTGTTTCCCGTGATCAATAAGATCGATCTGCCGAGCGCGGACCCGGAGCGCGTAAAGAATGAGATCGAAGATGTGATCGGCATCGAGGCGCAGGATGCACCTCTTATTTCCGCGAAGAACGGCATCGGCATCGGGGATGTGCTTGAGGCGATTGTGGAGAAAATTCCCGCGCCCGGCGGCAGCCCCGACAATCCGCTGCAGGCATTGATCTTTGATTCCGTGTATGATTCCTACAAGGGCGTGATCGTGTTCTGCCGCATCAAAGAGGGCAGGGTCAGAAAGGGTACGAAGATCAGGATGATGGCGACGGGAGCCACCGCGGAGGTGGTGGAAGCCGGGTATTTCGGCGCGGGTCAGTTCATTCCCTGCGACGAGCTGACGGCGGGGATGGTGGGGTATCTCACCGCCTCCATCAAGAATGTGAAGGACACCGCCGTGGGAGATACGGTGACGGATGTGGACAATCCCTGTGCAGAGCCGCTTCCCGGTTACAAGAAGGTAAACTCCATGGTATACTGCGGCATGTACCCGGCGGACGGGGCGAAATACCCGGATCTGCGGGACGCGCTGGAGAAGCTGAAACTCAACGACGCCTCGCTAAACTACGAGCCGGAGACTTCCATTGCGCTGGGCTTCGGGTTCCGCTGCGGTTTTCTTGGGCTGCTTCATTTGGAGATCATACAGGAGCGTCTGGAGCGGGAGTACAATCTGGACTTGGTGACCACTGCGCCGGGCGTTATTTACAGGGTATATAAGACAAACGGGGAGATGATCGAGCTGACCAATCCCTCCAATCTGCCCGACCCATCCGAGATTGACTATATGGAAGAGCCGGTGGTCAGCGCGGAGATTATGGTGACGACGGAGTTTATCGGTCCGATCATGCAGCTCTGTCAGGAGCGGCGGGGAAGGTACGTCAGTACCGAGTACATTGAGTCGTCCCGGGCGCTGTTAAAATACGAGCTGCCGTTGAATGAGATTATTTACGACTTTTTCGATGCGCTGAAATCCCGTTCGAGAGGATACGCTTCTTTTGACTATGAGTTAAAGGGGTACGAGCAGTCGAAACTGGTGAAGCTGGATATTCTGATCAACCACGACGAGGTGGACGCGCTCTCCTTCATTGTTCATGCTGACAGTGCCTATGAGCGGGGCAGGAAGATGTGTGAGAAGCTCAAGGACGAGATTCCGAGACACCTTTTCGAGATTCCCATTCAGGCGGCGGTTGGCGGCAAGATCATCGCCAGGGAGACGGTGAAGGCGATGCGCAAGGACGTTCTTGCCAAGTGTTACGGCGGTGATATCACCCGGAAAAAGAAGCTGCTCGAAAAGCAGAAAGAGGGCAAGAAGCGGATGCGCCAGGTGGGCAATGTAGAGATTCCGCAGAGCGCCTTTATGAGTGTGCTGAAGCTGGATGACAACTAGGAGGCGGGACAAAGAAACGAGGAAAGGTGGTAATTAATATGTCAACATTGCAGAGTCAGGTCATACAGTCCCTTAACGGCTTATCGGAGGATAATTTGCAGTTTTTGCTTGATATGATACAGCGGTTTATGAAGCCGAAAGAAATCGGTGAAGAGAATCTCAGTGGAATGGCTATGATGGAAAGCAGGACTCGCAGAATAGGCAGTTTGGAAGGGCAGGATCTTATAGATGCAGATTATGATATAGATGATTGTAATGATGAAATAGCCGAAATGTTTGGAGTATAGCGCAGATGAAAATATTGATCGATACGCATATCGCTATTTGGGCAGTGATGAATGATTCCAAATTGCCGGAAAGGGCGAAGGAAATCATTCTTGATAAGGAAAATGAAATATTTTACAGCACAGCCTCTGTCTGGGAAATTGCAATTAAGCATATGCTGCACCCGGACAGGATACGCATAAATGGCAGCCTTTTGGAGAGAGGGTGTGAAGAAAATGGATATCTTGTGCTTCCTGTGTTTAATAGGCATGTCTCAGCATTGGAAACATTAAGGCGTCCGGGAAGTGCGCCTTCACATAAGGATCCGTTTGACAGAATAATGGTGGCGCAGGCGAAAGCAGAACATTTAATGTTTCTGACACATGATTCGTTAATTCCATATTATAATGAGCAGTTTATTATTTCAGTATAGGCAGAATGTTTCGGAATGGAGGACAAGTTGAAAAACCTGAGCATCTATATCCATATCCCGTTCTGCGTTCGCAAATGTCTGTACTGCGACTTCCTCTCCGGACCGGCATGTGACGGGGAGATGGAGAGTTATGTAAACTTGTTGCTGCGGGAAATAGAAAAACAGTCGATATTTTATGGAGATCACAGGGTGGTCTCCATCTTTCTTGGCGGGGGTACGCCGTCCCTTCTCCCGGCGCGGGAGACCGGGCGGATTCTGCGACAGGTCAGAGAGTGTTTCTACGTGGCGGAGGATGCCGAGATTACGATAGAGTGCAATCCCGGCACAGTGACGGCGGAGAAACTCAAAAATTACATAACATATGGCATTAATCGCCTCAGCATCGGTCTGCAGTCCACGGATGACGGGGAGCTGGCGCGCATCGGGAGAATACATAACTACCGTGATTTTTTGGAAACTTATGAGATGGCGAGGAAGGCGGGATTTGGCAATATCAATATTGACCTGATGGCGGGGCTTCCGGGGCAGGGTATAGCTTCGTACAGAAAAACGCTGGAGCGGGTCGTGGCGCTCTCGCCCGAGCATATTTCTGCATACAGCCTGATTCTGGAGGAGGGGACGACGCTTTATGTAAACCAGAAGTCTTATACCTTTCCGGACGAGGACGAGGATCGGGAGATGTACGAACTGACAGGAACGGTTCTGGGACAGGCTGGCTTTCACCGTTACGAGATTTCCAATTATGCCAGAGAGGGACGTGAGTGCCGCCACAACAAAGTGTACTGGCGCAGGGGCGATTATGTGGGATTCGGTCTGGGAGCGTCCTCCATGATACGGAATGTGAGGTGGAAAAACCCGGACATGCCGTCGGACTATGCGGTTTGTTTGGAGAAGCCGGAGACTGATGGACAGAGAGAGGCGGCGTATAGTTTGATGCGGCAGACAGCGCAGGGCATAGGAACTAAGGCGGAATGTGCGGCTCATATCGCGGAAACAGAGACGGACCCGGCGATACGCATGAAAGATGAAGGAGTGTGGAACAGGGCATTTGCGGAAATGCTGCGTCAGACGGGAAGGTGCGGGGTGCAGTCCCTCACCGTGCAGGAACAGATGGAGGAATTTATGTTCCTGGGCCTGCGGATGATGGAAGGAGTGGATTTGGGTGAGTTTCGGCGGTATTTTGGAAAAAGCGTGGACGAGGTTTACGGAAAACAGATCGGATCTTTCGTGGAGCAGGGACTTTTGGAGCGTGATGACAGGCGGATCTGGCTTACTCCGCGGGGGATTGATGTCAGCAATACGGTGTTTGCGGCGTTTTTGCTTTAGCCGGAGAACAGTTTAGGGCGAGACGGGGGAACGGTATTGAATTTCCCCTGTTATGCTTGTATAATGTATAATAGATAGAAAAGCAAGAATGATTAGGGAAGAAATTGAATAGTTACAAGCCTATTTGTAATTGGGACAGATGGAAAGGCACTTGGGAAGCCGCCGGGTCATAGAATAGAGTAAATGGACTTTGGAGGCTCCTTTTGAAAACATTCAGCCAGCCACTTTCTGCGAAGGATGAGGCAGTTTATCTGGGGCAGCTTAAAACAGGAAGCGAAAGAGAGCGCGGGGAGGCCAAAGGGATTCTGGTGGAGCGGAATTTACGTCTGGTGGCGCATATTGCCAAGAAATACCAGAACGTGGACGAGGACATGGAAGATCTCATATCCATTGGCACCATCGGATTGATTAAGGCGATAGATTCCTTTGATGCGGGGAAGGGGAAACTCAGTACCTATGCGTCACGCTGTATAGACAATGAGCTCTTGATGCTCCTCCGGGCGAAAAAGAAGACTTCCCGGGAAGTATCTTTGTACGAACCGATCGGTACGGACAGGGAGGGCAACGAAATCAGCCTGCTTGACGTGATTGAGCAGGACCAGGTGGACGTGATCGACAGGATGGAAGTGGAGGATAAGCTGCACAGACTGAAAGGTATGATCACCGACAGACTCTCGGACAGGGAGAGGGAAATTATTTTGATGCGTTACGGTCTTTTGAGCGGACAGGAGATCACCCAGCGGGAGATCGGTCACAGACTCGGCATTTCCAGAAGCTATGTGTCCAGAATTGAGAAACGGGCGCTGGAGAAGCTGAAAGAAGGTTATGAGTCCTGCGGCATCGCATGAAAGAAGGGTGAGGAAAAAAGTCGGACGCTGCGCGAACACGAAGTCGGATGTGAAGATAGAGATGGAATGGAGGAAATGGGACAATGCGTTTTATAAAGAGTGAAGATTTGAAGACCGGAATGAGATTGGCGCGTCCTATCTACAATAAAAACGGCGTTCTGCTCTATGAGAGGAATTCCAAGCTGACGGTACAGGGTATCAACAGCGTAAAGAATTTCGGGCTGCTGGGGATTTTTATTCTTGAGCCCGCGGAGCCTGTGCCGCCCATGACGAGGGCGGACGTGGAATTTGAGCGCTTCCAGACCATGTGCGTGTTTTCAATTCGGGAAGAGCTGGATTGGATTGCGGCGAATGGGCGGCCACAGAGAAATGACATGATCGCTTCCAATATCATCAAGAATTACGGTCATCTGGACGGCAGGATTAATTTTCAGCAGAATCTCCGAAGTAAAGAGGACTACATATACAAGCATTCTCTGAATGTGGCGATTCTCTGCGCGCTGATAGCACATGTTATGAATATGAGGGTGGAGGAGCAGATGGAGACGGTACAGGCGGCTCTTGTCCACGATATCGGAAAGATCATGCATTTCGAGGAGGAGGAGGTCGCCGGCGGTCCGGTGATCGACATGACAATGAACGCCAAGGAAGAGGCGGGACATGCCCTTCTGGAGACAGCTTTTTCGGCAAAGCCCAATATCAGGCGGATCTGCTCGCAGGCGCACAGGATACTGGCGGACATGGACACCTCGTCGCTCCGGCTGGTGAACGGCGCAAGGGTGCTTGCTGTGGCGGAGACATATGATATGATGACGGCGATGAAGATAGATGAGGAGCCGGCTTCCGAGGTGGAGGCGCTGAAATTCCTTCTGAACAATCCTGAAAAGTACCACAGCAAGGTGGTGGAGGCGCTTATTAAGTCCATCAATATTCTTGTGCCAGGGGTCAGCGTGGAGTTAAATACAGGGGATAAGGCGCTTGTCCTTGCGGCGAACGAAACGGATGTTCTGCGCCCTATGCTTCTGATGTTTAAGGATAACAGTATCGTCGATCTTGCGAATATGGATGTGTATGAGGATCTTGAAATCAAGGATATTATGAAGACGCTGGACAACCGTCATGTAATGGATATGGAATTGCTGAAGAAAAACGGTATAGAAGTGGAAGAAGAGGAATATCTGGAGGTCGCAGTTCCGTAGGGATTGCTAAAATACGATAAGAGGGGGAATCGGAAATGCCGACGATACAGGAGATTATGCAGACGGCGAAAAATGCCGGTGCGTCAGATGTACATATCACGGTGGGAATACCGCCCAAGATGCGTGTGAATGGAAATCTGATTACCATGGAATATCCGAAAATGATGCCGCAGGATACGCTGACGGTCGCTTATTCTATTATGAATGATGTGCAGCGGGAGCGCTTTGACGAGCGGGGCGAGTATGATATGTCCTTCTCGATTCCGGAGCTGGGCAGGTACCGTGTCAACGTTTACAAGCAGAGGGGTTCCGCGGCCCTGGCGCTGCGTCTGGTAGGCACGCAGGTCCCGGCGCCGGAGAAGCTGGGCGTGCCGGAGTCGGTTATCAATCTTTACGAGCGCAAGCGCGGGCTGATCCTTGTGACAGGTCCTACGGGAAGCGGTAAGTCTACCACACTGGCGGCTATCATCGACAAGATCAATAATAACAGGGACGCCCACGTGATCACGCTGGAAGATCCGATCGAGTATCTGCACCAGCATAAGATGGCGATGGTGAACCAGAGGGAGATCGGACTGGATTCCCAGAGTTATGCCAACGCCCTGAGAGCGGCTCTCCGCGAAGACCCGGATATCATTCTGGTCGGCGAGATGCGCGACTTTGAAACCATAAGCGTTGCGATCACGGCGGCTGAGACCGGGCATCTGGTGCTTTCCACTCTGCATACCATCGGTGCGGCAAGCACCGTAGACCGTGTGATCGACGTATTCCCGCCCCATCAGCAGCAGCAGATCAGAGTACAGCTGGCAAATGTCTTGGAAGCTGTCATTTCCCAGCAGCTCATTCCCACAATGGACGGCATGGGCAGAGTGGCGGCATTTGAGGTGATGCACGCGAACCATGCGGTCAGGAATCTGATACGAGAAGGGAAATCACATCAGCTGGCGACTGTTATGCAGACCAACCGCAAGCTGGGTATGATTACCATGGACGACGCGATCATACAGCTGTTTTACGAGGGAAAGATCGACAGGGAGATGGCGATTCAGTTTGCGCAGGATCCCGATGGTATGCAGAACAAAGTAATGTAGGTTGCGGTTAAATGGGGGCTGACTATGGATTATAAGAGAAAAAAGGTGCGTCTGGGAGACGTGCTTGTACAGAACGGCGTTATTACGGAGGAAGATCTGCAGAGAGGACTGGAACGGCAGAAGGGCAGTGGACGTAAACTGGGCGAAACGCTGGTGGATGAGGGTATTACCACTGAGGAGAATATTGCCAGGGCGTTGAGCAAACAGTTCCACTATGACATGGTGGATCTGCAGAACACCGAGATCCCGCAGGAGATTCTGGATCTTGTGCCTGCGAATGTCTTAAAAAAGCACCGGGCGATTCCCTTCGAGTATTCGCCGGATAACATGAACGTGCTCCGGGTGGCAATGTCCGATCCCATGGATATCGGTGCAATGGACGATATCAATATCATTACGAACCTGCAGGTGGAGCCTGTGGTTGCCACCATGGGCAGCGTTATGCTGGCGCTGGACAATTATTACGGGCAGGCGGAAGTGAATTCCGCTCTGGAGGAATATACCAGAGAAAAAGAGAGCCAGATAGTTGAGCAGGAGGACATGTACAGTGAGGATGTCAACAATTCCCCCATTGTGCAGCTCGTCAAGGGTATGATTGATCAGGCTGTCAGACAGCGCGCTTCCGATATTCATATCGAACCGATGGAAAGGCAGGTGCGGATACGTTACCGTATTGATGGCGCCCTCTATGAGAAAGCGGTTTACAGCATCAGGCTTCTGCCGGCGATCGTGGCGCGTGTCAAGATTATCGGCGGCATGGATATTTCCGAGAAGAGAAAACCGCAGGACGGTCGTATCACCCAGATCGTGGACAGGAAGGAGTTTGATATCCGTGTTTCCATCCTGCCGACTGTATACGGGGAAAAGATCGTTATGCGTCTTACTTCCAAGAACGCTCTGACAAAGGAGAAGAGCCAGCTCGGATTAAAGGCTGACGAATTGAAAAAGTTCGACCATATCTTAAAGCATCCGCACGGGATCCTGCTTGTGACAGGTCCTACGGGAAGCGGTAAGTCCACCACCCTGTACACGGCGCTCAGCGAGCTGAATAAGGAGGATGTGAACATCATTACCGTTGAGGACCCGGTGGAGGCGAATATCGACGGCATCAACCAGGTACAGGTTAACACGAAGGCGAATCTGACATTTGCATCCGCCCTGCGCTCGATTCTGCGTCAGGACCCGGATATCATTATGATCGGTGAGATCCGTGACCAGGAGACTGCTTCGATTGCCGTGCAGGCATCTATCACAGGTCATCTGGTGGTCTCGACCCTGCACACCAATTCTGCGGCAAGCACCATCACCCGCCTGGCGGACATGGGAATCGAGCCGTATCTGATTGCGGATTCCACGATCGGCGTTATCGCCCAGAGACTTGTGCGCAGACTCTGCCCCGAGTGCAAGCGGAAGAAAAAGGCGGACGCGGAGGAACTGGAGCTTTTGCAGATGGAGCCTGACGCGGATGTGACGGTCTATGAGCCGTGCGGCTGCCCGAGATGCGACGGCACCGGATTTAAAGGACGTATCGGCGTCTATGAGATCATGGAGGTGAGCCAGCCCCTGAAATCCATTATCAGCAAGGGCGGAACCGCGGAGGATATCAAGAATAAGGCGCTGGAGGAGGGGATGAGCACCCTGCGCATGAGCGCCACCAGGTATGTGCTGGAAGGAATTACATCCGTGCAGGAAATGATGCGGGTATCCTTTGACTTGTAGGAAGCAAGGAAAAAACGAGTGATATCCTAAAAAGCGTCAATAAATTTTGCAAAAAATCTTGACAAATTTTTCTGGAAGCGATATTCTAATAATAAATCAGCCGGTCATCATGACGTGTGAGACCGGCTGTTTCTATCGGCGGATTTTTACCCGCATCAGTTATTCTGGCAGATTCTGCCATAATTTCACAGATACAGGCAGGGTTTGCGGGACGGGAAACAGGAAAAGGGGGAGGTCCCAGTGGCTCTGCATACATAAGGAGAGACAGATGGGACAAAAGGATTTGGCAGCTAAGCAGTTTGAATACAGCGCAGAGGTATTCGCAGATACCATTAACGCTTTGATTTTTGAAGGAGAACAGGTCGTATTGGCGAAAGATCTGCAGCCGGCGCCGACAGAGTCCTTATATCAGGCTGTAAACGGTGCATTGCGCAATCAATATAATGATGTCAGCAAATATGAGATGAGAAATGGCAGAATCGCAACGCAGTATACGTTGGAAAATCAGTCTGGACCAGATTATAGGATACTGCTCCGCAAGGCCGGGTATGAAGGCGCGATTTATAGACAGCAGTATGACGGCAGGGATATCTATCCCGCAATTACGCTCGTGTTGTATTGGGGTGATAAGGCATGGAATGCCAGCCACGATTTTTATCGGTTTTTTCGCAGGAAAAAGATTCATCGTATGGCGAGAAAGTACATAGACAATGTCTGCCTGCATATGTATTCGATGAGAACCCTGCCTCTGGAAATACGACAGAGGTTTAAGAGCGACATGAGAGTGGTAGTTGATTATCTGGCGGAAGGAGAACAATATACACCTACGGATCAGGAGATTAAGGATATAGATGCGACAATGGGTATGTTACATGCATTGACGGGTGAAACAATTTTGCTGGACAATAAGAAATTATTGCAGGAAGAACAGGAGAGAGGAGGAAAGGTAACGATGGGATATGCAGCGACTATGTATGTGGAGAGAGGGAGACAAGAAGGAAGGCAACGAGGGATGCGTGAAGAAAAAATCCGCGGGGCAACTGCCTTTGTGAAAGAATCTATACTACAGAAACAGTCCAAAGAGTATATTAAAGGTATGCTGCAGACCTGTTTTCAGCTAAAAGAGGAGGAGGCTGACACTCTGTACCGGGAAGGATATGAGAGAGAACATGAAGCAGAAATACCCGCTCTTACATAAAACAGTAGAGATATTGTCGGCGGGAGCGGACAGGGTGGCGATGCTTGCGCGGAAGGTGGAGGCGCTGCCGGGGAAGATCCCGGAAATCTTCGCGTTCCTCGTCTATGCGGCGGCGCATCTGGGCATGGCGGCTGTACACGAGCCGTTCTTTGACGAGGCGGAGGCATGGCAGATCGCGCGCTCGGTGACGCTTAAGCCCCTGTTTCTGGAGACCCCCCATTACGAGGGGCATCCGCCGTTATGGCACTTGATTCTGATGCCGCTTGCGAAGGCGGGAGCGCCCTATGAGCTGTCGCTGTCGCTTGTGAGCCTGGCATTTATGGGGACGGCGGTATTTCTGATTCTGTGGCGTGCGCCTTTCCCCAGACTGGTGCGGCTCTTGCTGACGTTTACCTACTTTTTCTTTTATCAGTATGGCGTGATTTCCAGGGTGTACTGTGTGCTGACACTGGCATTTGTGCTTCTGGCGATTGTCTATCGGAGCAGGAACGAGAGACCGGGGAGATACGTGGCGGCGCTGATTCTGATGTGCGTGACGCTCGCCTACGGGCTTGTCATTGCGGGCGGGCTGGCGCTCGTATGGCTGTGGGAGATCGGGAATGCGGGCAGTCGGAAACAGGATGTACGGGTCAACAGAGGAAAGTATGGGAGCCGGAACGGGCAGGACGGTCGGTTTCCGGACGGACTGCAGATTCGGGAGTGGCTGCGTGGATGCGCCGCCGACAGGCGGATTCGGTGGCTGGCGGTTCTTCTGGCGGCGGCGTTAGGCGTTATCTGGCAGATTATGCCAAGACCGGATACTTATGCCGTGGTGTCTGGTGACTCCGAAATCATAAGAAATTCCTTTGCCGTGCGGCTGCTTTATACGCTTCTTGTTCTGCCGGCAGACGCGGTGGCGACGGATATTTACAGTGAACACATGATTCTGCCGAGGGCGTTCCTGATGCCTTCCGCGATGGTCGGCGGGGTAGTGACAGGCCTGCTGGTCTGGGGACTGCTGCTGTACTACGGAAGAAAAAAGGGCACAGTGCTGCTGCTGGTTCTTCCCTACAGTCTGTTTGCGGTATTTGCCGCACTAGTGTATATGTCGATCCACCATATCGGGATCGGGCTGCTCTATTTTGTTTTCTGGTGCTGGGTTTCCGCGGAGAGCGGGAACCACGGTGTGTGCCCGGCGGGGACGCGGGACGGGGAGAACGCCCGGAGGATGCCGGGAAGCGTGGAAACTGCAGCGGGAAGGGTGGCGGATCGGCTGGAAATGTCTGCAGGCATAAGCGCAGCTGATGCTGTGCGGTGCACGGCGGTCCTGTTCGGAACGCTGGCGATGAGCGTTTCCCTGTACTGGACGGGTGCGGCTTGCAGATTGGATATGGATAAGGAATATGCGCCGGGACGGAACGAAGCTGCTTTTATCAAAGAACATCATCTGGACAGGTATTGGATCATGTCAGGCTGGCTGGTGGAACATGACGCGGAGGGAAATGTCAGGAACGTGGATATCAATGAGTGCAATATGGCGGTAAACCTGGCTCCCTATTTTGAAGATAATTTGTATTTCAACTTTAATGGCGGAAAGAATGACCGCAACTACATCACCCACATACGCCTTTCGGAGGATGAGACGCAGAGGCAGTTTGCACAATGGAGGAAACAGGAACCGCCCCAGGTGCTCTGGATGTCGCCGGATCTTTCGGCGGCATATGGCGGGGCGGTCAGTATGCGGGATTATGTGCTGGTCTATCAGGGAGACGCGGAGCAGGTGTGGAAGGCGGGGGCGGACTATCTGGCAAGCAGCATCCATGTGCGGCGGGACTTGCTGGAGGAGACGGGACTCAGTCCGCTTCAGACAGGGCGGTGAAAAGCGGGCGGCGGGAACTGTCCTGCCCGGAAAAGATACAGACAGGGGAATGACAGGATATGAATGAGGAACGAAAGAGGTGGGGGTTGCCAGAAAAGGGGTTGCTGCTCGTTTTACTGGCGTCGGTTCTATATGTCGCGCTGCTTGCGGGAGGGAATCCGGAAGTGTTTCTGATCGACGACAACAGGACACAGTGGTATCCGGTCATGGAGCGTGCCTTCGAGGACTTTTGGAGGACAGGCAGAATTTACTGCTATGATTTTTATCAGATGAAAGGGATGCCCGTGGCGGAGCAGGGGTATTACGGCGTGATGAATCCGCTTATGCTGTTCTCGTACACGGCGGCGGAGATTCTGCCCGGCGGGATGGATGCCATCACCTTCTATATCGGGCTGATGGTGGTGTTGGGGAATCTCTTTTTCTATCTGATATGCAGACGGTTCGGATGTAAGCAGGTTCCGGCATTCCTTTTGGCTATGACTTATGGCACAATGGGATGTTTCTGGGCGTTTTTCTATTGGTATTATGTGTTCAATAACTATTTTCTGACACCGCTCCTTATCTATATTTTTCTGCGCTGTACAAGGGAGGGAAAACTCATGTACTGTGCCTGCGGCGTTGTGCTGGCGATGGATCTGTGGATGGGGAACGTGCAGTACACCTTCTATCACTATATCCTGTTCGGCGTCCTGTGTCTGACGATGATGATATTAAAAAACAAACGTTATTTTATGGTGCTGTGCACCAATGCGGCGGTGGGCATAGGGCTTTCCCTGCCTATGCTGCTGCTCCTGATGCAGGCGTCCGGCGGTTTTCAGAAACAGGAAGAGTTTATGAAATATCCCCTCTGGTATTTCAGCTTGCTGATCCACTCCGCGATCCCGCAGGGCATCCTGCGGCGGCACGGGGACGGCTTTTCTTTTCTGGACTCCTTTGTGATGGAGCGGGACGACAATCTCGTGTGCTATATGGGTATAGTAGGGGTTCTGTTGTTTGCGGTGGTGGTCTGCGCTGTCGTCCGATTCCTGAAATGGGCAGGGGCGTTGGAGCGGCGGCATAGGTACGGAGTGGAAACGCAGGCGGGGGCGGCGGTGTGCGCTGACGGATTTTGGGAAGAATTTCGGAAGGAACTGCGGTCGGGATATGAAAGGGCAGCCGGCTGGTCCCACGAGAAGAAGACGGCAGCAGGATGTGCGGGCTCGTTTTTCTTCTTCCTGTCTCTTATGAGCGGCGGTGCGGCGGCATATTTTCTCGGCATGATGCCTGTTGTCCATAATTTCCGTTATCTTTTCAAGGCAATTTTTACGGCGGTACCGTTGGCGGTTGTGATACTGGCGTATCTTGTCGGGGCGGCTGAGCGCGGGACAGGCGCGGACAGGTATGGGAACAGCGCGGGCAAACGGGAGACAGTTACAGGCAACGGTGAGAAACGTGCGGCAGAAACCGAGAGTCGGAAAATGCGGTGCGTCCGGCTTGCGGCTGCGCTTCTTGCGGCGGTCTTTGCCTGTGTGGGCGTGGTCAACGCCTGTGATACGGTCAAGGTGGTGCGGCACATGTTTGATATGCGGATTGACGGGAACTTTGCGGAGGAGAAGGAGGCTGCGCTCTCCGAGCTCGCGGCAGCAGGCGTGGATGGGAAAAATTACAGGACAGCCGCGTTTTTACAGTTTCCGGGGGTGAATGACGAGTGTTTTAATCTTTCCGAAAACCTGACCAGGAATTTTCCCACCGCTGTTGGTATTTTTTCGCTAGCAGGCTATGAGATTGCCACGCCAGAGAGCAGACTGACGATGTTTGACGCCGTTTATTCGGATACCGATTTTTATACCAGATATGCCAATGCGGACACGCTGGATAATTTTTACCTGAATCTGTGGCAGCAGCCGGAAACCGTGCGAAGGCAGCTGATAGAAAACAGCGTGCGCTATCTGCTTCTGGATAAGACCGCGCTTGCGGATAACAGGATGGCACAGGAGAAAAAGGAGTTTCTTTTCGACTGGCAGGATCGGAGGGAGGACGTCATCGCCTCCCTGCAGGCTATGCCGGGGATCCATGTGGAGCGGGTGTGCGCTTTCAATGACCGATATGATCTGGTGGAGATTGCGGGGGTGGACAGCCTGTGTATGGACGGCGCGGGGAATCGGGTGCCTCTGACGGATGAAAATATGCAGACTCTCTCTTTTGACGGGGAGGCAGGGCAGAACTATATACTTTCCTTTGCTTGGGACAGGTATTTGAAGGCTTTCGTGACGGAGGCGGACGGCATGGTGAGAACGCTTCCAGTGGAAAAAACGGAAAACGGCAATGTCAGGCTGTCCACGGCGGGGAGTGCCGGGGGACGGGTGACGCTTACCTGGCATGATCCGCTCTGCACGGCAGGATTTGTGTGGGAATGGCTGACAGCGCTGGCGTTTTTAAGCCTGTTGGCGGCACTTGCATTCTACGGGAAAAAGTGCTATAGTAATTAGTATATATAGTAAATTAGTACTGAATGAGAAAATCGGCGCTAGTATCTCTGGCATTGTGTCAGGGGAACGCAGGCAAACTCATGCAGGGCAGGCATCTGTATGGAAGTACGCGGGGGAAGTACGGAGGATATGCTATGGCGGTCTGGGGATATGTCGCGATCGATAAAAGCGGAAAAGAAATAAAAGGAAGTAAAGACGCTGATAACAAAGATCTTGTACTCAGGGATTTGAAGAATCAGGGTCTTATTGTGTTGGAACTGACAGAGCAGAACGCGCTGACAAGGGATATCAGCATTGACTTTGGCGGCAAGCCCACGCCCCGTGACATGGCGGTGTTCTGTCGGCAGTTTGCCAGCATTACCCGAGCCGGGGTTACCATTATTGAGACCCTGAATATGCTGGCGGACTCCACGGAAAATAAGAAGATGCAGAAAGCGCTCTATGCCGTGCGCGCGGACGTGGAGAAGGGCGAGAGTTTCGCGGATTCCCTTGCGGGGCATCCGGGGGTGTTCCCGGAACTTCTGGTACAGATGGCGAGGGCGGGTGAGGCGTCCGGCAGTCTGGATACGGCGATGGAGCGTATGGCGGTGCAGTTTGAGAAATCTGCCAAGACGCAGGCTATGGTCAAGAAGGCGATGATCTACCCGATCGTGGTAGCGCTGGTTGCGGTTGCGGTCGTGATCGTTATGCTGGTGTTCGTTATCCCGCGTTATATGGATATGTTCGAACAGCTGGATACGGAACTCCCGGCTATCACACTTGCGGTGGTCGCCCTGAGTAACTTTATCAAGAATAACTGGTACATAATCATTCCGGTCGTCGTGGCTGTCGTATTTGCGATCAGGGCATATGCCAAGACCTACTCCGGCAGACATCTTTTCGGGAAGCTGCAGATGAAGATTCCGGCGGTGAAAAATCTGGTGGTGAAATCCGCCAGCGCCCAGATGGCGAGGACGCTGAGTACCCTGCTGACAGCGGGTGTGCCGCTGATCGAGGCGGTGGATATCGTGTCGGACACCATGACGAACATCTGGTTTAAGGAGGCATTGAAGGATGCGCTCGAGCAGATTATGATCGGCGTGCCCCTGTCCCAACCCGTACAGACATGTGGTCTGTTCCCGCCCATGGTTTATCACATGATGCGGATCGGCGAGGAGGCGGGCTCCACCGAGGAAATGCTGAATAAGCTTGCGGACTACTACGAGGAAGAAGTGGAGATGGCGGTGCAGTCGCTGATGGCGGCGATGGAGCCTATGATTATCATTGTGCTGGCATGTATCGTCGGCGTTCTGATCGCGGCGGTTATGGCGCCTATGGTGACGATGTACTCGGCGCTGGATAATCTGTAAACAGTTTTTGTATAATACAAGTAGAGGATATAGGGTTTGCAGAAAGAGGTGTTGAAAAAATGACAGCGTTAAGGCGCGAGGCAATTCAATTAGTAGAGCAGATGCCGGAAGAGCAAATGCCATATGTGATTCAGTATATACAATCATTAAAAGAAAGTGTATTAGATATTAACTTAACTTTAGGAGAAATTGAAGTCTCTCCTAAAATGAAAGCATTTTGGGATTTGGAAAAGATGATTGTTCCAATGTCAGGGGAATTAGATTACGACAAGGAACTGGCGGAGGCAAGAGACGAAAAGTATGGTTGTTTTGATTGATACGAATGTAGTATTGGTTTTTTGACTATGAGGCAGCCGTATTATGAAGATGCCAAAGCTGTGATTCGGATTTGTGCAGGAGATAAAGTAACAGGATATCTTGCATTTCACAGCGTACCTAATATTTTTTATATTCTACGCAAGAGCCATTCGGAGGCAGATAGGCGGGCATGTTGAAAAAGTTGTGCTGTGTGTTGCATGTGATTGCGGCAAGCCATGAAAAGGTCTGTGAAGCGATAGAAGAGACAGATTTTGCTGATTTGGAAGATTGTCTTCAAGAAAAGTGTGCGAGAGAGGCGACGGTGGATTATATTGTTACAAGGAATTTGGAAGATTTCAAAAATTCTCATATTAAGGCGATATTGCCACGGAAATTTATAGAGATGGCAGGTAATTTTTCTTGAATTAAGCGTGCTGAGTAGGGAACAGCAGCGTTTAAGATAGAACAATACAAAATGAAAAAAGAAAAGGAGAAGGAAACATGAAGAAAGAGAACATGAACAACAAAGGTTTCTCCCTCGTCGAGCTGATCATCGTTATTGCCATCATGGCAATCCTGATCGTGGTGCTGGCTCCCCAGTATCTGAAATATGTGGAGAGATCCCGTAACTCAACAGATCTGCAGAATGCGGTGTCTTTAAGAACGGCTATTGAGACATATGCAGCTGATCCCCAGGCAGGTACACCTTTCCAAAAAAGTGATAAGTTTAAGATTACAGTGACTAGTGCGAATCTTTCAATAGATAACGGCGCTGGGGCAGATAGCGCTGCGGCAGCACTTGTGGATGCAGCACTTGTACCAAATGATTTTGCTGCTGGTAAAAATACAACTGATATTAAGTGCAGTAGCAAAACCCAATGGACGCAATACACCATGGAAGGAACAATTAAGGATAATGGTGCTATTGAATGGAAGTATACAGATACGGCATTTGAGGCAGCTATGAAGGGTAACGCAGCTCCTGCAGGTGGTGGCGATACACCCTAATCGCTAACCCAAACATAGCATCAAAACATAATTGTCAGTCATAACATAACATACAAAAGATAACCCCTCGCCCTCTGTGCAGAAAAGCGAACCTCAAAAAACGCTTTTTTGCACGGGGGGGGGGTAATACGTTACAGACAAATATCCTACAGTAAGGAAACGGCATGTTACCAGATATCATACTATTCAGCATTATATTTCTCTTCGGCATCGTGATCGGCAGCTTCTTGAATGTCTGCATCTTCCGCATCCCGAAGAAGGAGGATATCGTGAAGATGTCCTCCCACTGTATGAGCTGCGGATACCATCTGAAATGGTATGACATGGTTCCGATATTCAGTTTTCTTGCACTACGGGGGAAATGCCGCAAATGCGGCGCCAAACTTTCTGTCCAGTATCCTCTGATTGAGGCGGCGAACGGAATCTTATACGTTTGTATCGTATGGACAGGCGGCATCGGCATAGAATCCCTACTCTACTGCCTGATGGCTTCCGCGCTCCTTGTCTTGAGCGTGATCGATTTTAGGACATATGAGATTCCTTTTGGGATCAATCTGTTTATACTGGCACTGGGGCTGGTCCGGGCGGCAACGGACTTTTCCAACATCCTTACCTACCTGATCGGCTCCCTTTCTGTCAGTATTGTGTTAGCAATTTTGTACTACGCCACCGGCGGCAGGGCGATCGGCGGCGGCGATGTGAAGCTGATGGCGGCATGTGGGCTGCTTCTCGGCTGGAAACTGATTATTCTCGCCTTTTTGCTTGGCTGTGTCCTCGGCGCAGTCATCCACGTGATCCGCATGAAAGTGAGCGGCGAAGGCCGCGTGCTGGCGATGGGTCCGTATCTGTCCATGGGTGTCCTGATCGCGGCGCTATGGGGCGGGCGGCTGCTCACATGGTACTTTGGGCAGTTTACATAAGATGCATAAGGCGGTGCTAAGCGCCGGTGGCGCTTGTTCAGCACGGACCGGAGCGCAGACAGACAATTTAACTTAGGAAATAATACCTGCACGGCATCCCCGGCAGGTTTGTTGTCTCTTTATAGATAAGTAATTTCAGCATAAATATACGACAGAAAAAACAGTTGAGGGAGGAAATGGAGCATGGCTTCCAAAAAAGCGGTTGCGATAGAGATCGGTTATTCGCTCACCAAAATCTGTGAGGTGGACTACAAGACAAAAGCGCACAAGATTTACAAAAGCTTTACGGTGCCAAACGGCGCGGAGGTCATCAACGACGGCGCGCTGATGGTGTCCCCGGAATATGTGGAAAATCTGCAGAGGGCGCTTGCGGCGAACCATGTGAAGACGAAGCAGGTGGTGTTCACGATCACCTCATCGAGGATTGCCAGCCGGGAGGTCACCATTCCCTATGTGAAGGAGAACAGGATCGCGGATGTGGTCAACGCCAACGCCACGGATTATTTCCCGGTGGATTTGAGCCAGTACCAGCTCGCCTATACCATTCTGGGAACCATCGGGGAGACGAAAGGCGCCCAGCAGTACAAGCTGCTCGTGATGGCGGTGCCCTCGGCGCTCCTGACAGGCTACTACGATCTGGCAAAGGCGCTGAAACTGGAAGTTGCGGCGATCGACTACGCCAGCAACAGTATCTTCCAAGTGGTGAAGGACGAGTGCGCGAAGGGTAAACATATCGTCGTAAAGATTGACGAGAGGTCGTCCCTTGTGATGGCGGTGGAAAATTCCGTGCTGACATTCACAAGAAGTGTCTCCTACGGTTTTGATGAGATCATGGAGACGGTGATGAACACACTCTGCTGGGGCGAGGTTTCCAATGTGGAGCAGGCGATCCGTGTCCTGCAGAGAAATGACTGTATCGTGCCGGAGACGGGCGAGGATTCCGAGAGTGTGGGGGCGGGTGAAAAATCCGCTAAGGACAGGGCACAGGAGGATGTGTTTGATGCCGTGATGCCGCTGATCAACGGTATCACCAGGGTTATCGATTACTATGCGTCCAGGGCGTCGGGCGTCGCCATCGAGCGCATCCTGATTACGGGCGCGGGCGCGGATTTCAAGGGAATGGCACAGATGCTTGCCAGAGAAACCAACATGCCGGTAACGGTCTTAAAGGAAGCGGCAGGCTGGAACCTGATGCGCAACTTTAAGAACGAGTGTTTCAGTGAGTACATAGCCTGCGTGGGCGCGGCGGTTGCGCCGTTGGACTTTAAGCGGGAGGCGGAGAAACGCGGCAAGGATAAGAAGGCGAAGAAAGAAGGCGCTTCTCAGGGAACGAACTGGGCGCCGCTCGCCTACACGATTTTCGGTGTTGGTCTCGTGGCGGCAGCCGCCCTTGCAGCGGTTCCCCTGATTGGCTACGCGCAGCTGACGAAGACAAACATGGAGTTAAAAGCGCAGGCGGGCAGTCTTGAGGACATTATTCCGATCTATAATGAGTTTGTGGAGACACAGACACGGTATACGATGACGGAAGCCATGTACAGGACGACGGAGAGCCGCAATGAGGAACTGGAGGAGTTTCTGGGCGAACTGGAAGACAAGCTGCCCTCCAATGTGAATGTGATATCGCTTACCAGCGACCAGTACCAGGTTACCATCAATATGAGGGTGCAGACAAAAGACGATGCGGGCGAGACAGTGGAGCAGATGCGCTCGTTCCACTCTCTGATTCCGGAGATGGTGACGGTGACGTCCCTTGTGGAGGAGGAGAACGAGGAGAGCGGTGAGAGCACAATTAACTTTACGGTGACGGCGGCGTATCAGGTTGTGGGTTATGAGCCGGAAGAGACGGACGGAACGGAAACAGAGGGAATGGAAAACGACGGAACAGATGCTGCTGCGGGCGATGCGGCGGTAACGGCGGAATAGGAGGCGCAGAAGATGAAAGTTTCAAAGAGGGACATATTATTGCTGGTTGCTTTCATTGGCATTCTTGCCGCAGTCTGCTCCTATCTTTTCGTCTTCCAGCCGACGATGGAGAAGACGGAGGCGCTGGTGCAGGAAAACCAGCAGCTGACGGAGCGGATCGTGGACCTGCAGAATAAGTCTGCGAACAGGGACAGCTATGAGAGCCAGACGGCACAGATGAATCAGCGGATCGAGGAAATTTATCAGCTTTTCCCGGTGGATGTGCGCGAGGAGGACGCGGTTCTTCTGGCGATCAACCAGGAACTGCTCTCACCGATGGAGGTGGAGTCAATCACCATAGACGCTTTGCTGGAAGTGCCTCTTGTGGAGGCATCTGATCCGAATATGCCTGATGCCACCTATGAGATCGACGAGGTGGAGGCGATCGAGGACGATCTGGGCACGCAGGAGGCGCCGACGCCCGAGTCGGGAGATACACAGGGGGCGGCAGGCGTGAATCCTTTCAGTCTGATGAACCGCAAAGCAACGATCAATTATGAGGTTTCCTATGATGGACTGAAACGAAGCGTAAAAAATATCTGCATGCAGACAGACCGTATGGTGATTGACAATCTTTCCGTGGTTTACGATGAGCAGACGGGACTGCTAAAGGGCACCACGACGGTGAATATGTACTGTGTGCCGAATCAGGAGGGCAAGGAGTACGAGGAGCCCGATTTCGGCGGGGTGCTTCTCGGCACAGACAATATTTTCGGCACGCGTGTGATCCGCAGCGAGGGAAGTCTTCCCGACCTGGAGGACGGTGAGGAAGGCGCGGAAGGTGAAGAAGGCGGAGCGGACGAGAACGCGGCGGAGTAAAATCATTTTCCCACCAGATAACTGTAAGTGCATGTAAAATCCGGCGCGGATGTGAATGGTAAGAGTGAGAATGATGTGCATGGGATGGCGGTTGACATAACTTGCACCGTGGAGATGGGCACAGCAGCATGACAGGGGGCAGCGGTTTGATGACAGCAGAGGACAGGAGAAAACTGAATAAAGATGCCGGATTTTCCCTGCTGGAGCTTTTGATAGCAGTTGTTATCCTTGCTATTATTGTGATTCCGCTGCTGAATCTGTTCCTCTCATCCAACAAGCTCAACATCAAGTCCAGACAGACCCTGCGCGCGACTACGGCGGCGCAGGATATCATGGAGGGGTTGAAAGCCTACAATATGGAGGAGATAAGGGCGCAGTTTGACGATCCCGCCAGCGGTTTCTATGTGATAGACAGCAGAATGATCAAGGGCGGCGTGAAGGAGGAAGCGCCGGGTAAGGGCAATCCCACGGACGGGCTCTATGTGTTCAGCATGAAGGAGCTGAACATGCAGGGCAGCAAGTTTGACGCGAAGATAGAGATAGACGGCAGGGGGTATATGTCGGCGACTCCGGCGGGAACGGCGATGAAGGATCACGACGCCCATCCGGTTTCCCCTACAGGCACTGAGACCTATAAATTTAACGATGCGGCGCTGGCGGACGCCAGGAGCATCGACAAGAATAACGGTACCTTTGTGGAGTCGGAGAAGTACAGGCGCGCCGCGCTGGAGGGCGCTTTTAAGGACAGTGGTCTGGAGACGGCAGTAAAAGCCAGCCTCAAGGCTTCGGGAGTAGCGGACAGCGATATTGACCAGAAATACAGAGATCTGTATGATGAGACTTTGCCGACCGCAGTGCATTATAAGAACCTCGCGAGTTTTTTCGATCAGGTCAGCCGGACGATCACGATCGACCTTACAACCAGCGCGGAGGTGGACGCGGACGGACACCCCATGGTGGATATGAAAATCACGCAGTTTTATAATTTTACCTATAATGGGATAAGCGTACCTCCTTCTTCTGGCGATATAGGCTCCGGGATTCTGGTGGACGCAATGCCCTGCGGCAAGATCACGAGAATGGTGGATGCGGCGACAGGGGATGAAAAAATCAACGTCAATCTCTTTTACTATCCACTATATGAGGCAACGGCTCCCGACCAGATCATTATAAACAACACATCGGGAGCGGACTTAAACCTCCTGATTGCGAAACTGCGGCATGAGAAGACCGATGCGTCAGGGATGCCCATCCCGACTGACCCCGAGTATCTGACCGACCCGCAGCTGATGGCGGCGGAGCAGACATACAGGGCGGAAATAGAGATCAACGACACACATTTTGACGCGGATGCGTTTTCCCTGAAAACCAACCTCGGCTTAAACTTGGTGGGTCAGAAGTATATGGGGGGCGTATCGGCGGAAGTCCCGACGCAGTTTAGCGTGAAAGGAAAATCCTTAAATCAGCTGAATATCTTTACGCTGGACGGCGTGCGCAGTCCGCTGGGAAAAGCGGGGGCGCCCGGCGAGGCAACGGAGCTGATCTACGACGTGGAAGTCACCATCTACGAGGAGGGCGGCTTTGATGACGACACGAAGCGTATGGTCGTGATCGGGGGCAGCATGATGAACTGACGTCGAAAAATAGCAGAAACGATAAATGGGGTACGGGGTATGAAAAGAGCGGACGGCAAGATCGCACGGCTTTACAGATGGGCGAAAAACAGACGGGACGACAGAGGCTCCGCCATTGTCATCGTGATTATCGCGATGGCGATGATCGGGATTCTGGCGACTACCATGCTCTGGATGGCATACATGAACTACATGATAAAGGTGGCGGATGTCCGCAACAAGAACAGCTTTTACACCGCGGAGGAAGTGGTGGAGCAGATCATGTCGGGACTGCGGAGGGAGTCCGCCGAGGCGGTGGGCGTCGCTTACCGGGATGTGCTGGCGAACTGGGATAATCTGGAATCAGAGGAGGCACGCTCCAATGTCTTTATGACCACTTATCTGGACACGCTGGTGGAAAAATTAAAGCATCCTTCCTATGGTCCGGCTTACTATGACAGGTCAATCCTTGCGGGATATGTGGATGGCTACGTGGACGATACGTCGGGTTTCACGTCCCTGAACGTGGACTTCGATGCCTGGAAGTGGGGCAATGCGCTCGCCGAGCCCGAAGGCAGGGCAGAGATGGAGATTGTAAACAACAACAGCATTATCCTGAAAAATATCTATGTCTCCTGCACGGATGCTGAGGACAGAGTTTCCATTGTGCGGACGGATATCTGTCTGGATGTGCCGAAGCTCATCTTTGAGAATGCCGGCTCTATCGACGGTCTTTATCAGTACTCCCTGATTGGCAACGAAGGGATTGAGGTACAGGTGCCCGGCGTTGTCAGGATGGAAGGCAGCGTCTACGCGGGTGCGGATGCGGCTGGTCATGGCGGCTATCAGATTGGCGACGGCACAGCCGGTACGACCGTGAATATGGAGAATGCCCTGCGGGTGGTCTCCAAAGGCGATATCGCGGTAACCGGACCGTCATCCGCGCTGAATGTGCGGGACGTGATGGGACAGGATAACCGTGTGTACGCGAGAAACATCAATTTATACAGCGCGGCGGCGAGCATCGACAGCAAGGTGTATGTGGCGAATGACCTGACGCTTGACGGGGTCGGCAGCAAGGTTGCTCTCACAAAGGAATATTATGGGTATGGCTATTCCGCCTCCAACGGGCTGACGGGGGAACCGACCATAAATTCTGCAGCCAGCAGCGCCATTATTATAAACGGCAGGGATTCCACGGTGGATATGTCGTCCGTGACGAGGCTTCTGTTAGCGGGCCGTTCCTACATCGGTCAGGATGTGACAAGCGCGCAGGCGGCGTACAATAAGACACAGATTGAGGCGGGGCTTTTGCCGCCGCGTACCCCTGTGATGATGGGGGAATCCATCGCCGTCAAGGGCGGTCAGGTGGCTTACCTCGTGCCTGCGGAGTGCATCGGGACGTTAAAGGGGGAGAGCGAGATCGGGCAGAACCCCATCAATGCCGATAAGGAAAGCACCGATATAAAGGATTTCAAGGATGAGTACGGTGCCGATTTTAAGGAAGTGGATTTTGACAGGGAAGTTTACCGTCTGGGAGGCAAGCGCCTGAGCGACTTCGGCGTGACTGACATGAACCATATCCGCAAGGTTTACGCGCCTTATCAGGGCGGGTCCCTGCTCTACTATTATCTGGTCATGGATCAGAAGCGGGCGGCGGAGTATTTTGTACAGTATTATGACTTCCATGCAAACAGGGAGGAGATCGACACCTATTTTGGCAGATATCTCTCCGGCGGTTTTAAACTCGGGGATTTCTCGAATCCGACGAATCAGTACACGATTCTGGGCAACAGCCTTGTGAGCAGCGCCCTCACCGACAGCGGCGTGACCCTGCTCACGACAAGCGTTGACCAGACGACCCTGTTCCCGCCAGCGACACCTGGGGAAGGCGGAACGGGAACGCCGGGAGAGGGCACAGCCCCGGCGGCGCCTGTTGATCCGAACGCCTACACGGAGACCGGCATCAACGCGGAGGAAGTGATAAATAACCGAGATGAGGCATCAGTGCCCGGGGAATGCGAAACGATAAAGAGAGAGTACAAGGGTTTAAACTATAACCTGACGGAGAATGCGCCTCCGGCGCTTGCCGACCCGGATATCGATCCTGTGGAGGCGGCGAAGCATTATGTGTTCAACAGCGTGATTAAGGAGGCGGAGGTAGAAAAGTATCTAGATGATAATGGATGGAATCATGTGAGCTATATGACGTCCTCGGATAAATGGGCATATCTTGCGAAAAACGATGTGACCCTGTCGAGCTTAAGCGTGCCGTCCGCTATCACGGGACATACCTGTAAGGCATCAGATTTAAGGCTGCTCGTCTGCTTTGGGGACGTGACGGTTGACTGTGATTTCACAGGGCTGATCATTGCGAAGGGAAAGATTACCGTGACCGGGGCGAATAATATCAGGCTCGACGGAACGAATCTCGGCAACGTGCTGGAGGCGAAGAGCCAGTATTGGGTAGACGACGGCACGCCCGATGGCAGCGGCGACCTGCATACCCCGATTGATATGTTTGTGAACGGCGGCGGCAGCATGTTAAACGGGGCGGCGGCGCCGAGTGTGGACGACGCGGGCAACCTGGTGCTCGATTACAGCGAGCTTGTGCGTTATATGAACTGGATTAAGAAATAAGGCTTGGTGCGAAAAGGGCGGCTTTGGAAGACAGGGCAGGAAGACACAACAGGAAGGAAGCGGAAGTTTGGGCGCAGAAACGCAAAAAAACGGCAAACTTCATAGAGGAAGCGGACATAGCGGAGACGGGCAGTATATAAATAACAGGTGTTATAGAAATAACTATGGTTATTCTTTGATAGAGCTTGTGATCGTCCTCGCGATCATTGCGATTCTTATGAGCACGGTGTTCTATTCGATCATTCTGATATTCAGCGCCAATGCGAAGAGCTGTGCCAACGATATCCAGCGTTCCATCGGTGACTGCAAGGTGACGACCATGGGGAGGGCGTCGGCTTACATGACGCTTTACCGGGACGCGGCAAATGAAAATGTGTACACGAAGATGTATATCTGGGATAAAGGCGCAGGCGATTATGTGGAGTCGGAGCCCCAGAGAGTGGGCACGCGGCGGGTGACTGTAAAATACAAAGCTTTTGGTGACGTGGAGAAGGAACTTCTGGCGGGGGATGAGATTGAAATCTGGTTCGACCGTGCAACCGGCGGTTTTGCTGACAATGCAAGCCACACCTTCTATGAACATATCCGCGTGGAAGGCGGCAGCAAGAATTTTAGGATTGCAATGATACAGCTTACGGGCAAGTCCGAGGTGATAGCGGAGACGGCAGCGACGCCGTAACGGGGAAAAGGGAAGGTACTCCAGAGAGAAGGAAGAGACTGAGAACGGGGAAGGTGCGTTCGGGCGAAACGGCGAGCGGTTTGACGCCATAAAGGTTATTGGGAAGGGCATCGGGGGTGAGAAAATGCGTGTGAGAAAGGATCAGAGGGGCTTTACAATAGTAGAATTATTGATTGCGATAGCGATCCTGTCCATCGTCGTGGCGGCGGTGTGCGGGTTTATTCTGGTCGGCTCCAGAAGCTATGCGACAGCCAACAGCGATATCAACGTGCAGCAGTCGGCGCAGCTTTCCCTAAACCAGATGTCGGACGTGATGATCGACACTACCCGGAGTGTCAATTACGTGGGCTACGACGCGGGCGGCAACCCGACGCTTGCTCTGAAAGATTCGGAGTTTACCTTCACGCCGGAGGATAAGAGCCTGATTATGTATAACGGAGTGGTGGAGGAAACGCCCTCTGCGGTTCCCGGCGGCACGTCCACGAAGACGGTAGATCCGGGCAACGGCAACAAGCACTATCATTTTTACTGGAATAAGGCGAGTGAGACGCTTTATTATTCACAGCTGGATGTGCAGCCCGGGGATGTGGATACGTCTGCGATTGCTTTTCCGACCTTTGACCCCGCTGATCCTATCGGGGCAGGTTGGGTTGAACTGGCGACCCATGTGACGGATTTTTCCGTGGACCTGACGCAGGTGGAGGAAAAGCGCGTGGTGATGCTCGCCCTGTCTTTTCTGGACGGGAAAAAACTGTACACCACTTCCAATAATGTGACCATCCGAAATAAAATAGGCGTGAATGACGCGGAGATTGAGCCGCTTAACAGGAGGAAGACGCTCTCCATTACCCCTAGGGACGCGGGCGTGATTCTGGAGCCCGGTGAGACTTACCACTTTTCCGTGCCCAAAGTGACGGGGGAGAATGTGGCGGACAAGAGCGTTAAATGGTCTGTGGTGTCTGCAAGCAGTTCAGGCACATATTTTACGGATGTGGCGAACGGCATCCTGCAGGTGGGGACGGACGAACCGGCGGGGACGATTCAGGTAATGATTACCTCCAATGCAACGGATGAGACCGGCGCCCCGTTGGCGACCAGCTCTCCCATAACGGTTTACATAAAACGCGTAAGAACCGTATCTTTGAGCAAGACCGCCGATGCGGATGCGACCAATGCGGCGAATCAGGTCAGCGTGGGCAGTGAGTTTACCATCAGCGCCCTGGTTGAGGGTGAGAAGCTGGGCGTGCAGTGCAACGGCTGTACGGCGGATATCTCGCATGACTTTGACGTGGTAAACTGGCGTGTCACGCAGGGCGATGCGTTCCTTGACATCGTAGATGCCGGTGACTGCAAGAAGGATACGAAATACTGTGTGAAGACGGGCACGCCGGAGGGCACGGTCATCAAGATCGCGGCGACCTCCGAGCTGGGTCTGCCCACGAGCAGGCTCTATCCGGCTGTGGACGGGGAGATTACGCTGACAGTGGCGAAGAGCAAGAACCCGGCGCTGCCGCTTACCGGCGGCAAGCTGACATATGGCAGCAAGGAGGATGATCTTGTTCACAATGAGCTGCAGTCAGACCCGGATAAAGGGGAGCTGAGAAGAGACGGCGAGAAACTTATAACTGCGATCCGTGTTGTGGACAATAATAATCCGGGAATAGAGAATCATAAATTAATATTGTTTGATCAAGGCGGCAGGGATACACGTGTGTGGGTGGATTTGTTTGACTTGGATTTGAATGGAAGCTACACCTTCTATATACAGGTGCTTGACGTGGCGCAGCGCAATGGCAACGAGGATACCTATGATCGGATTTGGAAGGAATATCTCAAAGATACAAGCGAGACAGTGCCGTATGATTATCATGGAACCAGGTACGATTACAGAAGCGTACGTTACGCGCTGTTGGATAAACCGAAGGCTACTTATACATACGACGGTGTGAAATATACCGGTCAGGAATTTACACTCAGACCGATTGATATCTATCTGGATAATACCATGCTGATGGACCGCTTAAAAGCGGATGAGGACGGCTATATTCAAGTTAACGGAAATGAAGTTATGAATAACATGAAATATAGCATCTACAAGGGCGAGGGGAGTGATCGGTCCACGTGGGAAAGACTGGCTTATTTCGATGGGGATTCGTTGTCATACAAGAAGGGGGAAAGTAATTTAATAAGCCGTATCGATAGCGGATCAGCTACATTGGGCACCGACGTAACGATTGGTCTTGGAAGGGAATTTTTCATGCAGAGCGGGAACGGGGGGAATAGAGAACAGCTTTGCGGTACCTACCACATTGTTCCTGGTATTACATACAGAAATAAGAAGGATGGCGAAGAAAGGGTGATCGGATGGCAGGGGTTCCCCGAATGCCCGTATACGTCAGCAGGGGGATTTCATCTGACCCGCAAAGAGAAATATTATGAGTTTGACGAGAGCACATTCCATGTGGAGCTTACGGACAAATACACGATGGATATTAAACATGATAATTTTACGGGGCGTGTGATGTTCCCGAAGCCGGAAGAGATGAGGACGAGCTGGCGGTTCCCGAATATGATGAGCACAGAAGAGCAGACCACGACAGCGCCGCTGACGGTGATGGCTAAGAGAGGGAATAATAACTGGACGGAGAATTTGACTTTTACCTATGTCAAATATCACTATGTTGCAGATGAAAAGACATGGGTGGTCGAGCCGGTCACCTTTGAATACCGTCAGGGAGAAACGGAAGTGCTGGTTCATTCCTATGGTAAGTATAAGTGGGAACAAGAGGAGGAGAAGTGGATATGCTTTCAAGCAGGCACAACCAAAAAACGACCGTTTACAATCCAGCAGTTTGAGTTTAATGGCAGCACTTATCGTACCGACTTCCCGATTCCTACAGACAGTGATTTCCCGTTTAAGAGTGGAGAGGGGGAGACCAGACGTACGTTGGAGCTTTACGACAGCAATATGAATAAGGCTTACAACGTGCCTGTATTCACCGTGAGCTGTAAGAAGAACGGGGAGGCGTATGAGATTGAGTTCCGCACGGAGGAAGGAGCGCCTTCGTGGGAGCCGAATAATCACCAGATCACCGTTCATCATTATGGGACTTATACATGGAGTCCGAGTTCGGGACAGAACGGGTGGACGCGGACGAAAGGAAACTATACCGATTATAAGACGAACTATGTGACGAATCTGGAAGGAGCGGTTGTGAATGGCACATCCTACAAGATGTATTTCCCGCTGCCGTCGGAGAGCAGTTTCCCGTTCAAGGGCGGCGCGACAAAGATAAACTGTTCCAATGTGGCGTATGCAGTGACCGATATTTACTGTAAGAGTGCGGATTATACCCTGCAGCAACAGGCGGATATAGAATATACGCACAGTGGAAATACGCATCGGATTACGTTCGTAAACAGATGGAATGGCAGCCAGAAGTATGGCACTTTCGAGTGCACGGATGGAGGGACAGGCTGGACGAAGGTGAACTGACCTGCAGGTAGGGTGATGTTTGCAGGTTAAAAGAAACTGTTTTAAAAAATGATGTATGGAAGAATCCCACATACGGCGGAGGCTGCGGTGGGATTCTTTGTGGGGGAGTTCTTAAATCATTCTTTGTGCAGTTTTAATGGTATTGTTAGATATTAATTCTGCTTTCTGCTGTTTGCTCATTTATAATGGAGATATAGTATCTCTATCTGCCTATAGGTGGCAGATGTAGCGGTTGACATAAGGGAATATGATACGTTACCATGGAAAGAAGAAGAGTAGTCTGAAAACTGTATAGTAAAAGGGAAAACGCCTGCTAAGAGAGAAGGTGGTACATATGAAAAAAAGCGAGTGGGGGTCTTTATTAAAACGGAATAATGATAAAAAGCCGATCAATCCGATCGCTCTGTTTTTTGCATTCATTGTTGGGGCTGTGGCAGCTTTTGCGGCGGCATGGCGCATCAAAGGATCTAAGGAATCAAAAAATGCCGGGAGCGGCGGGGTGTCTGACAGCGAAAGCGCGCGGAACAACCGGGAAATGAGGAAACTGATCCGGGAAATGCGGGACGAGAACGAGCGCAGGAAGCGCGCGGAACGCGAGGCTGCGAAAATGCGTGCGGATATGGAGGCGGAGCTTCCTCCGCTTGTGGTGCAGGCAAAGCCGGTAAAAGCTTACAGACCGCGCAGGCGTTTGTCCGCAAAAAGGATATTCGGGCGCGCAGTGGCGATGGCGTCAGCGGCGGCGCTTGTGGTAACAGGGCTCTACATGGTTCCCTATGACAGGACGCCCGTGCCCACGGTGCAGGCGAGGGAATCCTTTGGCGGCATCAAACAGGTTGTGGAGGAGCACGGCGAGGACAATCCTTTCGTGATTTTGGATATTGTGCCCGGTAAGGCGAGCGCAGAAGTAAACGGTAAGACATACGACTTTTCTCTTGGCACCATCGGCTATCTTGCGCCGGGTCAGTCGCCAATCCAGAAAGATCTCTTCCGCATTTTTAAGGGGGATGAGGAAGAGGGTAACAATGAAGATTTTTATGACTATGTTGACAGGAAAAAATTGACTGACTCAGTCATTTCTGACGGCTATTCCGGGATTACCTATCAGGAGGCATATGGCGGAACCGGGGAGGATCTGAGGGCAAGCATGTGGAGCCAGATCTTTGAGTCTGCGGAGGTGAGGCATGACGAGACGGGAAAACTGACTGATGAACTTCCCTATCCGACAGGGAGGCTCTATGCTCGTGTGGAGAAGAGACCTGATGCCGGCGGGGGTACAGACGGTCTCCCGGCGCTTGAAGGGTATGACTATAATCTGACGGGACAGCCGGAGGGAAGTACACTTTTTAGCGCGTCTGACATGCCTGCCCTGTCTGCGGAAGGCGTTTATACATTTGCGGGGGGTCAGGGAAATTACCGTGTGATTTTCGGGGATCCCGCGATGGCTGTGAGCGGTTACCGCGCCAAAGTGGAAGCCAGCGTCAGCGGCGAACCTGATGATGTGATAAGCGCTTTTGCGGCGTATTCTGACGCGACAGCCCTGTATTATGTCAAAGATGGAAGATATGAATATATGTGTACGCTCGGGGAGTTTAAGGGGATTCCACGCCCGGAGCCAAAGCCGGAAGAGCCGGAGGAACCGGCAACCCCGGAGACGCCGGTAAATCCAGTGGAACCGACAACCCCGGCAGAACCGGTAACCCCTGAACAGCCGCAGCCGGAACAGCCGGGCGGGACACAGCCTGAACAGCCGCAGCCGGAACAGCCGGGCGGGACACAGCCTGAACAGCCGCAGCCGGAACAGCCGGGCGGGACACAGCCGGAACAGCCACAGCCGGAACAGCCGGGCGGGACACAGCCGGAACAGCCACAGCCGGAGCAGCCGG
>ERZ779622.171-NODE-171-length-44438-cov-6.823649_pt1 | contig 44438 bp, 46 predicted proteins | sample MGYA00514188_ERZ779622 | MGnify/ENA primary metagenome ERZ779622 (study PRJEB29562, sample SAMEA4376702) | mouse gut metagenome | isolation source: Cecum | study: EMG produced TPA metagenomics assembly of the A DSS colitis mouse model was used to assess the... | reverse complement strand
GCACGCGGCTGTTAACCGCGGGGTTGTAGGTTCGAGCCCTACTCGGGGAGGTAATTTCATGGTTTTATACGAAGCCTGCGGACATGATGTTTGCAGGCTTTTTGATAAAGACCGGAAAGGATATACAGATAGGAGAAAGGTTGAAAGAAAAGCGCTTTCAACCATTGAATTTGAATCCGCCAAAGCGGACATGGGGTACAAAGTATAAATATGAAAAAAACGATTGCATTTATCAAAAAAGAAATGGTACTGTGCATTGCATTGCTGCTGGCTGTCCTTTCATCCTGCGTTATCCCGCCGGATAAGGAATATGCGGGATACATAGATTTTCGGACACTGGCGATTTTGTTCTGCCTGATGAGTGTTATGGCGGGGCTGCAGAAGATGGGAATATTTGAATGGATTGCCGGAGGGGTTCTGCGAAAAGTGAAAAGTTTTGGCAGTCTTGTACAGGTTTTGATGCTGCTCTGCTTTTTTTCCGGAATGCTGATTACCAATGACGTGGCGCTGATTACGTTCGTGCCATTTACCTTTACCGTGCTGGGAATGGTGGGCAGGGAGCAGAGACGGAAGCTGGTTCTGCCTTTGGCGGCAATGCAGACGATAGCCGCCAATCTGGGCAGTATGCTGACGCCCATCGGCAATCCGCAGAATTTGTATCTCTATGGCAGGGCAGGTATGTCCCTCGGCAGTTTTCTTCTGCTGATGCTGCCCTATGTCTTATTTTCGCTGGTTTTTTTGCTTATCTGGGGACTGATTCTGGGAAGACGCTGCTTTGGCGAGTGGAAGCCTGAGACAGAAAACACCGGAGAAGAGAAAGCTCTTTTTTGGGAGAAGAAAGGGCTGATACTGCTTGTATGTTATCTGTCGCTGTTTCTGCTCTGCCTGTTGACGGTGGCGCATGTGCTGCCGTGGCAGGCGGTGTTTGGCATTGTATTTTTGAGTATTCTTTTGATGGACAGGCGGATATTGGCAAGGGTGGATTATTCTTTGCTGCTTACGTTTGCAGGATTCTTTGTATTTATCGGAAATGTGGGGAGAATTCCAGCCTTTTGCAGATTCTTGCAGGAAGCAGTGGGCGGCAGGGAGGTATATGCAGCCATTGCAGCCAGTCAGGTCATCAGCAATGTGCCGGCGGCGCTTCTTTTATCCGGATTTACGGAGAATTACAGGCAGCTTCTTATCGGCGTGAATCTGGGCGGGCTGGGAACGCTGATTGCTTCCATGGCAAGCCTGATATCCTATAAGTATGTGGCAAGGGAGGAGACAAGCCGTAAGGGTGCATATATGGCGGTTTTTACGGTGAGCAATCTTTGCTTTCTGGCAGGACTGATGCTTTTTCATATTGTAATGGGAAAGATTTTTGTGGTATGATGGCAATGAGCCTGAAAGGTGCAGGCAGGAGCTTTTGTATGACAGCGAAAAGGATGTGCCATACAAAAGCGAAGGAATGAAAGAGCATGATTTTTTATGAAAGAAAGGAAAGAAAAAATGCGGATATTGGAAGGACTTGCCCCTGAGCGGGTATTTTACTATTTTGAGGAAATATGCGGCATACCGCATGGTTCGGGAAATATAGAAAAAATCAGTGATTATCTGATGGATTTTGCAAAAGAAAAAGGGCTTTTTGCCAAACAGGATGAGTTAAAAAACGTGATTATCGTAAAGCCGGCAACAGCAGGCTATGAGGAGGAGCCCGCGGTGATTCTGCAGGGGCACATGGACATGGTTGCGGTGAAAAAGCCGGATTGTGCGGTAGATATGGCGAAAGAAGGATTAAAGTTAGCCGTTACCGGCGACAAGATTTATGCAAAAGACACGAGTCTTGGGGGAGACGACGGCATCGCTGTTGCTTACGCGCTTGCGCTTTTGGAGGCGGAAAACCTTTCGCACCCCAAATTGGAGGTGGTGATTACCGTGGACGAGGAGGTTGGCATGGACGGCGCAAGGGGGATTGACTTATCCTCCCTGACCGGCAGACGGATGCTGAATCTGGATTCCGAGGAGGAGGGCATTTTTCTGACAAGCTGCGCGGGCGGCGCACGTATGGAATGCAGACTTCCCATAGCGGCGCATGAAAAGGAAGGAGTGCTGTGCAGAATCAGCGTGGAAGGGCTTGCAGGCGGGCATTCCGGTGCGGAAATCCACAAGGAACGCGGCAATGCCAACTGTATTATGGGGCGGATACTGCACGGTTTATCTTCGCGGCTGCCGCTTTGCCTGAAATCCATGGAGGGTGGTCTGGCGGACAATGCGATTCCGCGGCAGGCGGTTTGCGAGGTGGTTTTGAAAAAGGGAGAGGAAGAGGCTTTTAAAGAGCAGCTTTTGGCATTGGAGGATGACATCAAAAAGGAGCTTGCTTCCAAGGATAAGGATTTTCAAATAACGGGGCTTTTTGCAGGGGAAGAGCGGGCATTCTGTGCGGACGAGGCGGATACGCGTAAGGCGGCTGCGTTTCTGGCGGCGCTTCCAAACGGCGTGCAGGCAATGAGCGCGGATGTAGAAGGGCTGGTGGAAACCTCGCTGAATCTGGGAATGGTATCCTATCCTGCGGACGGCGGGGAGCTTCGCTGTACTTTTTCTTTAAGAAGCTGTATAGAAAGCGCAAAGCAGGCGCTGATGGAAAAGGTGGAAGCCGTAACTTTGCTTGCCGGCGGCAGCAGCAGTATTTCAGGGGATTACCCGGGATGGGCGTATCGGCTCCATTCGCCGCTTCGTGATAAAATGACGGCGCTTTATGAGGAGATGTACGGCAAAAAGCCTCGTTTGGAGGCAATTCACGCAGGGCTGGAATGTGGGATTCTGGCATCAAAACTGGAGGGACTTGACTGTATTTCTTTCGGGCCTGATATGCAGAATATTCATACGACGGAAGAAACGTTGTCCATATCTTCCGTGGAGAGAGTGTGGGATTATCTGGTGAAGCTTTTGGCAAAGCGTGGATAGCGCACGAATACGTTAGCGCCGCGGTGAGTGATTTGAGGGTCAAATGAATGCAAGCTTGTTCGCTTGACCCATGGAGGCAAAAATGGGATTTGAAAAAGAAAAACTGAAGCAGGTTAGATATTTGATATTGTTTGTGGCAGCCGTTGTGCTGCTGATTATCTACAGCGGCAATGTGATGAACGGGCTGCGGTTATTTTTGGGTATGCTGTCTCCATTTATCGTGGGCGGCGCGATTGCCTTTGTACTGAATATACCGTTGAAGGCGGTGGAGAATAAATTATTAAAGAAGTGGAAGGGAAAGCTGGCGGCTAAGCTGAAGCGTCCTGTGAGTATTCTGCTTTCCCTTATTTTTGTTGTGGCGATTATTGCGTTTGTCGTGATAACGGTGGTGCCGAAGCTGCGGGAGACGATTGAGATGCTTGGCGGGCAGATTTCTCTGTTTGTACAGGATTTGATTCGTGAAGCGGAACGGCTTGCCGCCTCCAACCAGCAGATTCTGGAGAAGCTGAAGGAGCTGGAGAATATGAAAATCGACTGGCAGGCGATAATTGGCAATGTCGGTTCGTTTTTGTCAAGCGGTATGGGAAGCGTGCTGAGCTCCACTGTTTCTGTGGCAAGTACAATTATCGGCGGCGTGGTGAATGCCTTTATCGGTATTGTTTTTGCTATTTATATACTGGCGCAGAAAGAAAAGCTGGGTGCGCAGGGACATCGGATTCTGACTGCCTATCTGCCGGAAAAGGTATGCAGAAAGACCGAGCATGTGCTGGCGCTCCTGCACAAAAACTTCAGCAGTTTTATTTCGGGTCAGTGCGTGGAGGCGGTGATTCTGGGCGCCATGTTTGTCGTGACAATGTCGATTTTCGGGTTTCCCTATGCGCTGCTTATCGGTGTTCTGATTGCTTTTCTGGCGTTGATACCCATTGTGGGCGCTTTTGTGGGCTGCGTGGTGGGCGCATTTTTGATTCTGATGAATGACCCCATGCAGGCGCTTTGGTTTGTGGTACTGTTTCAGGTGCTGCAGCAGATAGAGGGTAATCTGATTTATCCCCGCGTGGTGGGCAATTCCGTGGGTCTGCCCTCCATATGGGTGCTGGCGGCGGTCAGCATAGGCGGCAGTTTGTTCGGTATTGTGGGGATGCTAAGCTTTATTCCCCTGGTGTCTACGGCTTATAGCCTGCTGCGTGACAGCGTGAATGAAAGGAATGCTGCGAAAGTGCGTCTTGCCAAAGAAAAAACAGAACAAAACGAAAAGAAAAAGAAAATACAACGGTAAAATATTTGCCGAAAAATTGTGATAAGGTCTTGATTTTATTCCCAAAACACGGTATAATAACGTTCGTGTTACGGGGTGTGGCTCAGTTTGGTTAGAGCGCTGTCTTAGGGAGGCAGAGGCCGCAAGTTCGAATCTTGTCACTCCGATGGAAAAGTCTGGCATGTGTCAGGCTTTTTCTTTTGTACTTTTGCTTTTGTTATTTCAGCCGGCCTTTTTGCAGTACTTACTGTAACGATCATCAAAAAATTAAGTCCCTTTTAAGTAAAGTGTTGCTGCGACATAACATCGGCAATTTCCACAAAACCAGATTGATGCGGAAATCGAAGTCAGTCTGCAAATTCCGGTGATCGGGCAGTCATCCTCTAATGGATGGCTACCCGCTTTAGGTATTTGGGCCAGTAGTTTTGTTAAACGGCATAGAACAACACCAGTCTGAAAAGGGAAAAAATTAAAGAAAATTAAAGAATATAAGGATTGCAAGAAGTCTTTTCTGTATGGTATTTTAAGTTGTATGAAATATGTAAAGATACCGAAAGGAGTGGCAGTATGAGGAAAACATATTTGGCAGGTATTTTGGCTGCAATGCTGTTATTATCGTCATGTGGCCTGACGGAAGGTAAAACGCCGCAGGTTTTGGGACCGGAAGATATTGGAGAGATTGTGGACGGTTCAGGAGGAAATACGCCGTCAGGTGAAAACGGGCAGGAAAGTATGCCTGCATCTGACCGGACGACGGGAGACGGGATGACGGAGAGGGACAACCTGCCGACACCGGATACCGGCGGAGAGTCGGACGGTGGGACAGAAACACAGCCTCCTGCATCCGTTGGGGAAGAAAACGGATATCATGAAATTTACAGGCAGGCAGTTACAGAGCATACAGGCGAGGCAGTCGTGTTTGCTTTGATTTATCTGGATAGTGATGATATTCCGGAACTGGTTGTCCTTGACAGGGGATATGACAGCTATTCTATTTACACGGTAAAGGACAACGCTTTATTTTGCATGGCGGATTCCCTGACAACGGTAGAGCTGACGTACTTCGAGAGAAGCGGCATTTTGTGTGAATTTTCCAGATGGAATGGCGGCGGTGATGAAGGCGGTTATGGACGCAGCTATTATCAGGTGTCCGTTGACAGTGCCATTACATCGGATACCATACCTGTGCTGCATGATACCTACAATGCAGTTTACAATGACGAAGGGGCATATGCCGGTGCGGGAGTTATCAATTATTATCACATGGAGCAGGAGATTGATGAGACTGCGTATAAGGAGATGGAAAGCAGTCTCGGTATAGTGGAGGGGGAAGACAGGCCTTGTGCCGAAAATGCTGTTGACGGAGAAACGCTGCTTTCACTGTTGGAACGGTAATGTTTCATATTTGTGTATTTGCTGCGCGGATATGGGGAAACGGAGGGGAAAATGCAAGGCTATAACTGCATTATGATTACAATCAAGGCTGTTATGTGGAGGTCTATGCGGGCAGGCTGCAGGAGGAAGTGAAGCTGCGTGAGGAAAAGCATCCGCTGGTATTTTTGGAACTGGAAAAAGAAGACTTCTTTTCGCTGGAAAGGTTTGCAGGGGAAGGCAATATAGGACATATGGTGGAACAGGTGAGGGATTATGGAGAAGGCATCGCAGAAGAATAGGGAGTATAAATCACAGACAGTAAAGAGCGGCAAGACGCAGAGCGCCAATCGGAGAGCGGAGTGCACAGGACGGCAGGACGGCGGAAAACGGGAACAGCAGAGAACAGGCGGCGCACAGAAGTGTCCGGTTGCGAAAAAGTGCGGCGGGTGCAGGGGTTTTGGCTTTTCCTATCAGCAGCAGTTGCAGAAGAAGGCAAAAATACTGGAGGAGCATTGTGGGAAATTTGGCAGGTTTGCGCCGATTATCGGGATGCAGAATCCTTATTATTACAGGAACAAAGTACATGCCGTATTTGGAGAGGACAGGCGGCATAATATCATATCGGGCATTTATGAAGAGGGTACTCACAGGATTGTGCCGGTGGATAGCTGTCTTTTGGAAAATCAGAAGGCAGACGAAATTATCGTATCTATACGCGGGCTGTTAAAATCCTTTAAAATCCGTCCCTATGATGAGGACAGGGGTTACGGGCTGCTGCGGCATGTGCTGATTAGGACGGGGTATGTGACAGGTGAAATTATGGTAGTGCTTGTATTGACTTCCCCCATTTTACCCTCCAAAAATAATTTTGTGAAGGCCTTGTTAAAGCTGCATCCGGAAATCACAACGATTGTGTTGAATGTAAACGACAAGGACACCAGCATGGTTTTGGGAGAAAAGGAAACGGTGCTTTACGGAAAAGGATATATTGAAGATATTCTGGCAGGGAAAAGGTTCCGGATTTCTTCCCGATCCTTTTATCAGGTCAACCCAGTACAGACGGAGAAGCTGTACGGGAAGGCAGTAGCGTATGCCGCGCTGACCGGCAGGGAAACCGTGCTGGATGCGTATTGCGGTACGGGAACAATCGGTCTGATTGCCAGCGATAAGGCAAAAGAGGTCATCGGTGTGGAATCAAATCCTGCCGCCGTCAGGGATGCCATCATAAATGCAAAGCAGAATGGCATCACCAATATTACATTCTATCAAAATGATGCAGGAAAACTAATCGGACAGATGGCAGAGCAGAATGCATCAGTGGATGTGGTGTTTATGGACCCGCCCCGCGCAGGCAGTACGAACATATTCTTGGATGCGCTTGTGAAGCTGAAGCCAAAAAGAATCGTTTATGTCTCCTGCAATCCGGAAACGCTGGCACGGGATTTGCGCTATCTTTTACAAAAAGGATACCGTATGGAGAAAGGAACCGGCGTTGATATGTTTCCGTGGACGGCAAGCATAGAGGCAGTCGTACTGCTCAGCCCGAGAAAACGCTGAGCGGATAGGAAAAGGTAAGGACAAGAGGCGGACGGCAAATGAAAATAGTAAAAATAATCTGGTATTCTTTTTTGGGATTTTTGTCGGTAATGATTTTATTTATATTGGTATGCGCTTTTCATCCCGAACTGACAAAGGCGATAGCGGCATTTTTGTATCCCGACAAAGCAAGTGAATATGCTGTAGGCGGGCAGCCTTCAAATGGGCAGTCCGCAGGCGGACAGTCTGCCGATAACCTGCCCTTGGGCGGACAATCCGCGGAGGGGTGGGGAAATGGGGAAGAGGGCGCTGTGCCGGACGGAACAGGGAATGGGCTTACCTCTGCCTATGTGCCGCCCGTTAAAACGGATATTGTCATACCGGACAATGTATCGGGGAGGAACGGTTATCAGCCGGTTCAGGAAGACAATACGCAGATTGCGGATACGGAAGCGGAGGCGCTGCGGCAGCAGATAGGTACGGGAGAGACGGGGGAAGGGTTGACTTTTGACCCTTTGTATTATCCCTATTACGCCATGCTGAGTGAAAACGGAAAGAGTCTGTACCGTCAGATTTATGCCAATTCCTTACATTTAAACAGTGTTTTTGCCCCTGCGCAGGATATATCCGTGAGCGAAATCAGAAATATTTTTGCGGCAGTTTATAATGACCATCCGGAGCTTTTCTGGCTTCAGACAACTTATACCTGTAAGTACATGATGGATGGGCAGTGTGTGGAAATCGGGTTGCAGTTTAACCGTACCGCTCAGGACTTGGATAATGCAAGGACAGAATTTGAGCAAAAGGCTGCTGAGATTGTAGGCGGGGCGCAGAATCTGGGAAGCGACTATGAAAAAGAAAAATATGTACATGACATGCTGCTTGCAAAGGTGGAATACAGTCTGTCAGCAGAAATGAACCAGAGCGCTTACAGTGCGTTGGTGAACGGAAGAACCGTGTGCGCAGGTTATGCCAGAGCATTTCAGTATTTGATGCAGCAGCTTCAGGTGCCTTGCTATTATTGTACCGGTTTTGCAGGAGAGAACCATGCATGGAATATCATTCTCTTGGAGGACGGCTATTATAATGTGGATACCACATGGGATGATACCGGCGAGGGAGTCTATGATTATTTTAACAAGACGGATGCGGATTATGCGGACACCCACATCAGGCAGGAGCTTTCGGTATACCTGCCGTCATGTAATGGACAGCGTTACCGGACGCAGGAGATAGAGCAGGTAGAAAATCCGGATGGCAGCGGTAGCCTGCGCAGTCTTTCGGATGCAGGAAAAACGGAATCCGATGTGTTAAATTCCATTGCGGATTATTATACGGACTGCTATAACCAGATTGTGCAGAAGGGCAGCGGAACTTACGATTTTTCCAATGTGCTTGGAAATATTGATGTGCTGCAGAGCTGGTATGAGGTTTATGAGAGCGGTGCGTACAGTCAGGGGTATATGGAAGAGGCGGTTCTGGCAGTCGGGGCGGTGAGATGGGAGATGAATCTGCGACTGGAAGAGCTGCAGGGCGGAAGATATTTGGTGACGCACGAGATTACCATATGGTAAGCCCGTGCGCCACAGGGAACACTCATCCTTTTTCTTCGCAGTATTTGCAGCGGTACAGTTCTTTTTCCTCGTCGGCAAGGAAAAAGATATGGGGAAGCTCCTGCTCGATGGAGGTGATGCAGCGGGGATTTTTGCAGCGGATAACATTTTTTATCATCTTAGGGAGCACCAAATCTTTTTTGTCTACAATTTCTCCATCCTTGATAACGTTGACGGTAATGTTGTGGTCGATAAAGGCAAGCACGTCAAGGTCAAGCTGATTGATGTCGCATTCTACTTTTAAAATATCCTTCTTGCCCATTTTATTGCTGCGGGCATTTTTGATAATGGCAACCGTGCAGTCCAGCTTGCCGAGCTGCAGGTGTTCGTAAATATCCATGCTTTTCCCCGCTTTGATATGGTCGAGGACAAAGCCTTCTTCAATTTTTCCTACATTTAACATTTGAATCCTCCTTTTTTCTTTTTAAGCTGCGGAAATTTCCAACAATGTCAGGATAAGCGCCATACGGACGTAGACGCCATACTGTGCCTGCTTAAAGTATGCGGCGCGGGGGTCTGCATCCACTTCGACGGAAATTTCGTTGACTCTGGGAAGGGGATGCAGCACCAGCATGTCGGGACGTGCAAGCTCCATTTTTGCGGTGTCCAGAATATAGAAGTCCTTTAAGCGGACATAATCTTCTTCATTGAAAAAGCGTTCTTTTTGTACGCGGGTCATGTAGAGCAGGTCAAGGGAGGGCATTACATTTTCCAGCCGGATAACTTCCTCGTAGGGGATTCCTTTTTCCTTTAGGGCATCCGTGATATAATCGGGAACCCGCAGCTCTTCCGGCGAGATAAAAACGAAGCGGATACGGGGATAGCGGACCAGCGCATTAATCAGAGAATGTACGGTACGCCCAAATTTTAAATCGCCGCAGAGTCCGATTGTCAGGTTGTCCAGATGTCCTTTCAGGGTGCTGATGGTTAAAAGGTCGGTCAACGTTTGGGTTGGATGCTGATGACCGCCGTCGCCTGCATTGATGACGGGAATGCCGGACTTTTCGGCAGCTACCATGGGAGCGCCTTCCTTTGGGTGGCGCATGGCGCAGATATCGGAATAGCAGGAGATGATACGGATGGTATCCGACACGCTTTCACCTTTTGCCGCGGAAGAACTGGCTGCTTCGGAAAAGCCGAGAACTTCACCGCCCAGGCGGAGCATGGCAGATTCAAAGCTGAGGCGTGTACGTGTGCTTGGCTCGTAAAAACAGGTTGCCAAAATCCTGCCGTCGCAGGCATGGGCATACTTGGCGGGATTTTTCTCGATATCCCTTGCGAGGGTAAACAGCTTTTCCAGTTCTTCTACGGAAAAATCAAGTGGACTCATTAAATGTTTCATAGTTTCCTCCATTTCTACAGTGCAAAGTTTGAAAAACAAAGCCGCAGGTGCGGTTTATGGGGCTTGACAGGCAAAAGCCGGTACAAGCCCGAAAAAAATCGAAGAGATTTTTCTCTTCGATTTTAATTACTATGAAAGATAGGATAGCAAGTCCTCTACGGGCTTGCGTTTAGGAGCAGCCGGTGCTTCTGCGGGATATCCGATGGGAATCAGAGCAGCCAGCTCTCTGTCTTCGGGAAGAGAGAGCAAAGCAGCAGCTTTGGCTTCGTCAAAAATGCCTAAAATAACGCTTCCCAGACCTTGCTCGTAAGCGGCAAGGCAAAAGGCCTCGGTTGCGATGCCGGTGTCGAACATCTGCCAGCCGCCCTCCTTTGGAGTGCTGAAAGAACCATCCCGCTCAAAGCCGCTTCTGTTTTTGATAAAGGTAACGGCAATCAGCAGGGGCGCATTCCGTATGATTTCACCATTTTTGGCATAAGCGGAAGTACATTCGGAAGCAATTTTGTCCTTTAATGCACCTTCCACGGCGATGTAGCGTACAATCTGTGTGTTTTTCCAGCTCGGGGCATAGGATGCGCTCTCCACGATATCGGTGAGTACCTCCCGCGCTATGGGCTTGTCCGTAAACTGGCGTATGCTTCTGCGTCCTTTGATACATTCGTTGGCTGTCATAAGAATCCTCCTGCAATGAGAACTGTTCCGCTTTGTTTCTTGGCATATTATAGCATAAGTACGGCGGGGAAGCAATGAAAAGAAGCCAAAAGAGTATTGTAAATGGCGGAAAATCTTTTATAATGAAATATATCAATCATCAGGATGAAAAGAGGGGCATTTTTATGTTTACAAATCAGGACGTTATCGGGATTGCAATGCAACAATCCGCGTGGGATATTCACTGCAGGGCGGAAGATTTTTTGAAAGAAGAAAATGTCATTGTCCGTTCCGAAATCGGCGCATTGGCTAGAAAGTATTATAAAGAGCCGATTGCCTGTAATCTTGTTTCTTACGGGAATAATGTAGTAGCCTCCGTGAAAGAGGAATATGAAAAAACAGTGGAAGAGTATATTGGAAAGTTTGCATTTTACCGATGTTTTGAAACCCCGAATATGCATTGGCTTGATGACAGAATGAGGGAATACGGACAGCGGGTTTGCTTTATGGCGGAATATTTTCTGCCAAATATGGAAAGAATGCGGCGTTTTTCCTGCGAGTATGAGATGCGCGTTTTAACGCAGGAGGATTTTGAGGGGCTGTATTTGCCTGAATGGAGCAATGCTTTATGTGAAGAGAGAAAGGAATTGGACATTCTGGGCGTCGGCGCATATGAAAAGGGCAGGCTGATTGGTCTGGCGGGCTGCTCCGCCGACTGTGCGGGCATGTGGCAGATTGGCGTGGACGTATTGCCTGCATACCGCAAAAAGGGAATTGCGGCGGCGCTGACTAGCAATCTGGCAATGGAAATTCTGGAAAGAGACAAGGTTCCCTTTTATTGCTGTGCATGGTCGAATATCCGCTCAGCCAAAAACGCAGTCAAAAGTGGTTTTGCGCCTGCATGGGTAGAGATGACGGTCAAGCCGAAAACAGTGGTTGCGGAAATGAATCAATAGTGTAAGGGCGGGGAGGCGTTTCCTTTTCTGCCGCTTGCATCTTGGCGGGGATTCCATTATAATAGAGAAAAGAATGAAACAGTACTACAGAAGCGGGAGGCAGAATATGGCAAAAGAACAGGAGCAGGATGTTGTATACAAAGAAAGAAAAAGATGGTTGTTTTTCGGGCTGCCCTTTACCTTCACCAAATATATCATCAAGGACGATATGCTTACCATCAATCAGGGTTTTCTAAAAAAGGTGGAAAACGACTGTTATATGTATAAGGTACAGGATGTGGAGCATACGGCAAGTCTTGGCGAGCGTATTTTTGGTATGGGTACCATTACCTGCTATACAGGGGATACGACACATCCGAAGCTGATTTTGGAGCATGTGAAGCGTTCCAAGGAGATTAAAAATTATATTTTGGAAGCGTCCGAGGCTGCCCGTATGAGAAGACGAACCTTGAATACGCTGGATATCGGCGCAGGTGGAGTGGACGATTTGGACGACTTGGATTCTTAACTGCATAGATGGGTTAATCGACAGGACGGTGGTTGCTTCCCCCGTCCTGTTTACGGCTTGCGGCATGGCAGAAACCGGTATCCTCGCAGGCAGACCGGCAAGCCGCGTGTCAGTCGGCAGTACTTTTCTGTTGACTTGGACAGTCATCTTCTGAAATCAGGCGTTCAAAGAGCAGTCCTGCCATAAACCAGAAGGGCAGGTAGTCGAGACGTATGATTTTTTTGATATGCCATTTGGAGCGGCTGTAGTCCCATGGGCAGATATCCTTTTTGTTTAAAAGGGTTCCGGTGATAAATTCGCCTGTAAAAATCAGCGCCGCATAGGATAAGCCTCTGACAAAGGGAGATTTTTTTTTGAGAAGGCGGCTGACGGGAGCTAAAAAGCAGGCGCAGCCGTAAATGGGAAACATCCAGATGGAGGTATTTCCGGTTAGCTTGAATTGCCGTCTTCTGAAGGAATTTAGGGCGGTAAAGGTGATTTCCATGCACCAGCCCAGAATACCGCAGTGAATAAAATTATGGATATACTTTTTCATAAGGAAGAGTATGTCCCCAAAAGGAAGAAATATACAATGAATTTTAAACAGACGCTTGCATATATGGAATCAATTAAAAATTATGGCATTGTGCCGGGACTTTCTACCATTAAAAAGCTTTGCGAGAGACTTGGGAACCCGCAGGATAAGCTTTCCTTTGTACATATTGCGGGTACAAACGGAAAAGGCTCCGTGCTGGCTTTTTTGTCTTCTATCTTAAAATGTGCCGGTTATAAGGTGGGAAGCTATCACTCTCCGGCGGTGTTTTATGACTGCGAGCGGTTTCAGATAAATGGGCGTGCCATTAGTAAAAAGGCATTCTGCGAATGTGTGGAGGAGGTAAAAAACGCCTGTGATTTTATGGTGGAAGAAGGGTTTGCACATCCCACGCCTTTTGAGGTGGAGACGGCGGCGGCATTTTTGTATTTTGCAAAAAATGCCTGCGATATAGTGGTGCTGGAGACCGGAATGGGCGGCAGGGAAGATGCGACCAATCTGGTCAATACAACGAAAGCGGCGGTATTGACACCCATCAGTATGGACCATATGCAGTTTTTGGGGAATACGCCGGAAAGAATCGCCGCACATAAGGCGGGGATTATAAAAGACGGATGTTATGTTATAACAGCGGAGCAGGAGCCGGATATTTTGAAAGTGATAGAGCAGGAAGCGGCGCAAAAAAAATGCTCTCTTACGATAGTTGGCAGGGCGCAGAAAGTGAAGTATGGGCTGGAAAAGCAAAGGTTTTCTTATCAGGACGTGTCGGGGAGGCGTTTTGAAGGGCTGGAAATTTCCCTTGCCGGAAAGCATCAGGTGGAAAATGCGGCGCTGGCGGTAGAAACGGTGGGCAGGCTGGCGGAGTGCGGCTATCCTGTATCCGAGAGGCAGCTTTGCAAGGGATTGGCAAGCGCCGTATGGCAGGGCAGGTTCCAAATCATTGCAAAAAGACCGCTCTTTATTCTGGACGGTGCACACAATGAGGACGCGGCAAAAAAACTTGCCCGGTCCATTCGGTTTTATTTTACAAATAAAAAAATTGTTTATATAATGGGAATGTTGAAGGATAAGGAATGTGAAAAAGTGGCGGCGGAAACCTGCGCCTATGCGGAGCAGATTATTACCGTGACGCCGCCGGACAATCCCCGCGCGCTGCCTGCTTTGGAGCTGGCACAGATAGTGCGGGAGTATCATCCGCATGTGACGGCGGCGGGAAGTCTGGAGGAGGGCGTGGAGATGGCGTATCTTCTGGCGGATAAAGAAGACGTCATACTCTGCTTCGGTTCTTTATCCTATCTGGGGCGTATGGCGGAAATTGTGCGGGAGAGACAGGAAAACGTGCATACGGAAAAGAATATGCATGTGGGAAAGAAAGCCTGACAGAAAAGTAAAGTGGGCAGGAAGACAGGCGGCAGCCTGCGGCTGTCCGGAGGTGTGACATGGATAAGAAAAAAATAGAAGCCGGAGTCAGAATGATTCTGGAGGGATTGGGGGAAGACGCGGACAGAGAAGGTCTGCGGGAAACGCCGGAGCGGATAGCGAGAATGTACGAGGAAATTTTTGCAGGTACCCATGCGGATGCGGCGCTGCATCTGCAGAAGACTTTTTCTGCTTCCGGCAGCGACATGGTGTTGGAAAAGGATATTGTGTTTTATTCCACCTGTGAGCATCATATGATGCCCTTTTATGGCAAGGCGCATATTGCCTATATACCGGACGGCAGAGTGGTAGGCTTGAGCAAGCTGGCGCGGACGGTTGAGGTGTTTGCAAAGAGGCTGCAGATACAGGAGCAGATGACGGGGCAGATTGCAGATGCCGTTATGCAGCATTTACAGCCGAAAGGCGTAATGGTGGCGGTGGAGGCGGAGCACATGTGCATGACTATGCGGGGGGTGAAAAAGCCCGGGAGCAGAACGCTTACGTTTTCCTCTAAGGGTGTGTTTGCCGTAGATTACCGCCTGCAGGAGCAGTTTTTCAGGCTGCTGGAGTTGACACCATGAGTAGAATAGACGCGATTATCAGACATCCGGTGTTTATCGGGCATATGGAAAAGAATGAGGCGGCGGAGCAGGGCAGAATTTTTTGCCGTCACGATATGGGGCACCTTTTGGATGTGGCGCGGATTGCCATGCTTTTGAATCTGGAAGAAGGGCTGGGGCTTACGAAGGAGCTTCTCTACGGAGCAGCTCTTTTGCATGATATCGGCAGACATGAACAGTATGAAAGCGGTACGCCCCATGAGGAGGCGGGTGCGCAGATTGCTCCGGCAATCCTTGCGGATTGTGGCTATGACGAAAAGGAAACATGTGTTATTACAGAGGCAATCCGGATGCACAGAAATAAGGCGATAGCGGAATGCGCGGATTTAAAGGGCGTCTTGTACAGGGCGGATAAACTGAGCCGCCCTTGTTTTTGCTGTAAGGCGGAAAGTGCCTGTAACTGGAAAGAAGAAAAGAAAAATAAGCATCTGCGTCTATAAGCGGGCGCTTTTTTGCCTCGGCAAAGCTTTTGGGCATCTATGCTGAGGCGGGTGTTTGGACGCAGCCGTCCGGGAATGGAGGAGAGTATGAAAATAGGCAATAGAGACTATAAAGAGCATGGAAAAACATATGTTATGGGAATTTTAAACATAACGCCTGATTCTTTTTCTGACGGCGGGAAATGGAACGACATGGACAGGGCACTTTTTCACGTAGAGGAGATGGTGCGGGAAGGAATGGATATTCTGGATGTTGGCGGGGAATCTACCAGACCCGGGTACACACTTCTTGGTGAGGAAGAGGAAATCGCCCGCGTAACGCCGGTGATACGGGCGGTGAAAGAGCGTTTTGATGTGCCTGTTTCACTGGATACCTATAAAGGCGGCGTGGCAAAGGCAGGGATAGAAGCAGGCGCAGACTTGATAAATGATATCTGGGGACTTAAGTATGATGATAAAATAGCACATGTTATAGCAAAAAGCGGTCTGCCATGCTGCTTGATGCACAATCGGAAAGAGCCCAATTATCGGGACTTTATGCAGGATGTCGGTGCGGATTTGGCGGAGACATTGCGGCTTGCAGAAACTGCCGGTATTGCTGCAGAACGGATTATTCTGGACCCGGGAGTGGGATTCGGCAAGACTTATGCGCATAATTTGCAGATAATCAATGCTTTGGAGGAGCTGCGTATCTTTGGCTGCCCGCTGCTTTTGGGCGCCAGCCGCAAGTCCGTCGTTGGACTTACGTTGGATTTACCTGTCACAGAGCGGTTGGAGGGCACGCTGGCGACAACGGTGATTGCCGTTATGAAGGGCTGTTCCTTTGTGCGGGTACATGATGTAAAAGAGAATGTGCGTGCCATCCGGATGACGGAGGCAGTTTTGTACAGTTGATGAGGGTTGCGATAGTCGGAAGCCGTATAATTCGAAACCGGCAAGCGGGAGATTCGCAAATATTCGGATATAGATGAAGGCAGGAGGTGTGGAATATGCAGGGTATGGGTACAGGGGAAAATCTGCAGAATGAAACCATGTATGATGAAATCAGGATAGATAATCTGGAAATTTTTGCGCATCATGGCGTATTTCCTGAGGAGAAGGAAAAAGGACAGCTTTTTTATGTTAATGTCGTACTCTATGAAAGTCTGCGGGAGGCAGGGCAGAAGGATGATTTGAGGCTTTCTACGGATTATGGGGACGTTTGCCTGTTTTTAAAGGAGGAATTGACGAAAGACACGTGTGATTTAATTGAGGCGGCAGCGGAGCGGGCAGCGGAGGCACTTCTTTTGCATTATTCGCGGGTGAAAGCGCTTTCTCTGGAGCTGAGAAAGCCAAAGGCGCCGATTCCTATGCCTTTTGACGCTGTCTCCGTTAAACTATTTCGCGGCTGGCACAGGGCGTACGTGGCGTTTGGCTCGAATATGGGCGACAGCAGGGCGTATATAGAGGGCGCCGTAAAGGAGATAAAAGAGGACAGGCTGGTAAAGAATATAAAGGTCAGCAGTGTGATTGTGACAAAGCCCTATGGCGGTGTGGAGCAGCCGGATTTTTTAAATGGCGCGATGCAGGTGGATACGTTGTATACGCCCCATGAGCTGTTAGAGCGGCTGCACGAATTGGAGCAGGCGGCGGGGCGGGAGCGGACGCTGCGCTGGGGGCCTAGGACTCTGGACTTGGATATTTTGTTTTATGATAAACTGGTCTATGAGGACGAAGCACTGATAATACCCCATGCGGATATGGCAAACAGGGATTTTGTGCTAAGACCGATGGCGGAGCTTGCGCCTTTTTTCAGACATCCCGTGTATGGCAGAACCATGGCGGAGATGCTGGCGCAATATGAAAAGCGGGATTCAGGTGCTAAAAGCCCTGACGGAAGCAATGAATGCCAATTTGCATAAAAGAATTGGTGCGCGGGAAGAAAAGGAGTTGGCGGTTATGCAGAAGATAGGGATACTGGAGGATGATGCCGCGCTTCGGCGTGAACTGAAATATTTTTTGGAGACGAACGGGTATGAGGTACAGCTTTTTCTGGCTGAGGAGTATGCGGACGGAACGGAGGAAGAGCTGCTTGCGGCGATGGCGGAGAGCGGCTGCCATCTTCTGCTTCTGGATATCGGTCTGCCGGGCTTTGACGGGCTGCATTTATTGCGAGCATTCTGCAGCAGCACGGAAATTCCGGTGATTATGATAACCAGTCAGAATACGGAGCTTGTGGAGCTTATGAGCATCCACAATGGCGCCGATGATTTTTTGACAAAGCCCTTTGCACCACAGCTTCTGCTCGCGCATATGGAAGCAGTGATGAAACGCGTCTACAAGGAAACGAAGGCGCAGGATGTCCGGCGTGTCATTAGCAGGAAAGAGGAAGCAGATAGCAGGGAGTTTATACTGGAGCTTTCGAAGGGGCGGATAGTGTGCGGAGAGAAGCAGGCGGAGCTCAGTAAAAATGAACTGCAGCTTTTACAGGTGCTGGTGAAAAAGCAGGGAGAAATTGTGAGCCGCGACGAACTGATGAATGCGCTCTGGGACAACTGTATGTTTGTGGATGACAATACGCTTACCGTCAATGTAACCAGATTGAAGGGAAAGCTGGAAAGTATCGGCGTGGCGGGCGCTATTGCGACGAAGAGAGGAATGGGATATCAGTTGTTATGAAATATATGGCTTATCTGAAGGAGCATTATGTGTGGGCAGGGCTGTTTGGATGGCTGCTTTTTTCCATAGAGGTTTTTTTGCTGACCGTCTCCGGCGGCGGGTGGCTTGGTATCTATGTGGGACTCAGCCTGTCCGCAGCTTTTTTTGCGGGTACTTTTCTGGAGTACAGGCAAAAAAAGAGGTATCTGGCGGAAATGCAGGCGCTGACGGACGGGCTTGACAAGAAGTATTTGCTGCCGGAGATGCTAAAACCAAACGGCAGTCAGGAAACGCGGATACTGCATGAAATTATGCGCAGCGTCAGCAAGAGTATGTACGAGCATGTGGCAGATTATGAGAGAACCAGCAGAGAATATAAGGAATATGTCGAGATGTGGATTCATGAGGTCAAGGTGCCCATTGCGGCTGTGCGCATGATACTGGCAAACAGCGAGGCGGAAAATGCGGCACTTTTGGAGGAAACCGACAGGCTGGAGGGCTATGTGGAGCAGGCGCTCTACTATGCAAGAAGTGAAGCAGTGGAGAAGGATTACCTGATTCGGAAGGTGGGGCTGCAAAGGCTGGCAGAAGAGGCGTTATTGGCAAAAAAACGCCAGCTTTTAAAGAAGCATACGCTGATAGAGCTTGACGGACTGGATATCACGGTCTACAGCGACGGGAAATGGCTGGCTTTTATCCTGAATCAGCTATTGGATAACAGTATCAAGTATGCGAAAGAGGAAAACCTTGCGCTGCATATTTGGGCCGAGGAGGAAAAAGAGCGGGTGCTGCTTCACGTAAAGGACAATGGCATTGGGGTAAAGGCGGAGGAGATGACAAGGGTTTTTGACAAGGGATTTACAGGGACAAATGGCAGACGGCATAAAAAATCTACGGGAATCGGTCTTTACCTCTGCAAAAAGCTGTGCGGCAGGCTGGGGCATGATATTCTGTTTTCTGCAAAAGAAGGAGAAGGAAGCGAAGTAACCATTGTATTCCCCAAAACAGGGTATACGGAAGAGGTCAGACGGTAAAGCTTACAATTTTGTAAGCTTTTCGTAAGGTAAGGCTATGGCAGGAGGTGTTTTGTTCTTTTAAGATAAAACCGTAACGGTAATAGTGGTTGGTAATTGGAAGAAGAAAGGAAGAAAATCATGCATACGGTTTTACAGGTAGATAATGTGGAGAAGTATTATGGCAGTAAAGGGAATCTGACGAAGGCGCTGGAGGAGGTGAGCTTTCGGGTTGACAAAGGCGAATTCGTGGGGATCATGGGGGCGAGCGGCAGCGGCAAGACGACGCTGTTAAACTGTATTTCCACCATAGACAGGGTGACGGGCGGACATATCTTTGTGAACGGCAGGGATATCACGGAATTAAAGGGAAATGCCCTGAACCGGTTTCGGAGGGAAGAGCTTGGCTTTATTTTTCAGGATTTCAATCTGTTAGATACGATGACGGCTTATGAAAATATTGCGCTTGCGCTTTCCATTCAGGGAAAGAAGAGCAAAGAAATTGCAAAACGGGTGAATGCGATTGCGGGACAGCTTGGTATTGCGGAGGTTTTGCAAAAATATCCCTATCAGATGTCAGGCGGGCAGAAGCAGCGCGTGGCGAGTGCGCGGGCAGTGGTGACGGACCCCATGCTGGTGCTGGCGGACGAGCCCACGGGAGCGCTCGATTCTAAGGCGGCGAGACTGCTTTTAGAGAATTTTACGTATTTAAACGATCAGCTTTTGGCGACGATTCTGATGGTGACGCACGATGCTTTTACGGCAAGCTATGCTTCCAGAATCATTTTTATCAAGGATGGGCGTATTTTCACGGAGCTTCGAAGAGGAGAGGAAGAAAGCAGGCGTTCTTTCTTCAATAAAATCATAGATGTAGTGTCTTTGCTGGGAGGTGAGTTGAACGATGTTGTTTAAGCTTTCCGTCAAAAACATGAAAAAAAGCATGAAGGATTATGCGATTTACTTTTTGACCCTGATTTTGGGCGTTGCCATTTTTTATGTGTTTAATGCGCTGGACGGGCAAAAGGCCATGCTGGGCCTAAGCCAGTCGGGATATCAGATGGTAAACCTGATGGTGCAGATGATTTCGCTGGTGTCGGGGCTGGTTGCCTTTATTCTTGGATTTCTGATTGTGTATGCCAACAATTTCCTGATTAAGCGCAGAAAAAAGGAATTTGGCGTATATATGATGCTGGGCATGGGAAAAGGGGGAATTTCCGGCATCTTATTTGGAGAAACGATACTGATTGGGATTCTCTCGCTGGGCGTGGGACTTCTACTGGGCGTATTCGCTTCCCAGTTTATGTCCATTTTGGTAGCAAAGCTCTTTGAGGCGGACGTAACGGCATATACCTTTACTGTTTCCGTGGCGGCGGTAAAAAAGACGATTCTCAATTTCTGTATTATGTACGTGATTGTACTGGTGTTTAACGCGTTCTCTATTTCCCGCTATAAGCTGATAGATTTGTTTCAGGCAAGCCAGAAGGGGGAAAAGCAGACCATGAAAAACACCGGACTTGCGGTGGTGGTTTTTCTGCTTGCTGCCGGTATCTTGGGTTATGCGTACTATCAGGTGGCATACAGGTCGGAGACGGTGACGCAGGAGCGCGCCGCATTACTGATTGCCATGGGCTGTGTGGGGACTTTTCTGGTATTCTGGTCGCTTTCCGGCTTTCTGCTCAAGCTTTTACAGCGGTTTAAGGGAGTGTACCACCGGAATCTGAATACCTTTGTATTGCGCCAGCTTTCAAGCAATATCAATACGGCGGTATTTTCGATGACGGTCATCTGCTTGCTTTTGTTTGCTACCATCTGCGCTTTCTGTTCGGGCATGAGCATGAACAATTCCTTGCGGACTGCCCTTAGGGAGATGACGCCCGTTGATATCTGCGTGCAGAAGCTGATGAGCCTGCCGGCGGAAGGAGATTTCAGTGAGGCGCAGAGGCAAAACGGAGAGAAAACGGTGTTGGAAGCACTTGCAGATTTTGGCTTTGCAGAGGAAAATCTGCGTGAATACGTGGAAATCAGTATATATCGTACAAAGGATCTGACATTTGGCACCATGCTCGGCGCATACGAGGAGCAGCTCAGGGCACAGTTTCCCTTTGTCAACATGAACACGACAGAGGACATTGTCGGCGTATCCGAGTACAACAAGGTAGCGGCGTTATATGGAACTAAGACCTATACGCTTGCGGAGGACGAATATCTGATACTGTGCGATTTTTCCAATATGGCAAATATGCGGAATCTGGCGCTTTCCGGCGGGGAGCAGATTACAATCGGCGCCCATACGTTAAAGCCGCGTTTTGCGGAATGTCAGGAGGGATATCTCGCCATGAGTGCAAGCCATATCAATGCAGGGATTGTGATTGTGCCCGATGCGGTGATAGAAGCGGAGCTTGGCGGAACACTTTCTCTGGCAGAACATTTTCTGGCGGGCAATTATGCGGCAGAAACCAAGGAAGAAAAGCAGATGATAGAGAATATTCTGCTTGATGTGCCAAAGGAAACTGAGAAGGAATATGCCGGTTTTGATGCAATGACAAGAATATCCATCTATGAGTCGGCGACAGGGCTGGCGGTTATCATTACCTTTGTAGTGCTCTATCTGGGTATTATCTTCCTGATTTCCGGCGCGGCGCTGCTTGCGCTGAAGGCATTGTCAGAGAGCACGGACAGTAAGGCGCGCTATGAAATTCTGCAAAAGGTGGGCGCGGATGAAAAAATGATTCACAGGGCGCTTTTGCTGCAGCTTTTGATATTTTTCCTGCTGCCGCTTTTAGTCGCCATGATTCATTCGATATTTGGTATGCGGTTTATACGGTTTATGCTTTCTATTTTTAATCAGGGAGACATGCTTGCAAGCGTAGGTGTGACGGCGGCGATTCTGCTTGTTATCTACGGCGGCTACTTTCTTGCTACCTATTATGGAAGCAGGCGGATTATAGAAGAAAAGTAAGCGGAAACGGCAGGAGAAGCGATATCCCGAAAAATCTGTAAATTTTGTTGTTTTTCTAGTAGCGTTTGGCAGGTAACTTGTGTTACAATGAAAAGAGCTTTTGCAAAATAAAACTTTGACGCGCTAAAGAGCAGCATTGTGGATTTGGGAGGATATCGCATGATTTGGTCAAAAGAGGAAACTCTTTCAAGGGAGGAAATCGAAGCCATCCAGCTTACCCGCCTTATGCAGACGGTAAGGCAGGTGTGGGAGAAGGTGCCCCCCTATAGGAAAAAGATGGAAGAAGCGGGTGTAAGACCCGAGGATATAAAGAGCCTGAAGGATTTGTCGAGGCTGCCCTTTGTCACAAAACAGGACATGCGCGACAACTATCCCTTTGGGCTCTTTGCCGTGGATAAGGAGGAGCTTGTGCGGATACATGCCTCCAGCGGCACCACAGGCAAGCCCACGGTGGTAGGGTATACGAAAAGGGATTTGCAGATGTGGACGGAGTGCGTCTCCCGTATTGCGGCGATGGGAGGCGCGACAAAGAAGGATGTGGCGCAGATATGCTTTGGTTACGGTATGTTTACCGGTGCATTGGGGCTTCACTACGGCCTGGAAAATATTGGCGCCGCCATGGTGCCTTCCTCCACGGGCAATTCCGAAAAGCAGATTATGTATATGCAGGATTTTGGCACGACGCTTTTGGTAGCGACCCCTTCCTATGCCCTGCGGCTGGCGGAGGTTGCGCTTTCCATGGGAATCGATCCCGCAAAGGACTTAAAGGTAAAAATCGGTCTTGTGGGAAGCGAGCTTTTGACGGATGCCATGCGTGCGGAGATGCATAAGCTCTGGGGGGAGGATATGCTGGTAACCTCCAATTACGGCATGAGCGAGCTGATGGGTCCCGGCGTATCGGGTGAATGTCAGTATTTGGACGGTATGCATATCAACGAGGATTATTTTATCCCTGAGATTATCGACCCCAAGACCGGAGAGGTATTGCCTGCAGGCGAAAAGGGCGAGCTGGTGATTACCTGCATCTATAAAGAAGGACTTCCCCTTATCCGTTATCGGACAAAGGACGTGACAAGGCTGATTTACGAGCCCTGCAAATGCGGGCGCACCACCTGCCGCATGGAAAATCTGGACGGCAGGACGGACGACATGCTGAAAATCAGAGGGGTCAACGTATTCCCCAGCCAGATTGAGGAGGTCATTCTCGGCATAGAAGAAATCGGACCGCACTACGAGATTATCCTGACCCGTGAAAATCATACGGACAGAATGGAAATCAGGGTGGAGCTCTTGAAGGCGACTGACGTATTCAGGGAGCTGGAGGCAATCGAGAGGAAAATCAAGAATAAGCTGCGCATTGTGCTGGGGCTGGATGCCAAAATCAGTCTGGAATCTCCCAACACCTTGCAGCGTTTTGAGGGAAAAGCAAAAAGAGTAAAGGATTTGAGAAAGGAAATATAGTCGTGGCAGAGAAAAAAATCATGTTGGGAAATGAAGCGATTGCAAGGGGCGCTTACGAGGCGGGCGTGAAGGTTTCCGCGGCGTATCCCGGAACCCCGAGCACGGAAATCAGCGAAAATATAGTAAAATATCAGGAGATTTACGCGGAGTGGTCGCCCAATGAAAAGGTGGCGATGGAGGTGGCAATCGGCGCTTCCATCAGCGGCGTGCGCGCGCTTGCATCCATGAAGCACGTGGGCGTCAATGTGGCAAGCGACCCGCTCTATACCATTTCTTATGCAGGCGTGGGCGGCGGTCTGGTGCTGGTGGCGGCGGACGACCCGGGGCTGTACAGTTCCCAGAACGAGCAGGATACCAGATGTGTGGCGAGAGCCGCTCTTGTGCCTGTAATAGAACCCTCCGACAGCGCGGAGGCAAAGGAATTTATGAAATTTGCCTATGAAATCAGCGAAAAATATGATACGCCGGTAATTGTCAGGACGACCACAAGGCTTTCCCACTCACAGGGCGTTGTAGAGCTTGGTGAGAGGACAGAGCCTGCGGATAAGCCTTATACCCGTAATCCGGCGAAATATGTAATGATGCCGGCAAACGCAAAGGGGCGGCATGTGTATGTAGAAGAGCGTATGAAAAGGCTTTCGGAGGACGGCGCGGATTTTCCCATCAACAGGGCGGAATACAGGGATACTTCTATCGGCTTTATCACGAGCGGCATTCCCTATCAGTATGTGCGGGAGGCATGTCCCGACGCTTCTGTGCTGAAGCTGGGCATGGTGCATCCGCTGCCGAAAAAAATGATTGCAGAATTTGCCTCCAAGGTGGAGAAGCTTTACATATTTGAAGAGCTGGAGCCTGTGATTGAGGAACAGGTGCGCGCATGGGGCATCGACGTCATCGGCAAGGAGGCTTTTACCGTACAGGGAGAATACAGCGCCAATCTGCTGCGCGGGGTGCTTTACGGTGAAGACAGCAGCGTGCGTGAGGCAGAGCAGGTGCCTGCAAGACCGCCCATCCTGTGCCCGGGCTGTCCCCACAGAAGTGTATTTTCCGTATTGAATAAGCTGAAAATTCATGCGGCGGGAGATATCGGCTGCTATACATTAGGTGCGGTAGCGCCCTTAAATGTTATCGACACGACCGTGTGCATGGGCGCCAGCATTTCCACTCTGCACGGCATGGAGAAGGCAAAAGGGAAGGACTATATCAAAAACTGGGTTGCAGTGATAGGCGACTCCACTTTTATGCATACGGGTGTCAATTCCCTGATGAATATGGTTTACAATCAGGGAAGCGGTACGGTAATTATCTTGGACAATTCCACAACGGGCATGACGGGGCATCAGGACCATGCGGCAACCGGAAAAACGCTGATGGGCGAGGTGGTGCCGGCTATCAATATCTACCATTTGTGCAAGGCAATGGGCATCGAGCATGTGCAGGAAATCGACGCCTTTGATTTAAGGGCGTTAGAGCAGGCGGTAAAGGAGGAGACAAAACGGGATGCAGTCTCCGTGATTATTACGAAGGCGCCCTGCGTACTCTTAAAGGGCAATGTGTTCCCCAATGTATGCAGGCCCCTGCCGGAAAAATGCAGAAAGTGCGGCGCATGTCTGCGTCCGGGATGTCCGGCGCTGACGAAAAATGCGGACGGCACCATTGCCATAGATGAAACCATGTGTAACGGCTGCGGGCTGTGTCAGAAGCTTTGTGCGTTTGATGCAATCGCATGTGAAAAGAGATAGAGCGGGAGGCAGGAATTGTGGAGACGAAAAATATTATGATTGTCGGCGTGGGCGGACAGGGCACGCTGCTCACCAGCCGTATTTTAGGCGGCATCACGGTGCGCGCCGGCTATGATGTAAAATTATCCGAGGTACACGGCATGGCGCAGCGGGGCGGAAGTGTGGTAACGTTTGTCCGCTATGGCAGTGAAGTGGCGGAGCCTATCGTGGAGGAAGGCTGCGCGGACGTGCTGATAGCCTTTGAGCGGTTAGAAGCGCTGCGTTACGCTCATTTTTTAAAAAAGGATGGCGTGATTGTGGTAAACGACTGGCGCATCGAGCCGATTACGGTGGTGACAGGCGCGGCGGCTTATCCGGAAAATATCATAGAAAAGCTTAGGGAGAGCCATCAGGTGTATGCAGTAAACGCCATGTAGGAAGCGGAAAAGCTGGGCAATGTAAAGGCGTTTAATGTTATTGTGCTGGGGCTGGCAGCGCGGCATATGGACTTTGATAAAAATCTGTGGCTTGACGTAATAGCAAAGACGGTGCCGCCGAAAACGGTGGAGATTAACCAGAGGGCGTTTTTGCGGGGGTTGTATGGTTAGAGAAATTGCGGAGAACGAGTTAAATGAATTGTTGGCGTTGTATTTGTTTTTGCATGAGGATTCGATACCTGAAATGACGGGGCATTTGCAGAGCACGTGGGATACGATTATGCGGGATAAAAACCATCATATTATTGTGAATGAGGTAGACGGTAAAATAGTGTCTTCCTGTGTCTGCGTGACGATTCCCAATCTGACAAGGCATGTCAGACCCTATGCATTTATAGAAAACGTTGTCACCCATGCAGATTACAGAGGAAAGGGATATGCAGCGGAATGCTTACATTATGCCAGAGAAATAGCCCAAAAAGCAAACTGCTATAAAATGATGCTGCTGACCGGTTCCAAGAAAGAGACAACGCTCCGATTCTATGAAAATGCAGGCTATAACAGCACGGATAAAACGGCTTTTATTCAGTGGCTGGAATAAAAAGTGAAATTATGCAGTATGAGAAGGAGAATGGACATGATATGGAATGAGACGAAGGAGTGCATGAGCAGGGATGAGATGACGGTGCTGCAGAGTGCACGGCTGGTAAAAACGGTGGACAGGGTGTATCACAACGTTCCGTTTTACCGCAAAAAGATGCAGCAGCTTGGCATTGAGCCTGGGGACATACGGGAGATTGCGGACTTGCCGAAGCTGCCCTTTACTACGAAGAGTGATTTGCGGGACAATTATCCGTTTGGACTGTTTGCAGTTCCGCAGTCGGAGATTGTACGGGTACATGCCTCAAGCGGTACGACAGGCAAGGCAACGGTGGTAGGTTATACCAGAAGAGACTTGGAAATCTGGAGTGAGTGTGTGGCGAGAGCACTCAGCATGGCGGGCGTAACAAGAGATGATGTGATTCAGGTGGCGTACGGCTACGGGCTCTTTACCGGAGGGCTTGGCGCCCACGGCGGCGCGGAGAAGTTAGGCGCCATGGTGGTGCCCATGTCTACGGGCAATACCAAAAAGCTGACGACCATGATGAAGGATTTTGGCGTTACCGCCATCGCCTGTACGCCTTCCTATCTGCTGCATATTGCGGAGACCTTAGAGGAAGCGGGGGATATTCCCCATATTAAACTGAAGGCTGCTGTCTGCGGCGCGGAGCCGTGGACGGAAAACATGAGAAAGCAGATTGAAAACAAGCTGCACATCAATGCCCATGATATTTACGGGCTCAGCGAGGTGATGGGACCGGGTGTGGCGTGTGACTGCCGTTTCCACAAGGGCCTGCATGTTTACGAGGACCATTTCCTGCCGGAAATCATCGACCCTGAGACGCTTGCGCCTTTGCCGGCGGGCGAGACGGGAGAGCTGGTATTTACTACCATCACCAAGGAAGGGCTTCCTCTTTTGCGCTACCGCACCAGAGACCTAACCAGCATTGACTATACGCCCTGTGAGTGCGGCAGAACCCTTGCCAGAATCAGCCGTTTCAAGGGACGCTCCGACGATATGCTGATTATCCGCGGCGTCAATGTGTTCCCGTCCCAGATAGAGGCTGCGCTGCTTGAAATGGGAGAGACGACCCCTCACTATATGATGGTGGTAGACAGGGTAAACAATCTGGATACGCTGGAAGTGCAGGTAGAGGTGGAGGAAAGATTTTTCTCAGATGAAATTAAAGAGCTGGAGAAACTGACGAAGAAGATAGCGACGGTAATCCAGCACGCCATCGGGCTTGCCGTGAAGGTAAAGCTGGTGGAGCCAAAGAGCATTGAAAGAAGCATGGGCAAAGCGGTTCATGTCATTGATAAACGAAAACTGGTTTAAGGAAGGAGGAGCTTATGTATATCAAACAGTTATCGGTTTTTATTGAAAACAGGGAGGGAAGACTGGAGGAGGTGCTTGACGTCCTAAAGAAGAGAGATGTGAATATTGTTTCCTTAAGTCTGGCAGATACCAGTGATTACGGATTGCTGCGGCTTTTGGTGACGAAACCGGAGGAGGGAAAGGCGGCTCTTTTAGAAAACGGTTTTTCCGCCATGCTGACGGATGTGCTGGGCATCAAGCTCAGGCACAGGGTAGGGCAGTTACAGGAGCTTTTGGAGGTTATCTGTAAGTCCCATATTAATATCGAGTATATGTACGCGCTCTCTACTGGCACGGATGATGCCTCCATCGTAATTAAGACCTCCGATTTGGAGAAAGCGGCGGAAGTGTTAAAAGAGACGGATGTGGAGCTGGTAACGGCAGAGGAGATACAGGCTTAAATAGACAGCGCGTATCGGGAGATTGCGAAATAGGAGAAAGAGGTACGGGATGATAGTAAAGTTCATTATGTTACTGGCATTTTTTGGTGTGATGGTGGCAGTGGGGCTGTACGCCAGAAAACACGCGACGAATGTGGATGATTTTGTGTTGGGAGGCAGAAGCGTGGGACCATGGCTCACCGCCTTTGCCTATGGGACTTCTTATTTCAGTGCCGTGGTGTTTGTGGGTTATGCAGGGCAGTTTGGCTATAAGTACGGACTGTCCGCCACGTGGATTGGCATTGGCAATGCGGTAATCGGCTCGCTGCTTGCGTGGGTGGTATTAGGGCGGAGAACCCGCATTATGAGCAAGCACATGAAAGCGAAGACCATGCCGGATTATTTTGGAAAACGCTATGACAGCAATGCGCTGCGTATTGCGGCATCTGCCATCTCCTTTATTTTCCTGATTCCCTATACGGCTTCCGTCTACAACGGATTGTCCCGCCTTTTTGCAATGGCTTTTTCCGTTCCTTATGGGGTCTGCGTTGCTGTGATGGCGGCGTTGACTTGCATCTATGTGATTTTAGGCGGCTACATGGCGACGGCAATCAATGATTTTATACAGGGTATTGTGATGCTTTTCGGTATTGTGGCGGTGATTGCGGCAGTACTTGGCGGACAGGGCGGTTTTATGAATGCAGTATTCAAGCTGTCGGAGATTCCCAGTGACATTGCCGTGACGCAGGGGCAGCAGGGCGCTTTTGCTTCCTTCTTTGGTCCGGACCCCATAAACCTTTTGGGCGTCGTAATTCTGACCTCTTTAGGGACATGGGGGCTGCCGCAGATGGTACATAAATTTTATGCCATCCGCGATGAAAAGGCGGTCAAGACAGGCACGATTATTTCCACCGTCTTTGCGGTGGTAATTTCCGGCGGCTGCTATTTTCTCGGCGGCTTCGGACGGCTTTTTGACACAGAAAGCATCCGTAACGGACAGGGCGGCGTTATTTACGATGCCATTATTCCTGCCATGCTTAATACGCTTCCCGATATTTTGATTGGCGTTGTGATTGTGCTGGTGCTGTCCGCTTCCATGTCAACGCTTTCTTCGCTGGTACTCACCTCCAGTTCTACGCTGACGCTGGATTTGATACGGGGCAATATTGTGAAAAAGATGGATGACAAAAAACAGCTTTTGTGCATGAGAATCTTTCTGGTGGTTTTTGTGGCGGTTTCTGTGGCGCTTGCACTTGACCCGCCCACCTTTATTGCTCAGCTTATGGGCATCTCCTGGGGGGCGCTTGCAGGTGCGTTTTTAGCGCCGTTCCTTTATGGCTTGTACTGGAAGGGCGTAACCAGAGCGGCAGTGTGGGCAAGCTTTGCCTGCGGTGTCGGCATCACGGTGTTAAACATGTTCTTCCGCTTTATCGCTTCCCCCATAAACGCGGGCGCGGCGGCAATGATAGCAGGACTGGTTGTAGTGCCCCTTGTCAGCCTGATAACGCCGAAGATGAAGAAGGAAAAGACAGAGGAGCTGTTTGCCTGCTATGAAGAGAAAGTGGTAGTGGAGCAGAAGCTGGTGCTGACGGACGAAGATAAAAAGGCGCAGTAAGCAGGCAGCATGCGCCGGCAGCAGGAACAGGAAATTACTTATGTGGGGAAAATAGGGAGGGAGGAGAACATGACAGGTACGATTGTTGCCATGATTGTTGTGGCGGCCTTTTTTGGAATATTTTTGGTGGGCGTGTTTCGGTCTTTCTATGTACTGAAAAAGGGCAGACAGGTGGATGTACGGGTACTTTCCTGTGTGCAGAGGACGTGCCGTGGTGAAGACGCAATCGGTGCGGTTTATTATGAGGTAACGGTTGACTTTTATGATTTAAAGGGAGAGACGATTGTAAAAATATTGCGCAGTGATACGCAGTATTTGGCCGGCGATGTGATTCGCTGCCGGTATCTGGATAAGACGGGTATCTTACAGATGGAACCCGCAGAGGCTGAAAAGATTTCTGCGAAGTCTGGCATTTTACTGTTTCTAATTGCTTTTCTTATTTTTGCAGCGGTGTTGGGACTGGTCTTTACGGCACAGAAAAGGGGAGAATGGACAGAGAATGCGAAATTGATTCTCGGCTATCTGATTGGCGCTGTCTTTACGGGAACAGGCATTCTGGGCATTCGTACCAAAATCAACATGGCGCATAAAATGCAGAATATGGTCAGCCGTACCGGTGTACTTGTGGACTATACGACGAAATATGGTACGGACAGTAAAGAATTGTACAGCCCTGTCTATGAATATGAGTGGGGCGGAGAACAAAGGCGGATTGGCTCCTCTGTGAGCGCAACCGGAAAAAAGTACCGCACCATAGGAAAAAAGGTGCATATTCTGGTAGACCCGCATACGGGGGAGGCATTTTGTCAGGAGGATAAAAAAACGGGGGCAAACATGCTGCTTCTAGCCGGAGTCGTGGGGATTGCTATACTTGTCCTGATGCTGGCAACGCAATTTCACGTATTGCCAAAGAGCGTTGCGGGAGGAGGCGGACAGGGGGGCGGCAGCCCTGCTTCTCAAAGGACGGAAAAAGTGGCGTTGGTAGAGATGTTCTGTTCTTATGAAGATACCGAAATGGAAATATTTAACTATGCGGCCGCTATTTATGAGGACGGAAGCGGGCAGCTTCTGCTCTTTCCCATGGTAACAAGGAGCGGTAAGGGCATAGACCAAGAGATTGTGTTTAGGGTTTCTTCAGATGATATGGAGAAAATAATGGGCTGGATACAGCGCATAGATGTAGAAGGTCTGACACAAGGCCCACATCGGACGGAGGAAACGGAAGCATATGTTTCCCTGCAGATTTATGAGGATGGAAAGCAGTATTACGGAGGCGGCTACTGTGATGAGGGGATTTATGCAGATATCCGCAGTCTGCTTCAGACGATTGTGCCTGCAGATGCGTGGGAAGAGATGGAGAGACGGGAAACGGAGTATTATGGGGAGCCTCAAACGAAATGAGGAAAATAGCGGTAAAAACGGAAAAAACTGTTGACATACCGTAAAAACAGGTATACACTGAACGTAGCTGAATGATAGAGTACAGGATGAAGAGTGGACTTGCGCCACTCTTTCTTGTTGCTTGTGCAATTTGACGGCACAAATCAGGACTTAATAAGCGGAAAACTTCATATAGGAAAGGAAAAGGTGTGTGAATGTCTAAAAGAGAGACATACGAGGCTAAGACGGAAGCGCTGCTGGCGCCCATTGCGGCGGCCGCCGGTGTGGAAATCTATGATGTAGAATACGGAAAGGAAGGAGCAGACTGGTATCTGCGGGCGTATATTGATAAGCCGGAGGGCGTCAATATCGAGGACTGCGAGAAAGTAAGCAGGGCGTTATCGGATGCGCTGGATAAAGAAGACTTTATCGCAGATGCCTATATACTGGAGGTTTCCAGTCCGGGGCTTGGCAGGACGCTTAAAAAGGATAAGCATTTGGAGAAAAGCCTTGGGAGCGAGGTTGAGGTAAAGACCTATAAGCCGATTGAAAAGTGCAAGGAGTTTGCCGGCATATTGAAGGCATATGACAGGGATACCGTAACCATAGAGCTGGAGAGCGGGGAGATGACTTTTTCAAAAAGCGACATTGCGCTTATCAGACTTGCGTTTGATTTTTAGAAGGATTTGCATGAGGATACCGCAGCAGCGGTCTATAAAATAGAGAGAAAACAGGAGGATAACGGAAAATGAATAAGGAATTGATGGAAGCGCTTGATATATTGGAGAAGGAGAAGGAAATCAGTAAGGAAACCTTGTTTGAGGCGATTGAAAATTCTCTGGTGACAGCATGCAAGAATCATTTTGGAAAGGCAGATAACATCAAGGTGGAAATCAACAGGGAAACCTGCGACTTTTTATGCTACGCCCAAAAAGAGGTGGTGGAAACGCCGGAAGAGGTGGAAGATGACTTCCTGCAGATTTCGCTTGCGGATGCAAGGGAAATTTTTTCTGAGGCACAGGCAGGAGAAACGGTAAATGTGGAAATCAAATCCAAGGAATTTGGGCGTATTGCCACCATGAATGCCAAAAATGTGATTCTGCAGAAAATCCGCGAAGAAGAAAGAAGCGTGATTTACAATCAGTATTATGAGAAAGAAAAAGATGTCGTAACCGGCGTGGTACAGCGCTATATTGGACACAACATCAGCATCAATCTGGGAAAAGCGGACGCCATGCTAAACGAAAGCGAACAGGTAAAGGGCGAGATGTTCAAGCCGACGGAAAGAATCAAGGTTTATATTCTTGAGGTAAAGAACACACCGAAGGGTCCCCGCATCAATGTGAGCCGTACCCATCCGGAGCTGGTAAAGAGGCTGTTTGAGTCGGAAGTGATGGAAATCAAGGACGGCACCGTGGAAATTAAAAGCATTGCGAGGGAGGCCGGCAGCCGTACCAAGCTGGCGGTATGGAGCAACAATCCGAATGTGGATGCAGTGGGCGCCTGCGTAGGTATGAATGGCGCCAGAGTCAATGCCATTGTGGAGGAGCTGCGGGGAGAAAAGATAGATATTGTAAATTGGGACGAAAACCCCGGCAATCTGATTCAGAATGCACTTTCGCCCGCTAAAATTGTGGCAGTTTTTGCCGACCCTGACGAGAGGACGGCAAAGGTGGTGGTGCCGGATTACCAGTTATCCCTCGCGATTGGCAGGGAAGGACAGAATGCAAGGCTCGCAGCAAGGCTTACAGGCTATAAAATAGATATCAAGTCGGAAACGCAGGCAAAGGATGCGCCCGGCTTCAGGTACGAAGATTATATGGACGAATTTGACGAGTATGGCGAAGAAGAGAGCTATGCGGAGGAATACGAAGAAAGCGGCGAAGCGTCTTATGAGGAAGCCTATGAGTCCGGCGAGGAGGTTTTTGAGGGCGATAATGAGTAAAAAGATTCCATTGAGACAATGTATAGGATGTGGCGGGATGAAGGGAAAAAAAGAAATGCTGCGCGTCTTAAAAACCACGGAAGGTCCGATTGTTTTAGATGTAACAGGTAAAAAGAACGGAAGAGGCGCATACCTTTGTAAGAGTGTGGAATGTCTGAAAAAAGCAAAAAAGAACAAGGGTCTGGAGCGTTCCTTCAAAATGAGTATTCCGAACGAAGTCTATGAAGACTTAGAAAAGGAGTTTGGCGAGATTGAAGCAGAATAAGATATACATGTTACTGGGTCTGGCAATGAAAGGCAGAAACGTGGTGAGCGGAGAATTTGCTACGGAAAACGCCGTGCGAAGCGGTTCTGCCATGCTGGTTATTGTGGCAGAGGATGCGTCAGACAATACGAAAAAGCGATTTCAGGATAAATGTTCTTACTACAAAGTGCCCATTTGTACATATGGGACAAAAGAAGAACTGGGCCATGCAATGGGAAAAGAGCAGCGGTCCGCGGTCGCAGTTACGGACAGAGGTCTGGCACGCGCGTTGAAAGACCATCTGGAAGCTATACAAAATTAGGAGGTAGTGAAGAAGCATGGCAAAAATGAAGATACATGAGCTGGCAAAAGAGGTAGAAAAGCAGAGCAAGGAAGTGATTGCGTTTTTGCAGGAAAAAGGGATAGAAGCGAAAGCGGCACAGAGTACCGTCGAGGAGGATGCGGCAGAGCTGGTGAGGAAGCATTTTGGAACAAATGCAAAAAAGCCGGAGCCCACAGGGGAAAAACAACCTGCCGGGGAAAAGCCGCCGGCTGGGGAAAAGCAGCCGCAGGCGGAGAAGAAGCCGGAGGAAACAAAGAAACCGGAGGAAGCGCCCAAGAAGAAAAAGACCATTATCGTGGTGAGTAATCCCCAGAATTCCCGTGCGCCCGGGCAGCAGGGAGGTAACAGACCGCAGGGGAACGGACAAAACAGGAATAATGCGGCTTTAAGGCAGGGACAGAATGGGAAGCAGGGGCAGAACGCTAGACCTGCTCAAAATGTAAGGGCGGGACAAAATGCGCCGGTAAGACCTATCAAACCGCTGACGCCGCCATCTCCTACGCCGAGCGTACAGATGGTGCCGCCGCCAAGACCGCAGAAGACGCGTGGTGAGCAGAACACAGTTCTTGAAAAGCCGCAGAATCAGGCAGTAGAAAATACGCAGGGGGAAGCTGTAGTGGTAGAAAAGCCGCAGGTGGAAAAGGTACAGGCAGAAAAGGTGCAGGAAAATGTAACTGCAAATGTAAGTACAAATGTAATTGCAAATGCAAACGCAGAGAACAGACAGCCGAGACCACAGGGAGAACGGAACAGGCAGCAAAATAACCAGAACCGGAATAATCAGAGCGGGCAGGGCTTTTCACAAAACCGGAACGGGCAGAACGGACAGAACCGGAACGGGCAGGGCTCTTTACAAAACCGAAATGGACAGAATAGAAACGGAAAGACCGGTCAAGGCTATAATCAGACAAGGACGGGAGGCGAGAGACCTTCTTATGGCAGCAGGGAAAACAACAGAGGCGACAGACCGCAGGGCGCAAGGCAGGATAGAAGAACTGACGGCGGCAATAGGCAGGGCTCGTACAATAATCAAGGCGGCTTCCGCGGCGGCAATACTAATGCAGGCGGCGAAAGGAGCTTCGGTAATAGCGGGCGCGATAGCAGAGGCAATGGAGGGCAGAGAGATAACTTCAGAAAGCCGGGCGCAGGCAAAGGCTTTGTGGCAGAGGCTCCAATCAAGGATGCCGAAAAGCATAGAGATGAAGAAAAGCGCCGCATCAGTCAGGAGAAGGATAAGCGCTCCCGCAAGGACTTTATCTATGAAGAGGAAGATGCACAGGTAAAGAACAAGCCGGGCAGGTTTATCAAGCCGGAGAAAAAGAAAGAAGAGGTGGCGGAAGAGGTTATCAAGGTTATCGTACTGCCGGATACCATTACCATCAAGGAATTGGCGGAAAAGATGAAAATACAGTCCTCCGCCATCATTAAGAAGCTGTTTTTAGAGGGTAAAATCGTGACGCTGAATCAGGAGATTTCTTATGAGGAAGCGGAAAATATTGCGATGGAGTATGATATCCTCTGTGAAAAGGAAGTCAAGGTAGACGTTATTGAAGAGCTCTTAAAGGAAGACGAGGAGCAGGAAGAGGAGAAAACACAGAGACCTCCCGTTATCTGTGTTATGGGGCATGTCGACCACGGAAAAACCTCTCTGCTTGACGCAATTCGTAAAACGAATGTGACGGATAAGGAAGCGGGCGGTATCACACAGCATATCGGTGCTTATACCGTTTCTGTAAATGACAGGAAGATTACATTTCTGGATACGCCCGGGCATGAGGCGTTTACCGCGATGCGTATGCGCGGCGCCAATGCGACGGATATTGCGATTTTGGTGGTTGCAGCGGACGACGGCGTGATGCCGCAGACAGTGGAGGCGATTAACCATGCCAAAGCCGCGGGGATTGAGATTGTGGTGGCTGTCAACAAAATAGATAAGCCCAATGCCAATATTGACAGGGTGAAGCAGGAGCTTACGGAATATGAGCTGATTCCGGTGGATTGGGGCGGAACGACGGAATTTGTTCCCGTATCCGCAAAGTCGGGAGAAGGCATTGAGGAGCTTTTGGAGACCATTCTGCTGACCTCCGATATTTTAGAGCTGAAGGCAAATCCGAACAGGCGCGCCAGAGGTCTTGTGATTGAGGCTGAGCTTGACAAGGGACGCGGACCTGTCGCTACCGTGCTGGTGCAGAAGGGTACGCTCCATGTAGGAGACTTTATTTCGGCAGGCGCAAGCCACGGCAAGGTGCGTGCCATGATAGACGACAAGGGCAGGCGGGTGAAGGAAGCAGGACCTTCCACACCGGTGGAAATACTGGGCTTAAGCGATGTGCCCAGCGCAGGCGAAGTCTTTCTGGCACATGAAAATGATAAGACGGCGAAATCCTTTGCAGAAACCTATCTGGCGCAGAATAAAGAAAAAATGCTGGAGGAGACAAAGAGCAAGATGTCTCTGGATGATTTGTTCTCTCAGATTCAGGAGGGCAATTTAAAGGAGCTGAACCTGATTGTCAAGGCGGACGTACAAGGCAGCGTGGAGGCGGTAAAGCAGAGTCTGTTAAAGCTTTCCAACGAAGAGGTAGTGGTAAAGTGCATACACGGCGGCGTGGGCGCCATCAACGAATCCGACGTTATGCTGGCAAGCGCTTCCTCTGCGATTATTATCGGCTTTAACGTGCGGCCGGATGTAACTGCCAAGACCATCGCGGAGCGAGAGGGCGTGGATGTCAGGCTGTACCGCGTTATCTATCAGGCAATCGAGGACATCGAGGCAGCCATGAAGGGCATGTTGGACCCGATATTCGAGGAAAAGGTTATCGGACACGCAGAAGTGCGCCAGCTCTTCAAGGCATCTGCAGTGGGCAATATTGCAGGTTCCTATGTATTGGATGGTATGTTCCAAAGAAACTGCAAGGTGCGTATCAGCCGTGAAGGAAAACAGATATTTGAAGGCGAACTGGCTTCCCTAAAGCGTTTCAAGGACGACGTAAAGGAAGTGAAGGCAGGCTACGAGTGCGGACTTGTATTTGAAGGCTTTGACCAGATGCAGGAGCTGGATATCGTAGAAGCTTATGTTATGGTTGAGGTACCAAGGTAGTTTCATCGGTAAAAAGAAAAACTGGCGGTCATTCTTTGCAAATTGCTTAGCAGTATGGAGATTATGAATGAGAAAGAATAGTTTAAAGAGTACCCGTATTAACGGGGAGGTGCAGCGAGTGCTGGCGGAGATTATCCGCGGGGATATCAAGGACCCGCGGATAAGCCCGCTGACAAGCGTGGTTGCCGTGGAGGTTGCACCGGATTTAAAGACCTGTAAGGCGTGGATTAGCGTGCTGGGTGATGATAAGGCAAGAGAAGATACCTATAAATGCTTAAAGAGCGCGGAAGGATATATCAAAAACCAGCTTGCCAAGACGGTGAATCTGCGGAATACGCCGGAGATTACCTTTATCATGGACCAGTCTATTGAGTATGGCGTCAATATGTCCAAAAAAATAGATGAGGTCATGAAGGGGGAGTAGACCCTGTGCAGAAAGCATGTGCGGAAAGGGGGAGAGTATGGATTTAGCGAAGGAGTGTGCAGGCGCAAAGCGCATTGGCATCAGTACACATATCAGACCGGACGGCGATGCTGTTGGCTCGTCAGCGGCGTTGTACCTGTATTTGAAAAAACGGTTTCCGGAAGCGGAACTTAAGCTTTTTATGGAAACGCCTCCCGACTGTTTCGGATATATACAGTGTTTGTCTGATATGGATTCCGAATATGCGTATGAAGAGGTTTTTGACGTTTTTTTTGCACTGGATACCGTGCCTGAACGGATGGGAGCGGCGGAAGCTTTTTTTTACGCCGCCAAAAAGAAAATAAATATAGACCATCATATCAGCAATCAAAATGGGAGCGGTGATGTTAATGTAGTAAAACCGGAGGTTGGTTCCACTTCGGAAGTGCTTTACGGACTGTTTGAAGAGGCATATCTGGATAAGGATATTGCGATGGCGCTGTACACGGGAATCATTCACGATACGGGCGTGTTCCAATACTCCAATACCACGCCCGAGACCATGCGGATTGCGGCAAGGCTGATGGAGTTTGGATTTCCTTTTCATAAAATTATCGAGGAGAGCTTTTACCAGAAAACCTACCGGCAGAATCAGATACTGGGCAGGGCGCTGATGGAGAGCATCTGTTTTATGGACGGCAAATGTATTGTGAGCTGTGTCGATAAAAAGATGATGGAGTTTTATGATGCAAAGCCCTCGGATTTGGACGGCATTGTCAACCAGCTTCGAAACATGAAAGGGGTGTGCTGCGCCGTATTTATGTATGAGACGGACCTGTTGGAGTACAAGGTCAGTATGCGCTCCAACGAAATGGTGGACGTGTCAAAGGTGGCGTCTTACTTTGGCGGCGGCGGGCATATGCGGGCGGCAGGCTGTACCATGAAAGGAACGGCGCATGACGTCATCAATAATTTATCCCTACATATTGAAGAGCAGTTAAAGGAAAACGAAGTATGTACAACGGAGTCATAAATATTTACAAGGAAAAAGGCTTTACCTCTCATGACGTGGTGGCAAAGCTTCGAGGGATTTTACAACAGAAAAAAATAGGACATACAGGCACTCTTGACCCGGATGCGGTCGGAGTGCTTCCTGTATGTCTGGGAAACGCAACCCGCCTTGCGGATATGCTGACAGACAGGGACAAGGAATACGAGGCGGTTATGCGGCTGGGCGTCACGACGGATACGCAGGATATGTCGGGAACCGTTTTAGAAGAAAAAGAGGTACAATCTTCCGCAGAAGAGGTGGAGGAGGCGGTTCGCTTTTTTGTGGGCGGCTACGAGCAGGTGCCGCCTATGTATTCGGCGTTGAAGGTAAACGGAAAAAGACTGTATGAGCTGGCGCGGCAAGGACGCGAGGTGGAGCGCTCTTCCCGCAGTGTGAAGCTTTATCAAATTGAAATTCTGTCTATGGAACTTCCTGAAGTGAGCCTTCGGGTTTCCTGTTCCAAGGGAACTTATATCAGGACGCTTTGTCATGATATCGGCGTACGCTTAGGCTGCGGCGCCGCCATGTCCGCTTTGAAAAGGACAAAATCGGGCTGCTTTACCCTCGATACGGCGATTACCCTTTCCCGGCTTGAAAAATACAGGGACGAAAACAAAATAGAAAAGGTACTGATACCGGTAGATGCCATGTTTGACGAGCTGGCGCAGGTCCATGTGCCGGATATTTATAGCAAAACGGTGCAGAACGGCAATCTTTTTTCCCTGCATCAGATTAGGGAACGCCGTATGTTCGGGCCTGACGAGGAGGTCAGAGTGTACGACAGTAACGGGCGCTTTTATGGTATCTATGTGTTTGACAGGGAGGCAGGCGTTTTTAGGCCGAGGAAGATGTTTTTGTGAGAAAATAAAGGCGTTGGAAATATGCAGTTATCCATAGGCATACAGCAGATAGTTGGACTTCCTTCCGGCTTCAGAGAACTCTTCCGACACAACAAAGCCGTTTTTTTCAAGAACCCGCATGGAGCCGGCGTTTTCCGCAAAGGTAAAGGCGCCGATTGTGTCAAGCGCATATTTTTCCCGCACTTCTTCCAGAAACAGGGAGACAGCTTTTGTGGCAATCCCCTTTGCCCAGTATGCAGGTTCAAAAATGCAGAAGCTTAACATGGCATTCGGTTCGGCGTGCATATTCATACAGTAGCACCATATATCGCCAATGTAATTTCCATCTGCAATGATTATTTTTCCATAGCTGTCAGCCGTAGGAAGCAGCGTTTTCTGATAATCTGCCAGAGCCTCTTTTTCTGTCCGGGCTTTCTGCGGCAGTACCGCCCTGATTTCCGGTTTATTTGCTTTTTGAAAATAAATGCTGACAGTTTCAGCGGTTCTGTTTCCCAACTGTATATGCATGAAAATCGTGTCACCTGCCTTTATCGTGTTGCTTTTATTATAGCATGGCTAAAACGGATAGCCAATTATAATATGCAAGTTCATTTGCAAGTTGCGCAGAGGCGGTGTATAATGTTTTTACTTATCTTTATGATGGGGGCATTTGTCTCCGGCAGCGCAGATACTTGCAACCTCCTGCATTCCCGGATTGTATGAAAAAATGTGCGGCTGACAAAAACGGCAAGAATAAAAAAAGAGGGAAAATATATGATTATTTTGATAACGGGGGCGACACATACGGGCAAGACCTTACTTGCACAAAGGCTGCTTGAAAAGTACCAATATCCTTATTTATCCATAGACCATTTAAAGATGGGGCTTATCCGCAGCGGCAATACGGCGCTTACTCCTGTAAGTGGGGAGCGAGAACTGACAGCGTATTTGTGGCCGATTGTTGCGGAGATGATAAAAACTGCCATTGAAAACAAGCAGAATCTGATAGTGGAGGGATGTTATATTCCGTTTGACTGGGAAAAGGACTTTGGCGCGGAATATATAAACCACATAAAATATTGTTGTCTGGTTATGAGCAGGCAGTATATTCAGAATCACTTTGATGAGATTAGGAAATATGCAAACGTGATAGAAGACAGAATGGATGATGCAGGCTGTACGATGGAAATGCTGTACAGGGAAAACGCGGCGGTGCTGGAACAGTGTCAAAAGCATGGGGTGCAGTATCTTTTGATTGACGGAGAATACAATATAGATGCTATGACGTAAACTAGGAAATGGAGAAATGATTATAGGCTATCAGGAAGGAAAGCAAAGAATTAAAAGCTGTGTGACAGACAATGGGAGGAACATTTTACTGACTCCGGATGGGAGCAATGAAAAGCAGTATTATAAAGAAATAGAGATGTTGTCTCATGGCAGAAAAATCGCGATACGATATCCCGGCTGTAAGACGACAAGGGAAAAATGCGACTATTGTGTTTTGCTGGTGGATAAGGCGGTAGAAAATGCGGTGTCTCATCGTGAAATTATGCGGGATTTGGAATGGATATTACGGTTCCTGCGGTTTTGATGAATTCCTGCCGCGGCGGGTTTTCTTTCGAGGAATTGACTGCGCTTATGTTTTATATTGCCATTCAGGAAGATATCAATTATCCTGAGGTACATTGTCACGGAAGAAAAATGTGCTTTAACAGATATTTAGAAGCGATATATTGCAGGGTGCATAACAATCATACGCTGGACGAAGCGCTTGACAGGGCGGTAGCGAGATATATTCCGAAAGACTGGAATGATGCAGGGGATTTGTATGATGTCGTTTCCTGCATACGGCGGTGACGGCAGAGCAGATACAGGAAACGATTGCTTTGAGGGTCAGACTGCACGGCAGTCTGGTTTATGGAGAAGAAGATGGAAATTATTACAAAAACTACAGATTTTTATCTGCGGGAGGAAACAGCGGCGGCAATTGGAAAATTTGACGGCGTGCATGTGGGGCATCGGCGCCTTTTAGAAGAAATACTCTGTCAGAGACAGGCGGGGCGAAAGGCGTGTGTGTTTACCTTTGACCCGCCGCCCGCCGTTTTTTTTGGAAAAACAGGTGAAAAGGAATTGTCCACGCGGGAAGAGAAGCGGCGGCTTTTTGCTGCGCTTGGCGTGGATATCCTGATAGAATTCCCGTTAAATGAAAAGACGGCGGCAATGCTGCCCCAGACCTTTGTGACGGAGGTGCTCTTTGGCAGAATGCAGGCAGGGTTTGTGGCGGCAGGGACGGATATCTCTTTTGGAGCGGGCGGCGCGGGCGATGCGGCGCTCTTAAAGCGTATGGCAGCAAAAAGCGGTGTGGAGGTGCAAATAATCGAGAAGGTAGCCGTGGACGGCAGCAAGGTCAGCTCCACGCGTGTCAGAGGAGCGGTGGAAGCCGGCGATATGCGGCTTGTACAGCGGCTTTTGGGTATGCCGTATCCGGTGCTGGGGACGGTGCGGCACGGCAACCGGATTGGACGCACGCTTGGTATGCCGACTTTGAATTTGCTGCCGCCGGCGGACAAGCTGCTGCCGCCGCTTGGCGTGTACTATTCCGGCGTGCGGCTGAAGGGGCGTTATTACAGAGCCATCAGCAATATCGGGTATAAGCCGACCATAGAGGAGGAAGTAAAGCGGCTGGGTGTGGAAACCTATCTCTATGATTTTGACGGGGATGTCTATGGGGAGGAAATCGAAGTCAGTCTGTATGAATTTAGGCGTCCGGAAAGAAAATTTGACAATGTGGAAGGACTGAAGGCACAGCTTCGGGAGGATATTGCGGCAGGAGAGGCGTATCTGCGTTAAGGGGGGAACAAAAAATTTCTTTTTATTTTGTCCTCTCTCTTTTTTTTCTGTACTATATAGGTAAAGGGAGTGCAAATCCATAAGCTTTGTGATACGTAATGAAAGCCTGCAAGGCAGGCGGAAGGGAGCAGTCATGGAAGACGATGGAATTGTAGCGTTGTATTTTGCACGGTCGGAGACGGCGATTGCGGAAACGGAGAAAAAATACGGCGCGTATCTGCATCAGGTGGCGTACCATATTTTGCGCAATCTTTCCGATACGGATGAAATTGTAAACGATACCTATATGGGCGCGTGGGGCGCCATTCCCCCCACAAAACCGAATCATCTCAGGCATTTTTTGTCGCGCATCACGAGGAATCTTTCCTTCAACCGCCTTGCGTATCTGAAGGCAGGAAAAAGAAATGCATTATTTGTGGAGCTGGACGAATGTATTCCGGATGGAAAAGACGTGGAACAGGTGTGGGAGGCGAAGGAAATCGGCGTTGTATTAAACCGTTTCTTAAAGACGCTTGACGATAAAAGCTGCGCAGTCTTTTTGGCAAGATATTACTACTCTTATTCCATAGACGAACTGGCAGAACAGTACCGGCTATCTGCCCGTCAGGTGAAATACCTTCTTTCTAAAGCGCGGAATGGGCTGCGGGATTATTTTGAGAAGGAGGGGGTAATTGTGTGAAGAGTGTAACGCGAAACAACAGGGAGCAAAAGCTGTCTATCAGGGAAGAAAAAAGCTTTCGGCTCTGTGAAGCGTTTCAATATGTGGATGATATTTTTCTGGATATTGTGGAACGTGAAAGAAAGGCGCCCAAAAAGAAAGCAAAACGCCTGCCTGTCTTTATCAGCACGGTGGCGGCGTGCCTCTGTCTGCTTCTGGTACTGCCTGTTGCGGCTGGTGCGTACAACTGGTTTGGACTAAGGGATTTTTTGGCGCCGAAAAAAGACACAGTACCACAGTTCTTTGATTTGTCTGCGTATCAGGAAAGTCCGCTGCATCAGGCGCTTACGGAATGGGAGGCGTTTCTTGCCGAATATGATGCGGATAAAACGATTCTCTTCAAAGAGGAAAACGATGTGCTTGTGGCAGAGAGAGAGGACTGGAAGCTGTACGGCGTCTATTCCTATGAGATGGGACAAAAGCTGGATGAAATTGCAGACAAGTATGGATTGCGGCTGCATACGGGAGGAAGGACGATAGAGTGCGCTGCATGGGAAAAAATGGTAAAAGAGGTCTTTGCAGCAGGACGCAGTACAGGGGACGGATATCTTTATGAGGATAGTTCCTTCCACTTTGCAGGCGGCATGGCGCTTACCGGCTATGACTGGGTAGATTTTACGCTCGTGTATACCAGAAAGGGAATTTTTGATAATGGACTGCCGCTTATCAAAGAAGCGGCGGATTATAAGGGCTGGCAATATACGGCGGCATGTGGCAAATCCGTGGTGCTTGGGCTTAGCAGCTCGGACGCGCTGATTTATGCAGAATATGATAAATGCTTTGTGACCGTGTCCGTACAAGGCGGCATAAGCGAGGCGGCGCTTGAGGAGCTGGCGGATAAAATCAACTTTAATGCATTGCAGGATTCCCATATGTCGGAGCTCGATTTTTACTCCTATTTTGCAAGCGGCGAGACCATTTCCCTGTCCGGCTTTTCAGAGGGACCGGAGGCAAAGGCGTTTGCGGAATGGGAAGCATTTCGGGCAGGATATGATGTGGACGGCAGTATGCAGGCGGCATTGGGCAACGGTATCTTTTCGGAAGAAGGACGCGAGGACTGGTCGATGTACGGCACTGTCTATACCCGTGAAATGGGGGAGAAGCTGGATGAAATTGTGAGCCGGTACGGATTGAAGCTGCACACGGAAATCAATTTTATCAGCGGGCAGGAGATGGAATATCGGGTAGGCGGCAGCTTTCTGGAGGATTGCGAGTTGTATGGGGGTTATATCTATGAAAATGGAACTTTCCTTTTAGAGGGCGATGCCGCGCTTTCCGGCTGTGGGACGGTAAGCTTTCAGTTTATGCGTCATGTAAAGGGAACTTTCGAAGAGACCTCGTTAGGTATCGGGCAGGCACAGGACTATAAGGAGTGGCAGTATTTGACGGCGTGCGGAGAGATGGCGCTGCTTTCGCTGGGACCGCAAAAGGCATTGATTTTTGCGGATTTTACGGATTGTCTGATTGTGGTGAACGTGTTGTGCGGCAGCAATGAAGGCATGACGGAGGCGGCGCTTGAAGAGCTGGCGGATAAAATTGATTTTAAGGTATTAAAAGAAGTACAGGTTCCGGATATGAGAGGGGACACGGAAGTTTCGGCAGAATAAGAGGAGAATCGGGATCTTACGTAGAGATAAACGGTACTTTGAAAAAGGAGAATGAAAAATGAAAAAAATACGCATGGTAGGTTATAGATGTATTTGTATGGTTCTTTTGAGCGCTTGTTCTATGAAGCAGGAAAAACCTGCGGACAGCACAAGTCAGGAGAGCAGCTTTGACTTAGGCGGGAGCAGCGCGGATGCCGGTCTGCCCGAAGACGCAAAAGGACAGGAGCAGCCCTATTGCGTAACATTCCATTCTGTTTTTTGGGAGAGGTCGGGGGCGCGAGGGCAGAGCCACCGCAAAACCTACCGCTCGCCGCCGAAGTAGTGCAGACGGTTTTGCCGTTAGAATGAAGCGGACGTAAAACAGGGATTGTTTTCATAATTGAGCATGGTATAATTTTTCTCGGCGCAAACCGATAAATCAAAATTTATTATACAAGGAGCAACAACAAATGAAACAAACAAATAAATTATTCCAAAAAGAATTTTCGCTAAAATTCCCCCTGTCTGCCATAGATCGGAAAACTATCGTTTTACTGACAGGCTTTATACTGCTATTAACTTGTACCAT